>Ga0224722_1000683_pt1 | contig 19615 bp, 16 predicted proteins | sample Balambano_FR1_Me_FD_161646 | JGI IMG/M metagenome (GOLD analysis project Ga0224722, IMG submission 161646) | Freshwater sediment microbial communities from Lake Towuti, South Sulawesi, Indonesia - Balambano_FR1_MetaG | ecosystem: Environmental > Aquatic > Freshwater > Lake > Sediment | place... | reverse complement strand
GCAAGGTGCCAAAGACGAGGTGTCCAGTCTGGGCGGCCTTGATAGCAGTATCGACGGTGATGCGATCGCGCATTTCCCCAATTAGAATAACGTCCGGGTCTTCCCGTAAAACAGCTCGAAGTGCCGTTTGGAATTCCAGGGTGTGCAGCCCAACTTCCCGCTGGCTAATCAGGCACTTTTGGGATGGGTGAACATATTCAATAGGGTCTTCAATAGTTACCACATGTTTGTGATGGTTTTCATTCAAGTGGCGCAGCATGGCTGCTAAGGTTGTCGATTTACCAGATCCTGTGGGGCCAGTGACCAAGATTAAACCCTGGGGTGTTTCGGACAGATACTTCAAGACTTCTGGTAGTCCTAGTCCATCAATCGAGGGAACATCCAGAGAAATCAATCGCAGCACGATCGCGCCGCCTGTCAGGCTTTCAAAACAGTTTACGCGGCAGCGCACTAGCCCTGGGTAGTAGATAGCCGTATCAAGCTCTTTTTGCTGAGTAAATTGCTGATGCTGATTTGGTGTCAGAATCTCTGCTAAGTACTGCTCAAAAATCTGGGGAGTTACTTTTACCTGATCCTTCGGTTGTACTACCTGTCCCTGAATTCGGAACCTGGGAACTTCGCCAACACGAATGTGGATGTCAGAGGCTTTGCGTGAGTAGGCATCACGCACCATTTGCTCGATCGTACTCTTAGGGCGTGGTGTGCCTACCGTTGGAATAGGAGGTGGTGGGGGCACAGGAGAGCCATCTTGGGGGCGAGGTGTAGTCGAAGTCATGGCTAGGGGTGTTTAAGGCGCTTATTAGCTTATCAGTTAGTACAGGTCAAAATGATGCCAAAGGTCGATCGCCTGGGTAAACTGTGTCGGAGAATGTTTGGGCTGAATCGACTAAGGAACACTTATTTGTTTTGTAGCCTGATGATATTGAACTATTGTATCGACTCTATTTTGACTAACTCGATTCTTTAGATTCTTGTCACTTGGATAACCTGCGAGGCACGCAAAACTATGCTACGGCGGATGGCAAACTGGCTAGAGCATCACTGGGTTGCCCCGGCATACAGTGGTTGGCTGCTAGTGGGCTTGACAATCTTTTTCTTCATTGCCGCAACTAATACCTTGACTGGCTGGCTCTATGTCCTGAGTGGTATTGGTTTGGCATTATTGGTGCTGGCAGCTTTCACCGCTGGACGATCGCTCCAAGGCATAAAAGTTCACCGACCTCCGATTCATCCTACCAGTGTGAGCGATCAAGTGGCTGTAGAACTGATTTTGGAAAATCTCAGCCCTCAGCCCAGAACCTTGCTACAAGTTGAAGATGTGCCGCCTCCAGCACTGGGGCGCAGCGTCAGTCGATCGATTGAAACCTTGCCTCCCAAAAGCCAGCAGTCTTGGATTTATTACCTACCAACACGCCAACGGGGGGTCTATCGCTGGCAAACTGTGTTTTTGCGGTCAGGAGCACCGCTGGGGCTGTTTTGGTGTCGTCGATCGCGTCAGGTCAAGGCTGTGGCAGTGGTATACCCAACCGTGTTGCCTTTGACTCAGTGTCCGTTAGTAGATGAAATGGGTCGCGATGCCAGTTTGCAGTTTAACAGCGATCGCCACCCACAAATGGCAACTGAAGGGATGACTCGATCGTTGCGTCCCTATCGCTGGGGTGATCCCACTCGATTGATACATTGGCGCACCAGTGCTCGCTATGGAGAGTTGCGCGTTCGCGAACTGGAACTGTTCAACGGTGGGCAAGAACTGATTGTGTGTTTAGACAGTGCAGCATTTTGGAGCAGCCATACCGATGACCCAACGGCAGATGCCTTCGAGCAAGCTGTTACTACTGCCGCCTCCCTTTATTTCTATGCTTGTCATCGCAGCATGAGCGTGCGATTGTGGACTGCCGGTACAGGTTTACTCAAAGGAAATCAAGCTGTACTAGAAGTCCTTGCCGCAGTTCAACCTGGGGAAACGACTCACGCCCAGGAACGGCCTTCGTCTCCACTAGTGTGGCTAACTCAGAACCCAGCTAGCCTTGCTATGCTGCCGGTGGGAAGTCGCTGGATTTTGTGGTCAAGTGCGGGTGCGATCGCCGCCACCTCTAACCTCCAACCCAATCTAGTAGAACGCCGCTGTCCCGGCCTCATCATTACCCCTCAACAAACCCTGCAAGCTCAGTTGCAAAGTCCTTTGGTAATGCGATAGTGGAAACATCCGCCACCCGTACATCAATGGATTCTCTTCCCGACCAGTTTTGGCAAGGTGTCGCACAGTTCAATCAGCGCCAGTTCTATGCCTGCCATGACACCCTGGAAGCCCTGTGGATCGAAGCAGGCGAACCTGAAAAGAAGTTTTATCAGGGAATCCTACAGATCGCGGTAGGGCTCTACCACCTAAGTAACCACAACTGGCGTGGAGCGGTCATTCTTATGGGTGAAGGCATGGGGCGGCTGAGTAGCTACCAACCCACCTTTGGCGAGGTTGACGTTGAAGCATTGTTACAGCAGACGACAGAGGTATTAACGCTGCTGCAAACAACTGGAGCAGAGCAAGTTGTAGAAACGTCACAGTATCTGGCTTGTTCTACAAACAGTGGTAAGGGCTTTACAACAGGAAGTAGCCCGATTCAGTTGCCCACCATCGATCGACTTCTGGTTGAGTAGAGACAATTCTTGCATCAGTGGGAACCGTAGGGATATGAATCAGGTCTCTTAGCATACTCAGATGTGGTAATCTCACTACCCTAGCCGATCGCTCCCCTATGACAAAGCGATTGCTGGTTGGCTAATGGGCTTACTATAGGGATATACCTAACGCACCGTTTCTCTCAACCCTATGAGAATTCTGCCACAGCTAGCTTCATTCAAGAAGAATTTGCTGCAAACCAACGCCATCCCCTTCGCTACCGCAGTCGCGGCACTGACGTTTGGTACAGTTAGCAGTGGTTTGTTAGGCTTGCCGATCGCCAATGCCCAAACTGAGCCAAACCGAGCCTTGACATTGCGCTCCGATGTCCAAGAGGCCAATGCTAAGACGGGGGTTATTACCGCGCGGGGTAATGTGCAAATTTTCTATCCAGCACGAAAAATTCAAGCTACAGCCGCTCAAGCCCAGTACTTTAGCCGTGAACGTCGAATTATCTTGAGCGGTAATGTCTATGTGCTGCAAGAAGGGAACAGCCTGCGGGGTGAAACAATCACCTATTTAATTGACGAAGGCCGATTTGTAGCGCTGCCGCAGCCATCGAAGCAGGTAGAAGCTATCTACATTTTGCCTGCTGATGCTGAGGCTACTCCCACAACTGCGGCTTCACCTCTACCACCCGTACCAGACTTTCCTACACCAAGTGACAACCTCAACCCCTCACCATTGCCATCGCCGTCGCCATCAGCAAACCCCTGATCCCTCTCTTTGGTAAGATTGCAATGCCGATGGGCTGGTCACACCTCCTAGTGGAGAAGCAGGGATTGAAAATTGCGCTAGAAAATGTGCACAAGTCCTATGGACAGAGGACGATCGTGAGTCGAGTCAGTCTCTCAGTCGCCCAAGGCGAGGTTGTTGGCCTCCTAGGACCCAATGGTGCGGGAAAAACAACTACCTTTTATATGGCCACTGGATTAGAAAAGCCCAACCATGGGCGTGTCTGGCTAAATGATTTGGAAATTACCTCAGTACCTATCCATCAGCGTGCTCGTCTGGGAATTGGGTATCTGGCACAGGAACCCAGTATTTTTCGGCATTTGACTGTCAAGGAAAACCTGCTGCTTGTCATGGAACAAACTAATGTTCCTCGCAAGGAGTGGGATCCGCGGTTGCGGCAGCTTCTACAGGATTTTCGGCTGGAAAAGGTTGCAAATACGATGGGGGTGCGAGTCTCTGGCGGAGAGCGCCGTCGGACTGAGTTAGCACGAGCGTTGGCCTCAGGTAGAGAAGGCCCCAAATTCTTACTGCTGGATGAACCTTTCGCCGGGGTAGATCCAATTGCTGTGGCTGAAATTCAGGAAATTGTGGCAACCCTGCGCGATCGCCAACTTGGGATCCTCATCACCGACCACAATGTACGGGAAACGCTAGCCATTACTGATCGCGCCTACATTATGCGGGATGGCCAAATTCTTGCTTCTGGTACCCCGAAGGAACTGTACACCAATGCTCTGGTTCGTCAGTATTATCTTGGCGACAACTTCCAACCGTAATGACTCTATGGCCTTGAACGCATCCTCGCTAGACACCAACTCTTCTCTCAACTGGTTAGAACGCTTGCCGGTTCGCTTCTCCGTGATGGATCGCTACATCCTCACTGAGTTGCTAATGCCTTTTTTGTTTGGGGTGGTGGCCTTCTCTTCGATTGGGGTGGCGATCGGCGTTTTGTTTGACCTAGTGCGACGCATTACTGAACGGGGTTTGCCGCTGACGATTGCGCTGCAAGTATTTGCCCTGAAGCTACCGTACTTCGTTAGTCTTGCTTTTCCGATGTCGATTTTGCTGGCTTGTCTGATGGTTTATGGCCGCCTTTCTAGCGATAGTGAATTAATCGCCCTACGTAGTTGCGGAGTTAGCGTTTATCGACTCGTTGCCCCAGCGATCGCCATTGGCCTAGTCATAACTGGGATTACCTTTGTGTTTAATGAAGCTGTAGTGCCCTCTGCTAACTATCAGGCAGCACGGTTACTGGAGCAAACGATCAACAGCGACAGTCCAACATACCGCGACAAAGACATTGTCTATCAGGAATTTAACGAGCAGAAACTATCGAATGGTGCGGTCTCCAGAAGCCTAGCCCGCATCTTTTATGCTCAGGAATTTGATGGTCGTCAAATGAAGGGGTTGACGGTTTTAGACTTTTCTCAAACTGGGATTAACCAAATTATCAAAGCCGAATCTGCTACCTGGGATGCTGATGAAAAGGTATGGAACTTTGCGAACGGCACGATTTACGTTATCTCCAGCACAGGCTCTTATCAGAATATTCTCCGCTTTGAGCGCCAGCGTTTGGAACTACCTCGCGCTCCATTGGACATTGCCCAGAGCATTCGCAATCCCGATGAAATGACGATCGTCGAGATGCGCGACTATCTTGGCATTCTGGAACAAATGCGTGATCAGCGGCAGATTCGACGCTTTACCCTCCGAATTGACCAGAAAGTTGCCTTCCCCTTTGCCTGCCTGATGTTTGGCCTAGTTGGCTCTACGCTGGGTATTCGTCCGCAGCGATCGGGGCGTGCTACCGGCTTCGGCAAAAGCCTTATTTTAATCCTCAGTTACTATTTGCTAACCAGTATTTGTGAAGGGCTGTACTATTCTCTCTATCAATACGGTTTCTTTCCTTCGTTTCTTGCCGCATGGCTGCCCACACTTTTGGGGTTAGGAATGGGAGTTTTACTGCTGGTTCGACTGAATCGTTAATTAGCTGATCTACTTTGTGGATTTTTCGACGTTTTTGAATAGCGTATGAATCGCCAAGCTGCCCTCACCCTCTTACGGTGGGCGAGGAAACCGGATCCTGACTCCCTTCTCCCAAAGAAGAAGAGCCGGAGATGAGGGAAATCATACTTGCATATAGCAACGCCCCCTTGTATAAAAGCGCGCCCTGAAGGACTCGAACCCTCGACATCAGGTTTTGGAGACCTGCGTTCTACCAACTGAACTAAGGACGCATAAGTGAAAGCTAATTTGAAAAGCTTTCGCTAAAGCTAGTCTATCATTCTCGCTTTGCTGAAAAAGACAGAAGCTAGCCAGACAATCTGAAAACCAGGTATTTAGAGGCTGCGATCGAACCGTTGCTTCAGGCGGGTTGCTTTGCCCACGCGATCGCGCAGGTAGTAGAGCTTGGCACGCCGAGCCTTACCACGGCGAATTACTTTGATACTGTCAATCCGGGGAGAGTGTAACAGGAAAACCCGCTCAACCCCAACCCCCTGGAAGGTCTTACGAACAGTAATGTTCTGAGCAATTCCCGCACCCCGCTTACCAATCACAACGCCTTCGTAAGCCTGAACCCGCTCTTTTTCCTTGCCCTTTTCACCCTCAACAATCTTGACGCCAACACGAACCGTATCGCCCACGTAGATAGTAGGCAAGTCAGATTTTATCTGTTCCGCTTCAATGTCGCGGATTATATCTTGAGCGTGCAACATAGGAATAATTTGGTCGAAATCACGGTCTGCAATTATAGCGTGCAATCCTGTACCGCGTCTAGCCCCAGAGATAGTCCCATTTGGCGTGAAAAGAGCGTGAAACCTAGTATCCATCGTCCCAGATGCCCCCACAGAGCATTGTGATTTTTTTGGGTAGGTCATTTACTTAGGAAGGAATGCGTAATTGTCCTCATAAATCATGACTGGGAAAAATGATGAAATCATAAAGTTAGTTGGAGGTTTAGTTGGGTTGGGGCTACTTTTGGCCGTGATACAGAGCTGCGGTACCAACCAACTAGTCAGTGCTCCATTTCCCACTCAACCTGTTGCTGAGGAGCCTAATACAACCGCGACAACCGCCGTCAGTGAATCGGGTGTGTTGTCTATCAGAGCCAATGGTGAGGATTTTGTGCGCACAGGCTTTATGTCCAAAGATGGATGGCGCATCAAGTTTAAGCACGTCTATGTCACGTTAAGCGAGGTGACGGCTTACCAAACTGACCCTGCCTATGATCCTGAAAAAAGTAAGGAGCTAGTTGCGAACGAAAAAGTAAACCTGCCGCCAACTCCAACGATCGATCTGGCATTGGGGGATGAAACGGCTGAACCAATTTTAGTTGCAGAAACAAAAGCACCAGCCGGACAGTACAATGCGCTGTCATGGAAGGTAGTGAAGCCTATAGATGGCCCGGCTCAAGGCTATCCATTAGTGCTGAAAGGAACGGCTACCAAAGATGGGCAAACCATTCCTTTTACCCTCAAGTTTGATCAAGAACTGGCCTATGTCTGTGGCGAGTTTGTGGGTAAGGAGCGCAAGGGGTTGCTGAAAGCAGGCGATCGCGCCGATTTGGAAGTCACCCTTCATTTTGATCATCTGTTGGGTAATGCGGAGTCCCCGTTAACCGATGACCTAAATAAAGGGGCACTGGGATTTGCGCCGCTGGCGGCGTTGGCTAAAAATGGCAAGTTGGATGTGGATCAGGCGGCCTTAAAACAAGGATTGAGTGCAGCGAACTACAAACAGTTAATCGGGTTGCTGCCAAGCTTAGGTCATACCGGTGAGGGACATTGCCGGGAAATTCTAGTGAAATCCTAAAGGAGAGGCCATGAAGCCAGGGATGATTGTCATCATGATTGGGTTGGTTTTGGCAGGCATGAGTGAGCAAGCGATCGCCCACAGTGTTTTGCTGAAGCACCAATCTGTTCAAGCGCTGGAGATTCAAGCTAACTATGACTCTGGTGAACCTATGAAAAATGCTCAGGTGACTGTCTATGCTCCTAATACCCAGCAGCCCTGGCTAAAGGGCAGCACCAACGATCGTGGTTATTTTGCTTTTGTACCCGATCGCACCCAACCAGGTACTTGGTCAGTGAAAGTGCGCTCTGAGGGGCATGGCAACATTATCAACATTCCCCTAGTCGCTACGTCTACGGCTTCAATTGACAGTGCAAGTGACAAGAATATGGCTACAGAGCAGGGAACCCTTGAGCCTGTTACAGCCAGTAGCGCGGTTGGCTTCACACCTTTGCAGAAGGCTATTATGGCTACTGCGGTGATTTGGGGATTTATGGGCACAGCGCTATTCTTTCAACGGAGACAAGCCTAGATGCACATCAACGACGGCATTTTGCCCGCTCCGGTTTGCATTGCAGGGTATGGTTTGACTGGACTGGCAACGTGGTTTTCTCTCCGCCAGATCAATCGAACTAAGGATCCGACCCGTGGCATCCCGAGAGCATCTATGCTGACATCAGCCTTTTTCGTGGCGTCGCTGATCCATATTCCCGTTCCCCCTGCCAGCGTGCACCTAGTATTAAATGGTTTGCTGGGTTGCATTTTGGGTTACTATGCCTTTCCAGCAATCTTAGTGGGTTTGTTTTTGCAAGCAGTGATGTTTGGGCATGGTGGATTTTCTACGTTGGGAGTGAATGCAGCCATGATGGGAATTCCAGCGCTGGTGGCCTATTACCTATTTCGCTGGGGCGATCGCATCTTGCCAACAGTTCGTTGGGTGCGGCCAGGGTTGGCGTTCGTGGCAGCAGCAATCGGTGTTGGGTTGGCCGTGCTTATCTTCTTTGGGCTGACGGTTACCAACTTGCCCGCAGAGATTGATGCAGGTGCTGAACGTACTGCCATTGCCACGTTGGTAGTCGCACATTTGCCAGCAATTTTGCTGGAAGGATTGTTTGCAGGAATGCTGGTGGCGTTTTTAGATCGGGTTAAACCAGAACTTTTGGAGCATAACGGGTGAGGCAGCTAGGGCTGAATACCACACCTTGTGTGGCGGTGGCTTCCCTGGTTCACCAGTGGGAACCTCGGTTTAAGTTGGTTGGATTACTGGGGTTGATAGTGGCGGTTGCAAATGTAACCGATCGCCGCCTTATTCCTGTCATTCTGGCAATTGCTGTCGCAATGTACGCGCTGGCACGGTTGCCGCTGTCGTTTTGGTGCGATCGGCTGCGGTATCCTGGCTTCTTTTTGATGGGTATGGTGGTGGCGTTGCCGTTTTTGACAGGTAAAACGGTGGTGTGGCAGTGGGGATGGCTGAGTCTACGAACCGAGGGATTGTGGGCAGCACTGCTGATTACTAGCCGCTTCATCACAATTTTCACCCTGGGGCTAGTACTGCTGGGAACGACGCCGTTTCTAAGCTTGGTTAAGGCAATGCAGCAGTTGGGATTGCCAACCTTGCTAACAGATATGCTTTTGCTGACTTACCGCTATCTGCAAGATTTGGCTGAGCACCTGTCCAAATTGCAGCGGTCAGCCCAATTAAGGGGAGTTGGTAAACAAGGAACGATCGCCCGGTTGCAGTTGTTGGCTGCCTTGTCGGGTAGTTTGTTGGTGCAAAGCTACGATCGCTCTGAAGACATTTACCGAGCCATGCGCCTGCGGGGCTATGGCCATCTGAGGCGCTCTGCGGCAGCACCCATAAGCGTAGATGTAGGCAGTGCTATTGGCTTGGGGCTGAGTTTGCTTACCGCTGGGGGCTTGATTGCGGCAGAATGGCTACTGAACCATGTTCAAGGCAATGCATGACCCAGACCGAGGCTCGTCCGCTAGAAAACCTGCCTGATTCTAACCCAGACTGTGCGATCGCAGTGCAAGGCGTGCAGTTTGCCTATTCTACCCGTGGGGTTACCCTGGACTCGATTAGCTTTGTAGTGCAACCGGGTGAGCGAGTTGGATTAGTGGGAGCCAACGGGTGTGGCAAAACAACGCTGTTGTTGCTGCTGTGCGGAGCTTTAGCCCCCAGTGCTGGGCAAATTCGATTAGGGCTACGTCCCCTAACCCCTGGGAATTTTTACCCAGAGGTGGGCTTTGTGTTTCAAAATCCTGATGACCAGTTATTTTGTGCCTGCGTGTGTGAGGACGTGGCTTTTGGGGTGCAGAATTTAGGGCTGACAGCCGCTCAGGTGGAAGAACGAGTTGCCAGGGCAATGGCTCAAACTGAGGTAGCCCATTTGGCCGATCGCCCGCCACACCACCTGTCCGGGGGCGAAAAGAAACGAGTTGCGATCGCTGGAATCTTGGCAATGCAGCCGCAACTGATGCTGCTGGATGAACCAACGGCACAACTGGATCCACGATCGCGCCGTCAACTAATTCAGCTATTGCACCGGCTACCCCAAGCCCAAATCATTGCGACTCATGACCTGGATTTGACGCTGGAACTGTGTTCTCGGACAATCATCTTAAGTGAGGGCAAGCTTGTGTACGACGGTGATACGGCAAGCATTTTGAGTGAGGCCGATCGTCTGGAACAGTATGCTTTAGAAGCTCCCCTCAGTTACCGCCGCGCTTACTGCAATCTGGACGATCGGCCTAGTCAGGGCTAGTCTTCGTCTACCTGAGCAAAGTTGTAGGGAGCCGTAAAGTTGTTATAACGAATTTTGAGGCGCTGGTCGAAGTGATGATCCAGGTCTTCCACGGCGGCTCCAAAGGTTGATTCCTGATCCCAGCTAATCAGATAGGCAGCATTGTAAATCATGGATTCCGTGAGTACATCGTTTTCTACAACCTCGGTGGCCAGAGCGTTAAGCTGATTGCGAAAGGCATTAATCACAGCCTGTCGACGAGCATTCATGGCTTGTTCAATGGCCTGTCCGATCGACACCACTTCATCCATGCTTAGATTTTTGCCTTCCAGACGGTTGCGCTGTGCTTGAAGTAGTTCATTCTCAGCAATCAATTGTTGCAGTTCCGTATCTTGCTCCCAAAAAACTTTGACCCCTACTTCCCGTTTGCCCTCCAGCTTTTGGAAAAGTTGTCGCAGGCGATCGCCACGGGGACGTATTAGTTGCTCTGCTACCGTTTCCCACTGGTCAATCGTGAGGCCAAACTGTAGCGGTAGCAATGTATGGTAGCCCGCTTGCATCGCTTGCTCTAGGACTTTTTCATGGCCTAACAAGTTTTTGCGACTGGCTAGATAGCGCTCTTGCTGCGCCTCGGAGTAAAGGAAGGTAAAGCCGTCGAAGGTGTGCGCTTGAACAAGCTGTTTGTCTAATCCTTCCAGTTCCAGGTTTTGGGGGCCGGGAGCCGGAAAGATGCCATAGAGATAAAGTCCGTAGCCCATAGGAAGGATGAAATCGAGTGTGTTCTTATCCTACGTAGATTGGGCGCAGATTAGGGCTACTTGACCCACACAGTTTTGTGATTGACAAATTCCAGAATGCCTTGAGCACCTAGTTCGCGACCAAAGCCCGATCGCTTGATGCCGCCAAAGGGCAAGCGCGGATCTGACTTGACCATACCATTGATGAAAACGGCTCCTGCCTCTAATTCTTGGATAAACTGCTCTTGTTCGGCTGGGTCAGTTGTCCAGGCACTGGCTCCCAGGCCAAATCGGGTACTATTGGCTAGTTGAATGGCTTCGGCGATCGTCCCCACCCGAAAGACCAGCGCTACTGGGCCAAAAAATTCTTCCTTAGCGGTGGGGCTGTTGGCAGGAATGTCGGTGACGATCGTCGGAGGGTAGAAGTTTCCAGGTTGATTCAGGGGGGTGCCACCCGTGATTACCCGTGCCCCTTCCTGGACGATCGCTTGTACTTGCTGGTGAATGTCCTTGAGAATGCCGGGGGTGGCCAGCGGTCCAATGTCGGTGTCGGGCAGCATGGGGTCACCAACCTTGAGTTGCTGATACTTGGTGAGGAGTTGGGCTTCAAAGTCGTCGGCGATCGCTTCGGCCACAATGAATCGCTTGGCTGCAATGCAGGATTGGCCGTTGTTTAGCATGCGGGCCGTGACGGCGGTGGCTACTGCGCTGGTAAAGTCGGCACTGGGCATCACGATAAAAGGATCGCTGCCGCCCAACTCCAACACCACTTTCTTAATTTGGTGGCCAGCAGCAGCAGCAAGACTGGCTCCAGCAGGCTCGCTGCCTGTTAGAGTGGCGGCTTTGATGCGATCGTCAGCAATCAATTCGGCGACGCGATCGGCTCCCACCAGCAGAGTTTGGAAGACACCATCCGGCAGGCCAGCTATTTGAAAAATTTGTTCAATTGCTAGGGCACACTGGGGCACATTGGAGGCATGTTTCAGCAGGCCAACATTACCGGCCATCAAGGCAGGAGCTGCAAACCGAAACACTTGCCAGAAGGGGAAATTCCACGGCATCACCGCCAGAATTGCTCCTAATGGTTGATAGCGCACAAAGCTATGGCTGGCATCGCTGGGGGTGGAAACATCGGCCAAAAAGGCTTCAGCGTGCTCGGCATAGTAGCGGCAGACAAGGGCAGACTTTTCTACCTCGGCGATCGCGGCCTTCAACGGTTTGCCCATTTCTAAAGTCATGAGCTTGGCGAACCGTTCTTTCTCAACTTCCAAATAGTGAGCAGCCTGATTGAGCCAGTGCGATCGCTGCGCAAAGGACGTATGACAATACTCCTCAAAGCCAGATTGCGCCTTGCTCAGTTTTGTCTCAATTTCGCTGTCTGATAGTGGTGCAAAAGTTTTGACCACTTCATCTGTAGCTGGATTAATTGTTGCAATGCCCATAAGCCCTCCGTGACTAGGGGATTGGAGCGACCCCCTCGATTCCAATTCTAGTCATGGGGCTTAGTAGGCGATGGGAATTAATGCATTTCGTTAGGATTGCTAGCGTATCAGCCCGTATTCCGCATGCCTGCGGCAATACCGTTAATAGTAAGCAGCGCTCCTCGCAGCAGTTCACCTTTGCTGTAGCGCGATCGCACAGTACCGCTAGCTGCTTGAGCAGTGTGTTGCCGCAGTCGCTTGAGCAGCGACACTTGCAAAAAGCCTAGAGGGGCGATCGAGTTATTGCGCAACTGTACCGATCGCTGCAAATCGGGGTAGCTATCTAGCAAGCGCTGGTGCCCAGTTACTTGCAACACAATGTCCCGCGTCAGGTAGAACTCACTAGCAATTTGATTGAACACAGCTTTGAACCGTTCTTTGTTTTCAGGATCAGACAACTCCCGCACATAGTGTTCAGCAATTTGTAGATCCACCTTAGCCAAGGTCATCTCTACTTTGGAAATAGCAGTTCGGAAAAAAGGCCACTTGAAGTAGAAGTAGCGCAGCAGTTTCAAATGCTCTTCGGGATGAGCCTCTAGGAAATCACCTAAGGCTGTGCCCACGCCATACCAGGAGGGCAGCAGGAACCGCGTTTGCGTCCAACTAAACACCCATGGAATCGCTCGTAGGCTGCTGAGGTCTTTCTTGCCACCCCGGCGGGCTGGACGTGAGCTAATTTGCAACTGGCTAATTTCTTCGATCGGCGTGACTTGATGGAAGAAGTCGATGAAATCCGGTTGCTCGTAAATCAGGGAGCGATAGTGCTGGCGCGATCGCGTCGCTAGCTCCTCCATAACCTCATGCCAGGGCTGAATATCATCAAATCCAGTTCGCAACAGACTGGTTTGAATTACTGCGCTGGTGACAGTTTCCAGGTTGTAAAGTGCCAACTCTGGCAAGGAGTACTTGGATGCTAGTACCTCTCCCTGCTCAGTAATTTTGATCCGTCCATCTACACTCCGCCCTGGTTGTGCCAGGATTGCCTCGTAGGCAGGGCCGCCGCCTCGACCTACGGAGCCACCCCGACCATGAAAAATGCGCAACACCACCCCATGTTGTTCAGCAATTCGTTGCAGAGCCTGCTGCGCTTTGTGAATTTCCCAGTTACTACTGAGGAAGCCAGAGTCCTTGTTACTGTCGGAGTAGCCCAGCATTACCTCTTGCAGATGTGGGAGCAGAGGAGATGAGGAATTGGCTTCAGCCGCAGCACAACCACCCGCGAGCACAGTGCGATAGAGCGGCAGTTTGAATAGCTCTGCCATCACGTGGGGAGCTTTCAGCAGGTCTTCTACGGTTTCAAATAAGGGCACCACTTGAATGCAACTGACCCCCGTCACTGGGTCGTAAAGTCCTGCTTCTTTGGCTAGCAGCAGCACTTCCAGCAAATCGCTGACATCGTGGCACATACTGATGATGTACGTTTCACAAATGCGGCTGCCAAACTCTTCCTGCAAGCGTCGAACCATGCGGAAGGTTTCGATCGTCTCGCGGGCTTTGTCTGAACCAGGTAGCTCGGCTGGAATCAGCGGGCGGCGAGTTTTCAACTCTTGGGTCAGCCAGTTGACTCGCTCTGCTTCGCTCATATCCTTGTAGGATTTAGGCGAGATTTGCAGGTATTCAATGATTTCGTGAATGGTTTCAGCGTGACGACCGCTTTCTTGGCGAATGTCCAACTGAGCCAGGATGAAGCCGTAGATTTCGGCTTGGCAGATTAAATTGTTCAAGTCGCTACAGGTTAGTCCCGTTTCTGCCAGGTTGGCCTGAATCAGACGTAGTTCTTCTAAAAATTCTGCCCCAGAGCGATACAAAGAGCCGAGAGCGTAGTCATCTTCGCGATAGTGGTAGTCGCCCATGTCTAGTTGAGCGTTGCGATCGCGAGTATTTTCCAGGCGCTTCTGGATGTAAGCCAGTTTCAGGCGATAAGGCTCTTGGCGGTAGCGAATCGCCAGCTTTTCATAAACTTCTGGTAACTGCACCTGGTCTTGTTCCAGGGATTCCAGCAGATTTGGCAGTACATCGCTCCAGTGCAGCGATACACTTAGTAGCTCGATCAGTCGTCGAATCGATTGCAAATATTTTTGCAGCACCAAATCCCGTTGGTAGCAGGCTGTGCGCCAGGTAATTTGGGGGGTAACTGAGGGGTTGCCATCGCGATCGGCTCCTACCCAAGAACCAAACTTACAGAAGTCATATTTGGGTGGCTGCATCCGAGGAAACGCATTTCGCATTGACTGCTGAAATCGCTGATACAGGGCAGGAATAGCCTCAAACAGCACTTCTTGGAAGTAGTGGAGCGTGTAGTCCACCTCATCCAGCACCGTAGGCTTGAACTGGTGCAATTCATCGGTGCGCCACCATAGGCGAATTTCCTGGTTCAGTTGTTCACGCAGCAGTTCCAACTCCATTGAAGCTAGGGTGATGCCCTGGGTAACAAGCCGTTCTTCGACTTGATCCATTTGCTGCAAGATACGAGCAATGCGGCGCTGCTTGGCACGAATCGTATGGCGAACAATTTCCGTAGGGTGAGCCGTAAACACAAGCCGCACATCCAGCTGGCTAATCAGGTTTTGGATATGCTGCGGTGGAACATTGAGGCGATGCAGTTTGGCAAAGAGAGTTTGGAAGGTTCCGATGTCGCGCTGCAAGCCAGCATTGGGCAGGCTTTTGTTCAGCAGATCTGCCTCTAATCGGACACTGGCAGGCTCATCATTTGCGTCAATGTAGGTAGGCTCAATCACAGGTAACGCACTGGCTTCGCGGGCAGCACGATACTGCTGCTGCTGGTCGCGTTGCTCATAGTGCTGCTCAACAATATTGATCAACTGAAAGTAGAGCGCAAAGGCTCGTGCGGCACGAATAGCTTCATTTAGGTCAAGGCTTTCTACCAACTCCAGCACTTCTGGTGCAGCAATGAGTTCTACTTGCCCGTCTGCTGTGCACAGTTCCCTCAGCCGATTGAGTAAATCTACAAGATCCTGGCCACACTCTTGACGCAGCACTAGCTCCCATAAATCCTCAACGACTTTAAGGCGATGTCGCAAAAACAGGTCGGAGGTGGAAGCTGAAGCAATGTCTGGAGGTGGAAGCTGAGGATCGGTGGGCATTCCGGGAGTGGAAAGTTCGCTTGTTGAGGGTTGTGTCAGGCTCATGTGAGTTTGCTGTATCTGGACGAATCAATAAATCGCTCAACAGCCCTAATGAGGGATTACGTCTGTGAAAGATGAACAATCCTAGCGTGGATGAGTCAAGTAAATCAGTCTGTTTTGGAACGATTTTCTGAATTAGCCTTAGGAAACGGTAGAGGAGGTAAGCGATCGCCCCGAAAAATTTCTTCGCTGAGCTGGCCTGCGTCTTGCAGTACTGTTTGAGCCAGCTTACTGCAAGCGAGTCCAACGAGAATGGGTGCTGTGGCGAGCCCTACCAGCCAATCCATGGGAATAGGCAAACGCGGCTTGTCAGAGGGTGTGGCTTGATTAGACATAATGGCAGGGTTGGTGAAAGGAACAGTATTTCGTAACGTTTTATTGATTGAGCCTAGGTTGACTAGAAACCTGTGTTACCCCCTAGGGTGTAGTCTGGCTCCGGCAAAACAGACGATGACCCGCGATACGCTTAAAAAAAATCGTCAGATCGTTTAAGGTGTGTTATCTCTTTTGGGGCATCTGCGTACTTACTGGAGTCAATCTACAACAGCTATGGCCGCAAGCCATTAGGGTGTAATCCAGAATTATCTATGCAGCAAGATTAGCAGAGTCTGGCAGGTTGTTTGAACTGCCCCAGGTGTAATCCACTTTCCTTATGTCGCAGGCCAATCCACTATCGTCATTTCGTTCAGGAGCCTCCACGCCCTCTCGCCACCGTTTGTCCTTCAGTCAGTGGCTGATGCAGGCAATCGGTATTCCTTCGCTGAGAGTTAAGGTGCGTCGCCGGGGCAATGCGTTGCAGGTGTTGTGTGAAGATCGACCTAGCCCAGATGCCAGCGCTATTTTGGCTCGGTTACAGCACCTTTTAGTGCACACTCCGCTGGAAAAACTGCTGCCAGGTGAAACTGATACGATTCAATGCATCACTGTCTACGGTAGAGCGATCGGCAATAGCAAATTGTTGTGGGCGGAAACGATTTACCTAGATGGAACGCAGGCTAATAGCGCCACGTCAAACACCAGAGATGCATTGCCCTCACAAGCGAGTGGGGCGATCGTGCTGCTGTCCAAGCTTGCTCAGGAAGGCCAACCAGAGGCGATCGCAGCCTATCTCAGCCAGACCCTAGAGCATCTGGGTGTGACGGTGCGGGTGCGGATCCGTAAAGATGACACAACAAAAGACGATACAACAACGGCTAGTGACTCCGATGCAGAGTCTGAGCCACCGCAGGAAAGGCGGCGACTGTTGGTCATTTGTGAGTCTGCCTATAGTCCGGATCCCTCACTACTGGCAGTGCCCATTGCTCAACGGCTGCGATCGCTGGAATTAGTCGGATTTCGGGATGCGATCGTGCTGGGGCAAGTGGGGGGAGAACTCCAGAGCGAATGGCGGTTGCGAGTTGACCTGACTCCGGTTGAGGAAACCCTGCGAGAGTGGGCTCGCTGGGGAGATGTCCAAGCGATCGCAGGCTTGCTCAACCGTGCCTTACAGCCAAGCGGCATGCATGTATCAGCCTTGCTTAAGGACACAACACTGCACCTGTCCTGCGTGGCCTATGGCATCAGCAGCCCCAGTCAGGCGGTTGTGCTGGAGGCAGTGGTTCCAGTGCTAACGGCAATTACGCCTCAGGGCATTCATGCGGCCACGATTTATGGGTTGGATAGTCGCCGCTCCGAGGATCCAAGTGAGGCAGTGCCAGCATGGATACATTGGCTAGACTTGCCTGCAAGCCAAGCTGCGGATTTGGCATCCTCAACCCTGCAACAGGCTCAGGCTGGTCACTTAGAGGCTCTCACGTTTCTCTTGAGTCGGCTGCTTAACCCAGACCTAGAAGCTAAATTGGCTACGGGAGGCGTTCGGGTGCAAATTCGCCAAAAGGCAGATTTGCTACATGTCATGGTCGATGCACCTACCTGCCCACGACAAGATCAGGCAGCTATAGCGATCGCCCGCTTCCTCAAGCCCCTGGCAATTCAGACTGTAGCAGGTGTTCGAATTTATGGACGGCAGGCTGGGCAACGCCAACCCCTATGGAGCTATGGCTGTGACTTTGTTGGCCGCTCCCGCCTAGTGCCCGAAGCCACCCCAGAGTTTGCGGCCTCTGACCTCTATGTCGGTGACTTGTTTGCAGCAGGCAGTGCTATCGTTCCCTGGTCAGAAGCCCAACCTGGAAGCGCTGATACTCCTGGCAAGGCAAGGGCGGTTAACTGGGTGCGGAGCCTGCGTCAGTTCTTGGTAGCGACCCAACTGTTTGCTCCTGTGGAGGAAGCAGCGGTGAGCCTTTCAATCCCTCGATCGCCCCAGCCTGGCTATCGCCAGGGAGCCGTGGCATTGGTTTGGGGGGCGATCGGCCTTCTGTTAGTGGTTCAGTCAGACTGGTTGCTGGGGCAATGGCTCCAGTCAGCTCATGCGCCTTCTGCCCCTGTAGCAGACAAGGCCAAAGCAGCCGAGACCTCAACTAAGGCGGCAACAGAGTTGTTGAGCGAGTATTTTCCCCAAACCAGTTTGCAGAAAACTAATGTAGGCAAAGATCCGATTTTTACTACACCTGGATTTACTCAGCCCGGGGAGATTTCTGTTTTACCAAACCCATCTACAGAGATGACGGTTGATTCTGCCTTGCCAGCCTCTCCCTTGCAGCCCCGGGCGATCGATGTAGGACTAGATAACGCCCAGTACCCCAGCTTCAACAGTCGGCAGTTGGATATTCAACTGGCGCTTTATCGCCGCTATCTGCATCAGTATGGCAGCCCACCAGATGTTCTAATTGTAGGCAGTTCCCGCGCCTTGCGTGGGGTGGATCCGCTGGCGTTGCAACAGGTGCTAACAGAGCAGGGCTATCCCAATGCGCGCGTCTTTAACCTGGGGATTAATGGTGCAACGGCACAAGTGGTCGATTTGCTAATTCGGCAACTGCTGCCTCCCGACCAACTCCCACGCTTAATTTTGTGGGCAGATGGAGCCCGTGCTTTTAACAGTGGTCGGCTAGACATTACCTACAACGGCATTGTCGCATCTAAGGGCTACAAGGCTATGCTAGCCGGAACATTGCCGATTCCTACTGCGCTAACTACCCGGCGCGTCGTTGTAGAGCCTAATGCTGCTGCCGAGCCAGGGGGCGATCGCTCCCCGCTGCCTTCTGCAACAACACACTACCAACAACTGGATGAGCGCCTAAGCCAGTACTTAGGCATGGTTTCTTTTGCCTTTAGCCAACGAGACGCCCTCAAAGATACCTTGCGAGAAACACTGGCCGCCAAATTGCCTAAGACTGCGGCACCAACTCTGTTGCCCCAAGCGACTCTGTCCCAGGATTTACTAAACTCCAGTAGCCCTCCGGCAACAGCAGCCGTACCCTCAACACTGGCAGAAGGGGTTAGCATATTGAGCCGAATTGATATTGCTGGATTTTTGCCCTTGTCACTTCAGTTCAACCCAGCGACGTATTACCAGAAATACACCCGCGTTATGGGTGAGTATGATTTTGACTATGAGTCTTTTGTGTTGGATGGTAAGCAAACTAACGCACTGATATCCATAGTCGGCTATACCCAGTCTCTTGACATTCCCTTAGTGTTTGTGAATTTGCCTCTGACCGATGACTATCTGGATCCGACTCGTCAGCGCCACGAAGCAGAATTTCAGCAGGGAATGCTTATGCTAGCCACCCAGCTAGGCTTTACTTACCGCAACCTGCAACCCACACTGAAAGACAATCTCAACTACTTTTCTGACCCCAGCCACCTAAATCGGTATGGAGCCTACGAGGTGTCACGACAGCTAGCCGATGATGTGATGATTCCCTGGAGTCGGTTGCGATCGGCTCCAACATCCCAATCGTTATCTGAGTCATCCGGTAAATAGCTCGTTAGCTGGCTCCGCTTACAATCTTTGCACTCGTTTTTGAAGGCTATCTGTCAGTCCGAAAGCACCCAGGAAGTTGTGGGTGAGGCAGTGGTTTGAGTGTTGTCTATGGTTGTGAAAGCACACAGAAGGGTGTTGGTGAGGGCGGTTGCGCGGAGATGTCGGTGAATTTGAAACGCTCAGGGGGCGATCGGTGTGGCGGTATTGAGAGGTTATCGGTGCGTCTCTCAGCTAACAACGCTGTTGCAACGGATTGTTAGAGTATAGTGATGGAGTACCGAAGCCGACTGCAACCGCTGAACAGCAACGTTATGCATCTTTGCCAAAGCCATTGTGTTCAGCGGGGAAATCACGGTGAACATCTTTTAGAAAGCCCTCCTCAACATATAAGATTAATCTGTTCAAAATTCGGAAAGCTATGTTCACTATAAAATTACAAAC
>Ga0224722_1000681_pt1 | contig 19636 bp, 22 predicted proteins | sample Balambano_FR1_Me_FD_161646 | JGI IMG/M metagenome (GOLD analysis project Ga0224722, IMG submission 161646) | Freshwater sediment microbial communities from Lake Towuti, South Sulawesi, Indonesia - Balambano_FR1_MetaG | ecosystem: Environmental > Aquatic > Freshwater > Lake > Sediment | place... | reverse complement strand
CTCACGGTGGTCATCCGTCGGGTTGTTCGGATCGACGACCTCGACCACACGGTCGCGATCGGTGTAGATGACGTCGCGATCGCCCACGACCGGATCTCGGTTCGGCAAAAGGGGGTCGCGGTCGGTTGTCGCGCGCTCGCGCTCCAACCGCTCCCGCTCCAGGCGCTCGCGCTCCTGTTCGATGGGATCGGGCTCGAGCGGATACGGTCGCTGAGTGCTTTCGTTAGGTTGATTCATTTGTTGCTCCTAGATGTTGGTGCGATTGCGGCCCAGGATCAGGGACACAACGAAAAGCACCAGGAAGATGACGAAAAGGATTTGCGCGATCGAGGCTGCGGTGCCGGCCACTCCGGTGAAGCCGAAGATGGCGGCAACGATGGCGACGACCAAAAAGACGAGGGCCCACGACAGCATGGTTAGTTGCTCCTCTGGCCGGCGGTTTCCCGGGTGTCGCTTTCGTCCGAACCTTCCTCGGCGGCCATTTCGTTGACCAAGCCCTCGGCGAGCTCGGTGAGCTTGATGTCGGTCGCCGATTCTTCATCCAGCGTTTGCTGCAGAAGTTCGGCGTCATGGTCCCGGCCCAGCCGACGCGCAAAGGTACGCGCGGTGCCGTAGCCGGCGATTTCGTAGTGCTCGACCTTTTGGGCCGCGCCGATGAGGCCGGCATCCCGTACCGGACCCTCCTCTTCCTCTTCGATGATCTCGTCGGCTTCTTCGATAAGGCCCTTCATGGCAGCGCATTCCTTGCCTTCGGGGTCCTCTTCTAGGTCGTCGAAGATCTGCTGAAGGCGCTGAAGTTGCTGCTGGGTCTCGCGCAAGTGCTCTTGCACCGCATTGGCCAGTTCATCAACAGAAGCCGCTTTGGCCACCTTCGGCAGAGCCTCGATCAGCTGGCGCTCGGCCGAGTAGAGGTCGCGGAGACACTCCACGTAAAGTTGATCGAATCCTTCACTCTTCATGTTTGTGATCTCTTGCCGAGCGCGGATCGCCCGGCGAGAAACCCAACGCGGCCGCGCGTGTGAAGGCCGTATGCGGCCACGGAGAGTGCGATGGAAATCCGTTCAGGTCGATTGCCCGTTGAGCAGTGCTTGACGCAAGAGGCCGCCCCGCAGACGGTTCAGCTCCTCGCGCACCCACCGCGCACTTTTGCCCAGGTCTCGGGCGATTTCCTTGGGCGATTTTTCGTACACGAAGGCGGCTTCCAGCAACTTTCTCTCCGGCGCCGTGAGCCCATCGAGCTCACCCGAGAGATTGGGGTGGGAATCGGCTCCGCTTTCGGAATCGGCGGTGGCCTCTAGCGCGCCTTCCATGGCCAACTCGCTCGCTAGGACGATACGCACCCGGCGGTTGCGCAACCTGAGCGAATCTAAAAACACCCGAAAGGTGATGCGCTTGATCCAGCTTTCGAACGAGGTTTCGATGGCGAAACGAGGCAGGGCGGAATAGGCCCGCAGAAACGCCTCTTGCGCGATGTCTTCGGCATCTTCGGCATTGCGGCAAAGCCTCCTCGCGTAAGCCAGCACCCGGGCGTGATACGCGTGATGAAGGTCGTCGAATCGGTCGGGAGCGGTATTCATCGGACTTGAACTCAGCATTTCTGATGAGCCGTAGGAGGCGTGGCGCAGTCCCCGAATCGGGGCGACAGAATTCCGGTATGGACCGGTGCCTCTACCAGGAATCTGTCGCGAGGGGAGCCTGAGAAGTCGGGATTCTTTGCGCGCCGGCCCTTGGAACGGTCATGCAGTCGGCGACGTTTGCGAACGGCGATCGGGCCGATCTGCGAGGTAGCTATGAAAAAGCAAAACAACGGCAACCAAGGCGGCAACCAAGGCAAGCAGGATAACCAGGGCGGGAAGGGCAACCAAGGGTTCGCCTCGATGGACGACGAGAAGCAGCGCGAGATCGCGGCCAAAGGCGGCCGAGCCTCTCAGGGCGGCAACTCGAAGGACGACGACATGAACCAGGGCAAGTCGAAGAACGCCTCGGATAAGGAGTCGGACGGCAACCGTTCGGGCGGGCAAGGTTTTGCCGGCATGGACGAAGAGCGCCAGCGTGAGATTGCGAGCATGGGCGGCAAAGCGGCCCACGCCAGCGGCAACGCGCACGAGTTCACATCGGAGGAAGCCCGGGAGGCGGGTCGCAAAGGCGGCCAGGCTTCTCAGGGCAACCGAAGCGGCAACGACAAGAGCGACAAGTAAGCTCATTCGGGTCCCTTGTCCGCTGGACTAGGGACCCTATTTGCGCTCCAGCGAAATGGACAAAGCGTGCGTGATTGAGACTCTCTGCGTGGCGTTAACCCCTCATCCCGCGCACAAACCATCGCGACCTTCTCCCTCGGGAGAAGGTGGATGCTATTACTTAGTAAACACCCTCTACCCGAGGGAGAGGGCGGCGAGCGAAGCGAGCCGGGTGAGGGGACTACGTGAAGTCTATGCTGTAGCTTGCAACGCCGTAAACCCCTCATCCCGCGCACAATCATCGCGACCTTCTCCCTTAGGAGAAGGTGGATACTATTACTTAGTGAACACCTTGTACCTGTGATAGAGAAGATGTGTCCAGCCCAGCCAAAACCCGGCCCTATTCACCACGCGCCGGTCAAGCGATAGCCGCGAACCCACTCCGATTTCTTGTTCGCGTACGAGCGCAGGATGAGGGTGCCCGAAGCCGTAGATTGCGCGGCCGAGATCTCGGCCGAAATAGCACCAAGCCGTTTGCCGTCCTTGCCAAAAAACTCGACGCCATTAGCGCTAACCACTCCAATCGCTAGTCGACCGCCGGCACGAATCGTGAAGAGGGGCTCGTCGACGAAGACACCGCCGCTTGTTCGCGTCGACCATAGTCGGCGGCCCGATTGATCATAAGCCGTTAGCATGAGGCCGCTCGCGACCGTGGTACCCAATCCCAATACTTCATCTATCCCGTCGCCGGTAAGGTCGACCCCGAGCGTCGCCGAACTGTGGCCGCCGGAACCCAGCTGATGAAGGCGTTTGCCCGACAACGAAAAAATGCTGAGGTAGTCCTCCCCCGCCAGCACCACCGGACCGCTTCGAAATCGCGCCCCGGCGACTCCCCAAACGTTGCCCAAGTTGCCCACGGCCATGACCCGCTTGCCCTTGGGCGAGAACACTTCGACCCCGGCTCCACCGTTGTAGGCCACGGCCATACCGATGTTGCCGGGTCCGAGCTTGATGGGGCTCACCTGATTGATGCCCCGGCCACGCTCTACGCGCCATAGCGGCCTTCCCGACTCGGAAACGGCGACCAACGGCTTTGCCCATCCGTTTGAAAGCGCCAAGTAGGGAACACCTGCCGACTCTCCCCATGCGGCTGCTCCGCCGTATACGTCGGCCGTCCATCGGGCGATCGGATTACCGTCCGTGGAGAGAATCTGCACGTGGCGCAGCTCTGGCAATGCGATGCGATTTGCTCGAACCGCGATACCCCCGCTGGGTCCAACGAGCGGAAAGCTCCACACTTGCTTCCAGTTGCCAAAGTTTGGGCGAATAACCTTCTCGGCGTTGGCCGCTTTGCGTTGCCGATCGAGTTCGGCCTTTGCCGCCGCCGGACGCATGTAAAGGAATGTGAGGGGATCCCAAAGAACCTGTTCTTCTTCGCTGAAAAAGATCCGCAACGCTCCGGAGGCGTCGCCGTTGGCGGAAGTGGGGCGAAAGGTCAGCGTGGGAATATTCTTTTGCCCGCCGAACGTGACGAAAGTGATTTCGACCCTGGCTCTGACGACCGACCTTTGCCCGAACTGTTCGGAACGGATTGTCGCTGTACCATCGCGGGCAATGGTCAATCGCTCCGGCGGATCCGACATCGGCGCGACGCGTACCCATTCGCCGACTACTTTAGGCAGCACCTCCGCCGCCGAGGGCGCTTGAAGGTGCGCGGCCAAGATCGAAAAGGTGAGCATCACGGTAGCTTTAGTGTAATGCAGCTTTGGGTTTGGCAATCCTCCGCGTTCGACCTGGGTCGGCCCTTGCCCACTAGGCGGTCACCAAGGCTGAGAGCCGACTGCAATCGGTTCCTTGGTTAAGGAACGGTACGATTTACTCGTTTTGCGTTCCGGTGTTGGCACCAACGAGGTATCACCGATATGTGGTGACGCTATCTGTTCTGGTGGCGGCCGCGGCGACTGCTCAGTCCGCCCAAGCTTGGGTCGTCGAGCGCCGAAACAATACCAAGGCTCCCCTCGACTCATTAGGCTCGGTTGCAGTAGTCGGTGAACCCCATATCACGATCTTGACCCGAATCCAGTTCGCCAAGGAATCTCGGAGCGTTTCTTCGGCTGGGCTCAACGGAATTTGGCTAGAGTCACTCTCCATTCGCCCGGATCTCAAGAAGTTTGCAGGCAAGAAGGTTTTAACCGGTGCCGGAGAAGAGGAATGGGGAGTTTTTACGCCCAAATTAGGTGACCAATCCGCCGTCTGGTCGACTTTCAATCCGCCTCCCGGTATGGTGTTTCTCGGGCTGGTGTACGAGGGCAACACACTTTTGCTCATTTCGACCGACAAGCTCGGTAACTGGCGCGTCGATCGGCAAGTGGGCGATCAGTTTTCGCTCGTATACTCGACCGACAACGACGATACCAGCGCATTTCGCACGCTTCCTTCTTTGGCGAACGGTCCAGCTGCGTTTCGCCTTGCTTCAACTCTCGGGGAGATTAACAGCAACATGGGGGGTGAAAGCCCGAAAACGTGGTGGCAAACGTTCGGTGCGATGGGAGGAACGCAATTTGGTTCTTTCGATTCCGGTTCTGGTCTAGTGGCGGTTCAGCTGAAAAGCCGCCAAAACGGCCAATTTGTGATCGCGCGCGCTTTCCATGACCGGGCGGTCCCCTCGCTCACTGTGAAGGCGACGGGGATCCAAATGATTCGCGTCATCGGCACCACAACGTACGTGGTGAGGGACGCCAAATTCGTAGACGCTTACGATCTGCAAGGCAAGTTGATCGGAACCTATCCGGGTATCGACGTATTGCCGTAAGTTACGCGACAATACTTTGAACTGCGCCTAGACCTACGGGGTACCGGCTAGCCTTTGGTGCCTTCCACCACACCTTGCGCGCACCACCAGCGCAGGACCGTGGTGGGGGCGGAGCGGTTGAGGCTTTCGGCGAGCCGGTCGATGCTGCCCGGGCGTCCACCGCTGAGCACGGCAAAAGCCTGGTAAGGTCCTGAATCGGCGGCACGTCCGAACAGCTGAACGGTTAGCGAAGGATCGCGCGAAGTAGCCAAAACGCGGGCGACCTCATTCAAATCGCCCGGCCCAAACGCGAGAAAGTGATACGGTTGCATTTTGGTACCCGGCTTGCCAAAAAGTTGCGGACGAACATGCCACGGGTACGCCTCGGCGGCCAACCGACCCGCGGCCACGGCCGGATCGGGGTCCATAAGTCTTTTGGCCGCAAGCGCATCGGCCGCGCGCACCACCACGATGCCGCGTAGGCGCCCGCCGTTTTCGAACGGACCCGCAACCAGACTGTGGCCTGCGTGGTACAGCCCGGTGAGGTGCGCCATGTGGCCGGATTGAACTTGCGTGGCCTGGTCGGCGGGTAGCGCGGGCGGCGCCGGATCGGGCCGCACCAAAAGCACCAGGTACAGCGGAGAAGATGCAATAGCGGCCAGCGAGACACCAATCATTTGAACACCAGCATACGCTGACGCCAAGAAAACATTCACCTCCGACGTTGGCGGACGGAGGTGAAACTTGAAGGCACTCGCCGCCCTTATCGCCGAGCGCGACGGCGGCGGAGAGCCAGGGCCCCCAAGCCAAGAACCGCCATGGTCGCCGGCTCGGGTACGGGCACGAACTCGGTGGTGAACTCATTGCTGCCTGAACCGATGGTCTGACCATCCGAAAAGGCCACGATGCTGAATTCGCCCGGAGCGAACCAAATGGAACCTTCCAGGCCGCCGGGACCGACCCGCGCTTGCCGGGCGGCATTGTTCTTGAAATCGCCCAGAAACTCGTGGTAGTCCTCGCGCTCTTCTTCGGTTAGGCTGGGGTCGGCGATGCCCTCCAGCGCTTCGATTACGTCCGCTTCGAGGGTCTCCAGAAAGACGGTTCCCCAGGCAATGTTTTGGACATTGGCGGCCGCTTCCGGATCCATAAAGAGAACAAGGTGCTTTTGTCCGGGCGCATCACCCGGCAGGTCTTGCACGATGCCGAGGTGCAGCGACTCGCGCAGGAAGGGCTGGGCCGCGCACGGGTCGAACCAATCCGTGGTGAAGGTCATGCTGAACGGGTTCCATGCACTGCTGAGTGGCCACATGGCCGTGCCCCAGCCGTAGCTGTCGTCCACCGCACCACCCTGCATCTCCGCAAGGATGTGGGTGATGGGCTGGTTCCACGCGGGGTCGAGTTCGTACTCGTACGAGGAGGTGAGGATCCAGTTGTGCTGGGCGGGCGCCATTGCCGCGAAGGCCGCGACGGCAGTGGCCAAAATTGCTTTGGTTTGCATCATTGGGTTTCCTGGACCCCGGGCCGGGGTCGCATGGTGAAACCTTAGCAACGCGGGCGTGACAAAGCCGTGACAAGGTGCGGGAGACCGGTTGATTCAGGGCACGCAGGTGGCCGAGGACCTGGGGCGCGTTCTTCGCCAACCTTTCCGCAATCGCCAACAGCTCCTCATTCGGCCGACCGCTACGTGCCCCGGCCCGGTAGGCAACGGGGTAAGTGCAGTTCGGCGCGCGGCTTATGATCTCATCGATCGCCTCTTTGTCGCGTCTTGCCGCGTGCTTAAGCATCGAAGTGGCCAGCACGAGATTGTCGACCGTGTACTCCCAGACCTCCATGTCGGGGGTCGAAGACGACGAGAAACGAAATCGGTTCTATCTACTTCGACTTTGGCGTAAGTCTCCATCGCTTCGGGCCGTCGGTTGGCTTGAGTTAGTGCTTTAGCAAGGGCATAAGCACCGTTACCGGGAGTCTGCCGTTTGGTTACATCGAGGGCCATGGCTTGGCGAAACTTCTCGATCGCCCGGTCCAACCAGTCCTTCGCTAGTAGAGTTTCGCCTTCCTTGAGCAGTTCGGTTACCTTAAGGTCTCTTGCTCGTACCTCGGGTGCCAAAGGGAATATCGTCCGGCCACCTTGTCCAAAAGCGCTCACCGAAGTATCGAGAACTCGACAAAGTCCAACAAAGGCTACTGATGATTAAGTTGCTTATGACGAACTATTATCGTCTTTTACAACAAAATCCATATTAAGATTAGCTACGAAGGGGTAGTAGGTTGCGACTTCCATCTCAATTTCGGCTCATCGAAGGTCGTAGCGACTTTACCATCTTTTTGAATTTTTGCACATTAACGGATTAGGCTTTCTGAAAGATGCGCGAATGGTAATCTGTGGATCATGACGGAATCGACGCTGTGGGGAATTCACGCAGGATCGACCGGTGATGCGGACAGCCTTTTCCTGTCCTCCTCAGTGGTCGCGCTCGGTTGGGATGCGGTAGGAAACATCGGCGAGCTTTCTCAAGACCGGGAGGCGTTTAAGAAGCGAGTCCTAGAAGCTTATCCTTACACCAAGGTAGGAGCCATCCCAACGACGGCGGGAATGCTGTTTCGCTTCGTCTACGAAATGAAGGAAGGCGACGCCGTGGCCTATCCCAGCAAGAAGGATCGGCTGATTCACCTTGGGCGGATAGTCGGGCCTTACGTCTACACGCCCAACGCGCAGGGCGGATATGTTCAACAGCGGCGCGTGAAATGGGAGCGAGCGATTCCGAGAACGCACTTCAGCCAAGGCGCACTCAACGAAATCGGCTCTGCGCTCAGCTTATTCCAGATCAAGAATTACTCGGATGAGTTTATCGCCGGGCTTGAGGGTCGGGCGGCTCCTGTGGTCGATCCGGCAACCGATCCCACCACGACCGGCATTGCATCTCAGGTAAGCGAAACGACCGAAGACTTCGTATTGAAATCATTGGCCAAGGAGTTGAAAGGGCTTCAATTCGAAAGTTTTGTCGCTCACTTGCTGGAACGCATGGGCTTTCGAGTCCGGTATGCCCAAGTGAATCAGCCCGGCTACGATCTCATCGCGAGCCGCGACTCGCTCGGATTCGAGCCGCCGATCATAAAGGTTCAAGTGAAGAGCACGGAAGGAACGCTTGGTGATCCTGAAGTGACACAGCTATTTGGCAAGATCACAGCCGGAGAATTTGCCCTGTTCATCACGTTAGGAACCGTCACAAAAAAGGCGCGGGATTTCGAGGAGTCCAAGGCCAATCTGCGGATCATCGACGGCAGTGAACTCGTGAAGTTGATCTTCGAGCACTACGAGTCTTTCGATTCGCAGTTTAAGGGACTGCTCCCGCTTCGCAGCGTGTACGTTCCGGCACCTGTCGAAGACTAATCGAGGCCCGACTTTGGCTTCGCTTCGTGAAGGCTATTAAGGATGGTTACTTCTCCTGTATCGCCATCAAAATCAGCAAAGTGCCACCATGGCAACATGGTCTCTGAATCTAGTCGAAATGAAGTTGCAGCGCTTTCCGAGCGTACATCGAGCGTAACGTCGCTAGAAGACCAGTTAATGTCGCCCCTTGTGAACCAATGAACCCAAACGCTATATTTAGCTCCAAACTGCAATTTCACACGGGCAGTTTCCTCACCAGGCGACGTTCTGGCGTCGTGGTCAAGATCACAAAACGGATTCCGGTGCAATGACCCCAGCGAATTGTAGGACACCGTCATCTCCTCTCCATCCGAAAGTACGACATCGACGTGGAGATCAAAATCAACTGCTGGGGTAGTCCAATACAGGACAAAAGATACCTCCTTCGGCAGCAAAGCCCGTTGATTATGGAGATGTGCTTCGACCTTACATGTTGAGCAGACAAACTTTACAAACCTTGATCGAATCTCGTCCCGATCTGGCCTCAGCTCACCGAACAGGTGTATCCTCGACCGGTTCGCTGGAGGCTGAACTCGATCTAAAACATTGCTGGAAATCGGCCCGTAATTTGCAAGGGCGATTTGAGCCGTTGGCAATCCTGATGCATAGTCCATGACTGCCTCGGAGAAGTTCCTTTTGGCTGACTTCGCGTAATGCTTACATTCGACGGCGAGAACTACCGGGTCTTTCTGCGACAGTGGAGCTGCGATCAAGGAAAAGTCTGGCTGAATTCCGCCCTTGCGCCCCTTGCCGCGAGGAGCGTGATGTCTCCATCGATGCTCCGCCCAGAGATGGAGTTCTGGATATGTATTCCTAATGGTGGCAAGGTGCGTGCCAGTGAACGAGAAAAGAATTTTCTTGTCAACTACGTGAAGTCTTGGCGCACCCGCTTCGAGCGCATCAACAAGCACTGCGCCAATCCAGATACTGTACATCTCATAGCGAAATCTCCAATACGGAAGACTCAAGATATCCAGCAAGATTTGGATGCGCTCAACCGTACTCTGATTCCTAACTGACTGAGCTTCGATAATCTCCGTCAGTCGGTCTGCGAGCTTATCCTGGCTAAGGGGCGTATTGGCACTGGAAACGGCGCGATAAAGGTCAGTCGCCATTGAAACTGCCCAAAAGTCACTCTCCACTTGAACTAGTAGTTGCAATGGCCAGGGTTCCTCTTCGTGGCTTTGGGTCGAATTGAGCTGCGACTGTCGCTTAGCCATAAGCTCATCATGAGACGAAGCGTGACGATGGCACGACTCCAAGAATCCTGTCCAGACAGACCAAACAGCAGCAATTACGCTGGCCAACTTTTGATTCTGCGATTGCGGCGGTGGTAACCACAGGGGCGGCAAACTGCCGCGAATCTCAAAGCTAGACAGCCAGCGGCGTAAAACGGGGTCATCACTTGCGCTACCCTGAAGTGAATTAGCTCCGCGAACGCAACCGTTAAGTCGCCAGAGTGAGTCGATTTCCCACTGCCGGACTCTGAGGTCGCGAAGCGCGCCCGACCATAATTGCGATGCCGCCCTAAATGCATTGAGGTCGATCTCCAACGAAGATTCGTACTCAGCGAAGTTAAATGCAATCTGGATGTTTTCGTCTGACGTCTGAGCGCCCGCGTGCTCGAACATCCTGAGGATTTCAACCATCATAATCGCAAATGGCGAAACGCTTGACAGAAAGCCGATAACGAACTCCTCAGCCGTGACAGAGTTGCTTTCCAATTCCGATTCAATAGATTGCGGACCTAGCTGTAGACACCTTCGAAGTTCGGAGATGATGGCTTCATCCCGCCCATTGGGTTCTAACCCCGCAGAATTGCAGAGAAAATTCCAAACATCAAGCGCACTGTCTAAAGTGGAGTTTTGCATTCAACGGGCAGTTAATACCATCAAGGAACTCATAAGAGATGGCGCCCCTGACTGTCAAAGGTGAAATGCTTATGAAGACCTTTCGTTAGGCCAACCAGACGTCAAAGTTCAAACGATTTTTCAGAAACAGGTACTTGGAAGCGTATTAGTTTCAAAAGATAGAAAAAGTAAAAAAGTTATGTATCGATATTCTAACTTCACCTGCAAGAGATTGCAGAACCTGTTGTTCGCGTTGTCGTATCAATCGTCCCAAACCGGAAACGTCGCTCGCAACGTAATGCAGGTAAAAAATGGTGGACCGTGTAGGGCTCGAACCTACGACCCGCTGATTAAGAGTCAGCTGCTCTACCAACTGAGCTAACGATCCTTTACGGAAAATTTACCCCAAAGCCGCTTCCCGGGGGTGGGGGAGTGCCGCAGATTGGATATAGTGATGCGGTATTTGCCCTCGTAAGACGGCATGGTTTGCATTGGTGGCATTATGAGAATTTGGACCAGAGCGCTGGGCGTCGCGGGGGCGATGGCGGCGGCAGCGGCGGGCTTTGCCCAATCGGAGTTGACGGCTGTGGGGGTTCCCACGGCCTACTACACAAGCTACAACACGTTGGCTCGGGCGCTTTCGTCCGGTACCGTTGAATCGTGCGCCGTCCGCTCGGCCTGGCGGGCGCACGGCAACCTCTCGCAGGTGCGCGTGCGCCTGGCCGATTTTTTTATCTACGGGCCGCAAATCGTGAACCCGCTCCCGAATGAAGTGCGGGTGCGCGTCTCGCTGGAATACCCCGCAGGGGTCCTCACGCCACTCACGTTCCGGGGCCAACCCGAAACCACGCTTTCGGCTGCCGCCCAGGCTTCTTTGCGAGACGTTTCTGCCACGGATTCCGACCTAGCCCCCGTGCAAATTCCGCACGGCGCCCGGTTCTGGATTCGCTCCGAGTGGACCGTTCCGCCCGGCGGCCAGTGGTGGAACTTCCGGCGCTCCAGCGTTCACCAAAATCAAGAAGCGGTGGGCATGCCCGCCGGCTCCACACACGATTCGCCGACCGTTTCACCCACCGCGGGCGACATGCCCGACGTGCTGGCCGTCGAAGGCGTCAGCGATCGGCCGACCCCCAGCTTCCTCATCATGGGCGATTCCATCGCCCGGCACGAAGGGGACGGCATCTTTGGCCACTCGGGCATGTATAACCGAACGTTTTCGGCGATGGGGCCCGTGCTCAACATCGCCCTCACGGGAAGCAAACTCAGCCAATGGATCGGTCGGCCCGACATTATCGAAATGTTCGGCAAGCTGGGTCCTCGGTTCAAGTACACCATCTGCGGCATCGGGCGGAACGATGTCACCTCGGGCGCCACCCTGGATGAACTCAAGGCGAATATGGCCGACCTGTGGCGAATGATCGCCCAAGAGGGATCGATTCCGGTGGCGTGCACTATCACTCCGCGCAGCACTTCGGTCGATCTGTTCCGAACGCTCACCGGGCAATCCAGCACGTCGCACAATGCCGCCCGCGAGGCCTACAATGCTTGGGTGCGCGATCGGGGACCGGCGGGCGCCCGCGCTCAGCACCCGTACTTGCATACGGCGGTCGTGGATTTTGCCCACGGTCTGGAGCAAAACGACGGCACTGGGCGGTGGCGGGCCTTTGGGCAGAATGCGGTGGCAACGGTAGTCTCGTACGATCCGCAACGTCGGCGCTTGGTCAGCCAGGGCATGAACTACTTGGACACAAACGTATTTCGCCGGGGTGCGGTGGGTTACCGCATCCGCTGGCGCTCGAACGACGAGAACTTCGATTCGACGTCGGAAATCCAAACCGTGCTCGATGCCAATACCGTCGAACTGACAGCGAAACCCAGGGTGAATCCTCCGGTGGGCGCATCATTCGATGTGCGGCTGATGCTTACCACCGATGGCACGCACCCAACAAGCGGCGCCACGATCTACGCCATTCCCAGCGTCGATCCGCTCCGCTTCCCCTAAAAAAGAGACGGGCGTCCCGTTCGACCGGGACGCCCGTCTCTGGGCCTTAGTTGCCCTTGGATTGCTGCTGGCGCATGCGGTTCGTCGCTTCGCGTATCTTCTTCTGCTGAATCTCCTGGTACTTCTTGTACTGGGCCGGGGTGAGGATTTTCTTCATCTTGCCTTCGGCCTCGGTTTGGAGCGCCATCATCTCCTTTTGCATCTCCGCCGGCTGCTTTTTGCTTTGGGAAGCCTTCATCATCCGGTTGAAGACGTCGGTGCTCAGGGCGCGCAGGTCGTTCACCTGCTTGTTGTTCAGCCCTAGCTCCTTTTTCATCTCTTGGAGCTGCTTTTCCATGGCCTGCTGAATCTGCTTCTGCTGGGCCGGAGTCGGCTGCGTTTGGGCCGAAACCGTCTCGGCGAAGCCAAAGGCCAAAAGGGCCAGAACGAACGCAAGTAGTTTCTTCATGAGGGTTACCTGTGCGCAAAACCTCGGAAGGCGCGGGCGCCTTCCGAGCAATGGCTGAATGGTACTACGCTTTAAGCGGCGCGCATCGCCGGAGTTAGGTCTTTACGCAGTCTTTCCCGCGCGCGAAACAGCCAACTCTTGACCGTTCCTTCGGGCGCCGAGAGCCGGGCGGCGATCTCGTTGACTTCGAGATGCTGCATATGGCGCATCTCGATGATGCGGCGGTACCGATCCGGCAGTCGGTCGATGGCCGCCATCACCTGCTCGTGGTCCAACGCATGGTAGGCCTCCTCGGCCACGCTTGGTCCTGGGTCCGCCAAGTTGAACTCCACTTCGTCTAGGCTTTCGTGGTGTTGTCGCCGCCGAACCGCATCCACACAACAGTTGGCGCAAATCCGGCAGAGCCAGGGGCGCAGGGGCCGATCTCCCTCGAAATCGCCCAAGCCGCGCAGGGCCTTCAAGAACGCTTCTTGAACGGCATCGTTGGCGTCGTCGGCGTTACGCAACATGCGCAGCGCCACGTGAAAGAGGATGGGACGATACTGGTCCACCAGAATCTCGAACGCGACCGGGTCCCCGTTCGTCGCTCGACCAATAAGGTGCGACTCCCATGACGGCACTCGATGAGTGTTCATTTCATTAGGCCGAATCCCCCCGGATCCGGCACCCATAGAGTACAAAATGGGCCCATTCCGCTCATCAGGAATGGGCCCATCGGCGACCGTTACCGGCGCGGGCGTAAGGATTCAGCCCTAGTTGTTGGGAGTAAGCAGGATCAAGCGAGTCAACGTCCCGGAGCTGGGCTCCGAGCGAAGCTCTTTCACCGAAGCTTGAAGGCGATCGCCCAAGTTCGCTTTGGCCGCTTCGGCGGGCTGAGTCTGCGCCAGGTTCCATGCATAGCGGTCCTCGGTATTGGCATCGCGGATTTCGACCGGCGATCCATACGCATCGGCCAATGCGCGACCAAATTCGACCAAGTTTCCTTCGCCGGTGCGGCGCGGGCTACGGTCGGTACCCGGCACCACGACCACGCTACGCTTGCCGGCGAATTCGACCAGGAAAGCCACCGCGCGTCGGTTCGGATTCTCCAGCGGGGTGATTTGGCGGCCACGTTCGGCCTTCAGAACCGTCTGCTTTCCGCCGACGGTGATGCGCACTTCCGATCCTTCTCCGCCATACATCACGCGCACTCCGCCTTGCGGCCCCGTGACCAGCTCCAAGCTGGCGGGAGCGGCGGTCTTATCGAAACCGAACAATCCGGCCACGTTCGTTCGGGCATCCGAATTGATGCTAAAAAGTCCGCTCACCAGGACCATCAGAGCCAGGGCGGCCGTGGCCACATTGCGCCAGCGCAACCAACCTCCCAAGAGATGGGTCCAGCTTTGCTCGCGCTTGGCTTGGGCCTCTTCCAAACGGGTGGCGATGCGCGTGCTCAGGTACTGCGGCACCTCGATGACTTCCTCGGGAAGCTCGGCCAACGCTTGCATCGTCAGCTCGAAGGATCGGTAGTCCGACTTCAGTTCACGGTCCGCGTAGAGCGTTGCATCCATGGCGCCTTTCATCGCGCTGTCCAAGCGACCCTCGTAGTAGTCGCTAAAGAGTTCGCGTGCTTTTTCGGGCTTTAGCATGGCGTTCGGCTCCCTTGAGAAAAAACTCCTTTAAAAAGAAAAGATTGCATAAAATCGCCAGGCAAGTCGCCCAGCATCGGTTTTTCGACCCTAGCCGATTCGGAAAAGTTCCTCATCCGGAGAAAGGATTTCCCTTAGGCTAAGTCGGGCCCGGTTCAGTCGACTTTTGACGGTACCGATGGGCAGATCGAGCGCGGCGGCAATGTCTTCGTAACTTTTTTGCTCGGCGTGGTACATAACGATCATCTGGCGTTGGTAGTCGGGCAACTTTTGCAGGGCGTTGTGCACCCGCCGCATGCGCTCGTTGCTTACCACATCGGCATGGGGATCTTGGGTCTCGTCCTCCACCTGGCGTTCGAGCTCGCCATCTTCGGTGGTCATGGCGGACTCCAAACTGGAGGTTTGCCGACGCGATTCCTTCTTCCGAATATCGAGAAAGCAGTTGGTAAGGATGCGGTAGAGCCAGGTGGAGAACTGGCTGTTGCCCTTAAAATTGGGTAGGGCGTTGTACACCCGAACGAACGCCTCCGCCACAATGTCGCTGGCCTCTTCCGGGCTACGGGTCAAGCGGAATGCGAACTGGTAAGCGCGTTGCTCGTACTTGCGCACCAACTCATTTAGCGCCGATTTGTCTCCGCGTTGGGCGCGCTGAATCAGCATCAAGTCTTCGGCGGCTCGTTCGCTCATTAGGAAACGCTAAGAGAGGATAGTGCGCGAACCCCCTTCTCGCGCTTCTCGAATCGCCTGCTGTTCTTCGGCCGATAGGTTGCGTTCCGATTGAAGGCGAACCAAAGGTTTTCCGAAGACGCGGCCATCGGTTCGGCCGACCAGCGACGTCAGCAACGCTCCGTTCCCGTCGTCGTCCAGCAACGCGAGCGAAAAGCTTTGTTGTCCGGCCACGTCCGTAAAGGCATCGAACCGGACCAAGCCCAGGTGACGTTTGGTAGTGCGCAGTCGCGCCTCGTGCTCCTCCAGACGCGCCTGCACGGCGGAGAGTTCGTCCGCGAGTCGTTTTCGATCGCGAACCAACTCGGTCACCAAGCCTTCGAGGTTTGTTGCGCTCACGCCGTCCCACATCTCTTTCCAGCGGCGCTGCTGGCGAGCAAGGCGACGGGCGCACCAAATCCAGCCCGCGCCCGCCACCGCCAGCGCTCCGGCGCTAAGCCATAGCGCGCCTTCGAGAGGAGCGAATGGGAGGGGAATCGCGTTCATTTGGCAAGTCGGGTCCGCGGCAATTAGGCCGGGCGGCGCAGTGCGCCGGTACGCAATAAGTCAGGATACCGGACTCGACCACCGGGAACCAAAACCGGGAGCCAGATACAATAGCGGGAGCAAGGGCTCAATTGGCCCCCATCCGTGCGCATCGACAATGGCAGAACCAGCGCGAAAGAAACGCAAAATAACCGGGTTTGGTCTCGCCCTTTTACCGGTCTTGGCGCTCTGTGTGCTTCTGTACTTTAACGTTCGCACGGTGGTGGTGAGCGGCAACAGCATGATGCCCACCTTCGAGCCCGGCCGGCGCCTGTTGGTGAGTGACGCTTACTGGCTTATCGGCCCCGTGCGAAAGAACGATATCGTCGTCCTGAGCGAGTTCGGCGGCCGAAAGGGCTTTTGGATCAAGCGCGTTTACCGTACGGCCGGGGAACCGGTCGAGCGTGTGAACTTTCCCCGGCAGGTGAGCATGAGGGAACCCGAGTATCGCGTACCCGAGGGTCAAGTGTATTTGATGGGTGACAACCGCAGCTTCAGCGAAGATAGCCGCTCTTTTGGTCCGGTGCCGGTGTCGCTCATTATCGGGAAGGTTTTGATTTGGCGGTAAGGCGCTTTCCGTGCGGGCGACACGGTCGACAGCGGCTCCAGTTTTTTGCCGCTCCCGGCCGAGCCCCCATTCGTGCTTTCGCGGCGCTCGTTTTTCCCTGGCGCAAAGACGAGGTGCTATTGTGCGATATCGCCGACCGGGGCTGGTGCGTACCCAGCGGACGCGTCGAGCCCTGTGAGACTTCGCTGGAGGCCGCGCGACGGGAAGCGATCGAAGAAGCGGGCGCCATTCTTTGCGACATCCAATACATCGGCTATTACGCCATCAGCGACCGATCCGACCTACGCTTCGCCGACTGTTACGTGGCCAAAGTCGATGGGTTGGTGGAGATTGCCATGCAGGAAGAATCGCTGGGCCGACGATTTGTCCACCACGGCGATCTTCCGAATGTCTATTATCAGTGGACCCCTCTCACGGAGTGCGTTTTCCAGCACTCTCGCGAGGTTCTCCAGCGTCTGCGCGACTGCCGATAGAACGCCTTTAGGACTGAAACGCGAGCCGCGTGGCCGCCACCGAGCCGCTACGTTGCGCACGGAGCCTTTCTAAGCGAAGCCGAATGAGCTTGTGCGTGCGGTGCAATCGGCTGCGAATGGTGCCCACGGGCTTGTTCATCACGGCGGCGATCTCGTTGTACGGAAGATGCTCGATATCGGCCAACTGAATAAGAAGGCGCTGATCTGGGGTGAGCGACTGAACCACCGCCTCGAGGTCTTCGCTCAGGCTTTGACCCATAAGCACTTGCTCGGCATTGGCCGAAACATCTGCGATGTCGAGTTGAACCGTATCTTCGCCCACTCCGCCCGGTAAAGGGGCATCGTACGAAACCGCTTGAATGCGGCGACCGCGATTGCGTAACAAATCCAAAAACAGTCGGGTGACGATGCGATAAATCCAGTTCTCGAACGGGCGATCACCCTGGTAATCCGCAAACGAGCGGTACGCCCGGTAGAAGGCGTCTTGGGTGAGGTCTTCGGCATCGGACCGATTCCCCGAAAGCCGGTAGGCCATGTTGTACACCTTGCGGTACGTGGCCTTCATCAACTCGTTGAAACGAGCTTCCTCGCGCGGATCCATCGCAATCGTTCCCATGGAGGAGTTTCCTTTCCGGGCCATCGAATCATCGCTTGACGGCCGCGTACTCAGGAAAACCCGAGGACGCCGCAAACGGTTCCTCATGAACAGGGTCCTAGGACCTTTCTCCCGGGACCGAAACGATTCATGATGAAGCCGCAATGCGCATCCTCATTATCGGCGGTACCGGCCTCATTAGTAAGTACTTCGTACAGGAAATGGCAAAATCTGGCGCCGATCTAACGGTCGCCAACCGAGGCAAGACCGAAGTGCCGCTGCCGGAGGGCGTGAAATCGATTGTCGTCGACCGTACGGACTACCCGAATTTTGAGCGAACGATGGCCGAAATGGGGCCTTGGGACGTGGTGGTCGACATGGTCGGCTACCAGCCAGAGGACGGTCGAAGTGTGGTCCGGGCATTTGGCGGCAAGGTTCGCCAGTTCATCTTCTGCAGCACAGTGGACGTTTACCGAAAGTATCCAGACGAGTATCCCATCGGCCCCAATGTCGACCAAAGCGGGATGGGGGATTACGCGGCGAAAAAGGTGGAAATCGAGGCGACGCTTCGCGAGGCGCACCGCGATGGGGCTTTCCAGCTCACCACCATTCGCCCGGCGCTGACCTACGGCGAGGGCCGCGGGTTTTGGCCGACCTGCTGGCCGGCCGGCTACATTCATCGCTTGCGCACGGGCCAGCCGGTGGTGGTTCACGGCGATGGCACCGCCCTGTGGACCTTTGCCCATGCCGAAGATGTGGCGCGCGCGTTTCAAGGGGCCATCGGCAACGAGCGGGCCTTTGGCAAGGAGTACAACGCGGCGGGGGAAGAGTGGATCCCTTGGGACCGGTTCCACGAGATCGTGGCCGAGCTGGCGGGAGCACCCAAGCCCAACCTGGTGCACATTCCATCGCGGTTGCTGGCCGCCGCCACCGAGCGGGGAAGCGTTTTACCCATCAACTTCATGTTCTGCAACCTCTTCGATAACGAATCGGCGAAGCGCGACCTCGGGTACGAATACCGGATCGACTTTCGCACCGGCGCCCAGCGCATCTTGAAATGGCTGGAAGAGAATGATCAAACCGGACCCGCCAACGACCCCGAGTACGACCGATTGATTACGCTTTGGGAGGAGCTTCAGGCGGACTACGTACGCAAGTTCCGTGCCCTGCAACCGGGAAGTTAAGGTTGGGTCTTTTCCGGAACCTTAACGCTCCCTTAAGCTAAACTGAGGGGGCTAACTCGTCCACTTGTTGTAGAAATGTCGCAACGAAAACTCGTTTACCGGTCGGTGTTTCTTTCGGACCTGCACCTCGGATCGGCGGGCAGTCAGGCTGATCGAATCACGCGGTTGCTGGCCCATGTCGAGTGCGACAATCTCTATTTGGTCGGCGACATTATCGATGCTTGGGTAGGGGGAAGGGCGATTCGCTGGCGCAAGAGTCACGAGACCGCGCTCCTCGCCCTTCTGAACCAAACCCAGCCAAGATGCCGGGTGCGATACACCCCGGGAAACCACGACGCCGTGATGCGCCGGTTCATCGGCATTCGGCTGTTCACTTTGGAAATCGAAAACACCTTCGACCACGTGACGCCAGACGGGCGAACATTCTTGGTGATTCACGGCGATGGCTTCGATAAGTTCGTCACCACCTATAAGCCCTTTGCCTGGACCCTGGCGTGGATGTACGAGATGCTCAGCCGCGCAAACGATGCGGTGAACCGCATCCGGGTGGGTACGGGGCGCGCCCCGACGGATTTCTCGAAGCGACTGAAGAAACGGGTCAAGCACTTGACGGAGCGGTTCACCCACTTTGAAGAACAACTCACCACCTACGCCCGCGAGCACGGGTACGAGGGCGTGGTGTGCGGCCACGTGCACAAGCCGGCACTGCATTCGGCCGAGAATGGGCTGAGCTACGTCAACACGGGCGATTGGGTGGAGAACTGTACGTACGTGGTCGAGCACTACAATGGGGAGTTCGAGCTCATTCGCTGGGACGATATCGAAATCGAAGTCAATCGGCTCGAGAAATTGCGTGAATTGTCGAAGGAACGGCCTCCGACTTCGCCGGCGGAGTAGCGCTTGGGCCGGATTTCGGCTAGGTTAGGGCCCGTGCAACTTGTGCGTTGTTCCTTAACAATCTTGGCGGCGAGCGCCACGGCGGCCGCTTCAGCGGTGAACGGGCTTCAAGTCATCGGCTTTTCGCTACGCGAATTGGCGCGGGCGGGCGCCATTACGGCCAGCCCGCAAGGGTCGACCGCCTTGCTGACCAACCCGGCCGGCATCGGGGTAGTCGCCCCGGGAACGGAACTCACTCTGCAAATTGCGCGCCTGAACGAACACGCCGAGTTCAACGCGGTACCGGGCAGCCGCGCGCGCAGCGATCGGGATTCGGCGGTACTCCCCTCGTTCGGGTTAACG
>Ga0224722_1000680_pt1 | contig 19656 bp, 13 predicted proteins | sample Balambano_FR1_Me_FD_161646 | JGI IMG/M metagenome (GOLD analysis project Ga0224722, IMG submission 161646) | Freshwater sediment microbial communities from Lake Towuti, South Sulawesi, Indonesia - Balambano_FR1_MetaG | ecosystem: Environmental > Aquatic > Freshwater > Lake > Sediment | place... | reverse complement strand
CGCATGGCCGCGCGCCAATAATCGCCGGCCCGCTCGATGGCGTAGCGGTCGCTGCCCAACGCCTCAGTCATGATCTGCACGCTGGGTTGCGGAATATCCGATGCGATTGGGCGGGGTGGGGCAGCGGCGCGCAAGGCGTCCACGCGCGGTGTCGCCGATTGCGAAGGTGCACTCGCTGCCGGGAGGGCAAATGGATGCACGTCCACCCGCGCGCTCATCCACTTGTAGAGCATGGCGCGCCCGTCTTCGCCCAACAGCGCGAGCAGTGCGGCTTCGTCGGCGCAGATCAGCGTGCTGCAATTCTGCGCGTTCAGGAAATACTTGGTCGCCTCCAGCAATTGGGCGGCGTTCTCGCTGGTGGTCTTGTCGAGGTGGTCAATCGCCACCACAAACGTGGCGTTAGATAGGGTGATGGCGCTGTGCACCAGCCCGGCGAATGCGGCGCGGAAGTGGTGGGCAAAAGCGGCCGCCGCGAGCGTCGCGCTCTCGTCGTTGTTTTGCTCGTGCTGCACCAACTCCTGCAACTCGGCATGCAAATCGTTGATCGTGGACGACGCGCCGGGTTGTTGGGCCAGCTTGTCGAGCGTGGCGAAGATCAAGCGTTGCCACGGTGCCAGGTCGCGCGGCAGGTTGGCGGCGTTGATCGTAGCGACGACGACCTTGCGGTGCTGCGGGGTGCGGGGGCCGCGCACGCCATCGCGCGCCAGCTCGATCAGCAGCGTGGTCTTGCCGCTACCACGCGGGCCGAACAGGCCGATGGCCTTGCGCGAGGCTGGCTGGTCGAGCAGGTTGAGCACCTCGCCCAGCGCCTGCGTTTGCTCGTTGGCCAGTTCCACCGTGGTGATGGTGGTTGCGCCGTTGCCGCGTTGCCGTTGCAGTGTGTCCTGAATCATGTTGGCCCCTTCGATAAACCCTAAAGGTCTTCAAGACCTTTAGGGTTTGAAGCACTACGCTTTGTTGATCGTGATCGTCAAGTGCTGATTGTCAAATTCGTCGCTGGCAGAATGTCCGCCAGCGCCAGTTGTGCCTTGGTGCAAGTTGGTCGTCAGCGTTTCGTCCTTGATGTAATCCGCGAAGTTCGCCATCGCCTCGGCCAGCCGGGGTGACGCCGTGTAGGCCGTAACGATGCGATCCGAGATGTTTAGCCCGGCCGCCTTGCGCAAATCGTTGATGCGGCGAATGACCTCGCGCGCCAGCCCCTCGCTCACCAGCGCTTCGCTCAAGGCTGTGTCCAGGCCGACCACGATGCCGTTCTCGCCCGCCACAATCAGCCCTTCGCGTGGCAAAGCCTGCACCAGCACTTCGTCCGGCTGCAACGACACGCCGTTGATCGCCACGGATTGATTGGCCTTGACTGCGTTCGCCACTTGGGTCGGGTCCAGCTTGGCCAGCCCGTCTTTGACCTTTGGCAGGTCGGGGCCGAGTTTCTTGCCCAGCTTCTTCAGGTCGGGCAATACGCGATAGGTGACCAACTCGCCCTCGCGCTCGACGAACTCCAGCGCCTTGACGTTGAGCTCGTCGGTGATGATGTCGTATTGCGATGCCACTGCGGCCCGCGCTTCCGGGTTGGCCACGATCATGGCGCGGGCCAGCGGCTGGCGCACCTTGACCTTGCTCTGGGCGCGTGTGCTGTGCCCCAGGTTGACGATGGTGCGAGCGATGGCGGTCTCGCGCAGCAGCGCCCTCTCTTCGGCGCTCAGCGCGCGTGGCGTAGGGTAATCCTGATGGTGCACGCTGAATGACGAATGACGAGTGACGAGTGACGAATTGTCTTCGGCATTCGACATTCGACATTCCGCATTCGTCAGGTTCTGCCACATCGCCTCGGCCAGGAAGGGCACGAACGGCGCGAGCAACCGCGATAACGTCGTCAACACCTCGTAGAGTGTGGCATAGGCTGCCTGCTTATCGGGCGTCATCTCGCTGCCCCAGAAGCGGTCGCGGCTGCGGCGCACATACCAGTTGCTCAGATCTTCGATGAACGACTCGATGGCCAGCGCCGCCGGCCGGGCCTCGTAGGCATCCAGCGAAGCGATGACCGTATTCGTCGTCTCGGCCAAACGGGCGAGGATCCATTTATCCAATGACGATTGACGATTGACGATTTGTCGTCTGTCGTCTGTCGTCGGTTGCCACTTGTCCGCATTCGCATACGTGACGAAGAACGAATACACGTTCCACAGCGGCAGAAAGACGCTGCGCCGCACCTCGCCCATTGTGTTGTAGCCGAACAGCAGGTTGTCGTCATACTTCTGCCGCGCATACAGCCAGCGCATCACGTCGGCCCCGGCTTTGTCGGCCGCCTCGTTGAACTCGATCGAGTTGCCGCTGCTCTTGTGCATTGGCTTGCCCTTCTCATCGAGCAGTGTGGCGTAGCCTAGGATCGTCCGGGCCGGCATGTACTCTTCAAACACCGTGCTCATGGCGATGAGCGAGTAGAACCAATTGCGGAACTGGCCGGGGAAGCTCTCGGTGATGAAGTCGGCCGGGAACCACTTCTCCCAATACGCCTTGTCGGTGCGATAGCGCAGCGTGGAGAAGCTGACCACGCCGGCATCCAGCCACACGTTGCCTACATCCGGCACGCGCGTGCCGATCAGTCCCGTCACCGGATGCTTGATCTTGACCTTGTCCACATGCGGCCGGTGCGGGGTGTGGCCCTCAAACTCATCCCAGCCTTCCACGGCGCGGGCCTTGAGTTCGTCGTAACTGCCGATGACCTCATACGTGCCATCGGGGTATTCCCAGATCGGCAGCGCCAGACCCCAGTAGCGCTTCTTGCTGATCATCCAGTCGTGCATGTTGCGCAGCCAATCCAGCTCACGCTCCTTGCCAAACGACGGGACCCAATTGATCTGTTCCGACACGGCCATCATGTCGTGCCGCAACTCGTCCATGCTGATATACCACTCGTCTACCTTGCGGTAGAGCAGGGGTGTGCCGCAGCGCCAGCAATGCGCGTAGCGGTGGGTGTATTTGTCGCGGCGATACAGCAGGCCCTTCTCACGCAGTAGCCTTTCCACCAGGTCGGGCACGTCGTGGCCATACATGCCGGTGAGCGGGCCGAAGCCTTCGATGTAGTTGCCGTTCTCGTCCAGCACCTCGATCATCGGCGTGCCATGTTGCAGGCCGAGTTTGTAGTCTTCGGGGCCAGCGCCGGGCGCGTTGTGCACAATGCCCGTGCCTTCGGCCTCGCCGACTTCATCCCACACAATGACCGGGTGCTCGAAGTGGCGGTCGGTGTCGAAGCCATGCTTGTCACGCCACTTGGCCTCGGCATCATGCCAGGCGGGCAAGTCGTCGAACAGGCCGTCGTATGTCCAGCCTTCCATGCTTGCACCCGTGATCGTGCCTAGTACCTCATACTCGCCCTTTAACAGCTTGAGCGTCTGCGAGCCGAGGAAGTAGATCGCCTCTTCGCCGTCGGTGTGCGTCTGGCGGACGATGCTGTATTCCAGCTTGGGGCCGACGGCGCACATGGTGTTGCTGGGCAGCGTCCACGGCGTGGTCGTCCATGCCAGGATGTATCGATTCGGCGTGGCTTCATATTTCGCCGCAGCGTCCTCGCTGATCCAGACGACGGACGACGGACTACCATCGCCGATCATCTGTCGTCCGTCGTTTGTCGTCTTCTTCAGCCGCATCCGCGCGACCATGGCCGGGTCCACGCGGTCGCGGTAGCCCTCGGCATCCATCTCGTGCTGGCTGATGCCCGTGGCGCAGCGTGGACACCACGGGATCACATCGGCCCCGCGATAAATCCAGCCGTTCTCGTGGCACTTCTTTAAGAAGGCCCAGATCTGGTAGTTGTTCTCGGTGCTGAAGGTGAAATATGAGCCGCCGAGTTCGGGCATGCCCAGTTCGCCCACCAGTTGCTCAACCGTGCCGTGCACCTGTTTGCCATCGCGTTCAAGCGTGATGTGCATGCCGGGGTCTTCGACGATCTTCTTGGCCAGGTCGCGCAGCTTGGCTGCGTCGTTCCAATCCATCCAATAACCCAGGCGGATGGATTGCTCGGTCTGCTGGGCCGCATTGTTCAGCACACGTTGTTTGCACAGGGCAATGAACTTCTCGATGCCATAGGCCTCGATGTCGCGTTTGTTGGTGAAGCCCATGTCCTTCTCGACATTGACCTCCACCCACAAGCCCTGGCAGTCGAAGCCGTTCTGCCAACGCTCGTCGTGGCCCTGCATGGCCTTGTAGCGTTGCCACAGGTCTTTGTAGGTGCGGCCCCAGGCGTGGTGCACGCCCATAGGGTTGTTCGCGGTGATGGGGCCGTCAATAAACGAGAAGCGTTTCTCCGACGTGGCAAGCAATTCGCGCAGGCGCTCGAACGCCTTGGTGCGCTGCCAAAACGCAAGCACCTCGCGCTCCTGCGCGGGGAAGTCAATCTGATTGGAAACCGGCTGAAACATCGAAAATACCAGAAGTTAGAAGTGAAAATTCATGATACTACAATGCGCACTACATGCAGACCAAGGCAGCCCGCCGAAGAACCGGCTATAGCGTGCTCATCGGCATCATCCTGCTCACCATCCCGTGTTATCTGATTGGCTTTGCTGCGCTATTTATCTTGCAACGCCCTGGCCAGACCGTTATCGGCGCGGCCACGTCAACGCCACAACCTACGCTGACCAACGCGCCCACGCCCACGCTGGGTGAACTGCCCACGCAATTCGTGCCACCTACTGTTGCGCCAACGCAACCCGTGGTCGCGACGACGCCACCCGCATCTCCTACCGCGACGGCAACCTTGTTCCCAACACTGGCGCCGGCCACACCCACGCCAACAGCCGTGCCCATTGTTACCGTCATTGTCATCCCGCCGGAGACGCCGGCTATCCAGCCGACGCCTGACTTGGCCCTTTCGCCCACACCTATCCCCTGACCCCCAGTCCCTAAAGGGGAGTCGGTGTCCAACTCCCCTTTAGGGACTGGGAGTATCAAGGGCTGGGGGTCACGCCGATCTGATCACCCGTGGGCTGCAACACCACGTCGCCCGCTGAGGTGGCTGTGTTCGGGCACGAGTCGTAGTCTTCGCCCAAGATGATGCGCGCCGCGCTCGGGCTGCTTGGGTCGGGCTGCCCGATGACATTCTTGTTAGCCACGCGAAACACTTCCTGCAATCGCGTGATCGGCGATCCCTTGCGGGTGATGCCGTAGTCAACGATCTGCGATTGCGGGAAGCGGTCTCCATCCAGCTTGCCGATGCCGACGACTTGGAAACCTTCCCAAGCCAAACGTTCGGCGGCCACTAATTCCATATTCTCGTCCGACGAGCCGTTGTAGACCTCGACGTGCGGCCGGGTCTGGGCCTGGTTGCCGGCCGGCGGCGCGAGCGCCTCGGCGACGAACGGGATGGTCTTGTCGGTCTTGATGAGCACCGATGCGCCATCGGCCCGCTGGAACGAGCGCACGATTGGCCACGTCACCACGCGGCTCTTGATCGAGATGTCGTCCAGCCGTTGCGCAATCGAGATCAGCGGCAGGATATCGGCCGGGCCGAGGTTGGTCTCGATGTTGGCCCGGAAGTCGCCATACAGATTCAGCGCGTTCTGCAGCATGTTGCCCTCGCGCGCCTTGCGGAGGATCGCGCGCAACACCTTTTGCTGGCGGCGGGCGCGGTCGAAGTCGGTCGTGCTCCAGCGCGAGCGCGCATACCACAGCGACTGTTTGCCGCTCAGCGTCACCTTGCCCGGATACAAGTCAAGATCAGTCTTGCCGTTGGCCGACGTCTTGTCGGGGAAGGTGTCGTGCAGCTCACACTCGACCAGCACATCAATGCCGCCCAGCGTGTCCACGATCTTGATCAAACCATTGAAGTCAACGCGCACATAGTGATCGGTCTTGATGCCGAAGTTCTTGCGCAGGGCCAGCGCCAGATAGGCCGGGCCGCCACCGGGGTAATCGTTGATGTAGCCGTACTCGAACACGGTATTGATGCGATCCTGCCGGCCGCCAGGGAAGCGCACCTGCAAATCGCGCGGGAACGACAACATGCTGACCGACGGCACACCTGGGTTGATGCTCAGCACTATGATCGTGTCGGTGCGGGCATAGCGGCTATCGGCTGCGGCATCGCTGCCCAGCAACAAGATGTTGATCGTGCCCTCGGCTTGCGGCAACAGCGGCGCGTCGCCTTCTTCGAGCATGTTGGCGGCCACGCTCAGATCAACGGTGATGGGCGTGGCCACGGCCTGCTGGTTGATGTCGCCGGGCGTCGAGGTGACTTCGGGTGTAGCGGGCAGCGGCGTCGCCACGGGCGTGAGTTGCTCTGCGCCGGGAACAGGCGCGGGCGTCTCGGTTGCCGCCGCGGTGCTTACGGCGTTGCCAAAGAACGCATCGGCCGGTCGTGTGGCCTCCTGGAAAGGCAGCGCCTCCGATGGTGATTGAGGCTGCGGCAACGGTAGCGGCTGCGATGCGGGAAGCGTCGGGCCACCCGTTACCCAAGTCACCCCCAGCCCTACGGAGATCAAGACGACGACGAGCAGCAGTCCCTCGAAGATGCGTGCGACGTTCCTTTCCATAGGTGGCCGATTAAAGCATAACTTGTGGAAAAGTTGTGGATAAATATGTTGATTCTTGGGAAATTCGTTGCAGCGAGCGCGAGTACACTCTGCGGCGCATCATGCCCACGCTCGGCGCACAAGTCGTCCCTTCACGCATCCTCGAACTGCGCCGCCTGCTCCAAGACCTGACCGCCGACGACTTGTCCGTGCTCGACCCGTCACTGGGCGATTGGATGAAGCGCCCCCTGGGCCGAGAGGCGATGGCGAGCGTCGTGCTGCCCTCGGCCGGTTCGACCTATCTGTGTCTGCTGAACTTCGAGCCGGCCAGCTTGATCGTGATCGAGCGCGGGCAGGCGGCTGCGCGCATTCGCGCCCTGACGGTTGCGCCGGACATGCGCCGCCGCGGCCTGGCCCGCACCATGCTCGAAGCGGCCGATGAGCTGACGCAGGACGCGGGCCTGGATTGGTTGTGGATGTCTGTGCCATCGGCCAACGTGCCGGCCACGGCGTGCGCGTTGGCCTGCGGCTACAAGCGCTACCGCCCGCAGTTCATGCGCCGCCAGCGCACGGGCATCTTGTCGCTCAAGCTGGAACGCGCACGCGTCGAACCGTTGGATGGCGACGACGCGCGCATTCAACTTGAGCAGTGGATCGCGCTCACGGCAGAGCAGGGCGACGCGTGGTGCCATCCGCTCGCCTCGGCCGATCTGCTGGCGTGGAACATGCCCGACCTCACGCTGGGCAAGACGTATGCGCTCATCAGCGGCGCGGACGAGGTGGGCATGGCGCATGTGATGGGTGAGCGCGCCCACCCGCGCGTGACCTTGTGGCTGGAGCGCGAGCTGTGGGCCACGCCGCGCGAACTCAACGTGTTCAAGGCAGTGATGGACACATTGACCGATGCGCCACCGGCAATAGACATCGAGTTTGGCAGCGGCGATCACCTGCGCGCATCGGTTCAACTGTATAAGCCGCTGCACTTCAAGCCGATGGTGCGCGAGGACGTGGTGATGGTCAGAAGCGCGCAGGTGTAAGAGAGCGTCTTGAGAACGAGTGCTCAAGCATTTCGAGCGGAATCCAAGTCCAGCTTGCTGGACGCAGGATGGAGTCGAGAAAGGCGGGGTCGCAGTCGAAACCGCGCCCTCTCGACTCCGGCGGCCAGTAAAGCTCTGGCTCTTCATTCGAATTCAAGGCCGCCTTCGCTCGAGGTGCTTGGCTTCGGCGCTCTCAAGACACTCTCTAAGCGTGATCACGGCAGTTCGAGCCGCCTCGCTAAGTGCTGACCTACCAATCGCAACGCCCCGTTTGCATCCACGATCGAATACCACTTCATCGGCTCGCATGTGTTGGGATACAACGGCGAGCGGCTGAAGTCGAAGTTCCACACGAACATCGGCCCCATCCACGGCCAGTTGGCGCGGGCGTAGCGATACGCGCCCAACACATAGTCGGCTTGTTGCTGCGCGCTGACCTTTTGCCAATTGGCCTCCGGCCAGTCGCACGTCACGCCTTCGGTGGTGGGGTCGAGCAGCCAACCGTATTCGGTGGCCCACATCTGTTTGTCTCGCGCGCCGAATTCCTCCATTAGGGCGCGATGCGCCTCGGCGCGGCGGAAGGTCAATCCCTTGTGCTCGCTCATCTGTGCCGGGTCTTGCTCGGGTGGGTAGGCGAAGCCGTAGGGGTGAAAGCCATATGCGTCGAGGTAGTTGGCCGCGCCCTCCTCGAACATCGTGCGGGCATAAGCCAGGTCGTCGGCGAAGCCAGGGCCATCACCGCCAGTGGGCGCGATGCCGGCCGAGACGACCGTCGCGCTTGGGTCGGCCGACTTGATCTTTTCATAGGCCAGCTTGAGCAGGCGCGCGTAGAGCTTGGCATCGGGCTGGCTGCCCTTCCACTCGCGCGAGAGATTCGGCTCGTTGCCGATGGAGTAGGCGTCAATGTATTGGGCGTGATCGCGCACCACACCGTCCACCACGCGGCCAAATTGGGCGATGTCCTCATCGCGTCCACTCACGGCATCGCCGAGCGTGATGCGATACAGAATCTTGAACGGCGGCACCGGTGCGGTCGGCGGCAGGAACACCTCGATCCAGCCGAAGCCCATCTGCCGCAACAGCGACACATCGCGCGTGTCGGCCACGTTGATGCCGAGCAGCGGATCGGTGGGCACGGGTGTGGGTGCGGGCGTCGGCGTGAGCGTCGGCTCGGGCGTTGCCGTCGGTGCAGGTGTCGCGGTTGGCACGGGCGTTGGCTCCGGGCCAGTGACAAAAGGCAGGTAGTGCCTGATCCAGCCCGCCGGGACTTGTGTGGATGGCAGGCCGGTTGTCGGCGCTGTGGCCGGCCGCACTGTCGGGGTGGCCAGCGGGCTTGTCAGCGGGCTATCGAGTGGACTGACTTGCGTAGGCGTGGCCGAGGCAGCTTGCGTTTGTGCTCGAGTTGGAGTGAGCGGCGTGGGCGATGGTTCCGGCGATGAAGAGGTGCAGGCTGTAATGACAATGGCAATGAAGGCGATGGCTACAAGCCGTTTCAGCGTAACCCCCGCTTCTTCGCCATCTTCTCAAGCTGCGCTTTCTCGTCGTCGCTCAGGTCGTGCGGCGTGGTGATGGACACGCGCAGATACAAATCGCCGAACTCGTCGGCCTTGTTGAGCTTCGGCATGCCGCGCCCGCGCAGGCGGATGAGCTTGCCGCTGGAGGTGCCTGCCGGCACCTTGACCGCCACTTGGCCGCTCATCGTCTCGACGTGCGCTTCGCCGCCCAGCATGGCCGTGAACGCATCCACCGGCACATCGCGATACAGGTCGTCGTCCTTGCGCTCATACACCGGGTTGGGCTTGACCTCGATCACGAGATACAAGTCGCCCGCCTGGCCCTTGGAATTCTTGCCGCCCTGACCGCGTACGCGCACCTTGCTGCCGGTCTTCACCCCGCGCGGAATCTTCACTTCCAGATCGGACTGCCCCGACTTTTGCATCACCCGCGTGGCGCCGTGGTAAGCCTCTTCAAAGCTAATCTCCACGCCCTGCTCGAAGTCGCGCGGCTGGCGCACCGTCTGCGCGCCACCTGCGCCGCGGAACATCCCCTGGATGAAATCGCCGAAGTCGAGGTCTTCGAAATTGACGTTGCCGCGTTGCCCACCTGCGCCGCCCGCGCCACTGCCGAACGGGTTGCCCTGTGACCATTGCTCCCAGTCGTAGTCGCGGGCCGCGCCGCCGTTCTGGGTGTATTGCTTGTAGTTGCTGCCCAGCCGGTCGTAGAGCTTGCGCTTCTCCGGGTCGCTCAGCACCTCATTGGCCTCGTTGATCTCCTTGAACTTTTCCTCGGCCTTCTTGTCACCCTTGTTGGTGTCGGGGTGATATTGCCGAGCCAGCTTGCGGAACGCTTTCTTGATCTCGTCTTGATCCGCGCTCTTGCTCACGCCCAGCGTTTTGTAGTAGTCCTTGTACTCCACGCGAAAGATTGTATACCTCAGTGTTTGAGACACACTTGCCAACAACCCGGTCGGCCACAAATAATCGGCGCGCCATGTACAAAAATCTCAACCTCGGCGCGATCGGCCACTCGGCCCCGTTCGATCAGGCCTGCGCGTTGGCGCAGACCTACGCTTTCCCCGGCATTGACCCCGACCTCGGCTACCTCGGCGCGCTGGTCAAAGACAAATCCTTGCAAGCGGCCAAAGACTGGTTCGCCTCGACCGGCCTGCGCCCGGGCGCGATTGGCGTGAACGTCAAGTGGCGCGAGACCGATAGCGAGGCCGACTTCCAGAACAGCTTGCCCGCCTTTCAGGCGCAGGTGGACTTGGCGGCTCAGTTCGGCTGCACCCGTTGCACTACCTGGGTGTTGCCCTTCTCCAAGACGCGCGACTTCTATCAGCACTGGGACGTGACCGTGCCACGCCTGCAGCGCATCGCCCAAATCCTGGCCGATCACGGCCTCAGCCTCGGCCTGGAGTTCGTCGGCCCGGCCTCGATGCGCCGCCAGTATCCCTACGACTTTGTGCACACCATGGATGGCATGCGCGCCTACGCTGCCGCTGCCGGCATGCACACCCACAACACCGGTCTGCTGTTGGATTGCTGGCATTGGTACACCGCGCACGCCCTGGTGCAGGACTTGGAACGGCTCGACCCGAAAGAGGTGGTCTATGTGCATGTCAACGATGCGCCGGCCGGCCGCGCCGTGGACGACCAGATTGACAACGAGCGCATGATGGCCGGCGCGACCGGCGTGATTGACATCAAGGGCTTTGTCGGCGCGCTCAAGAAGATCGGCTATGACGGCCCGGTTACGGTCGAGCCGTTTAACCAGGCCATCCGCGAATTGCCGACCGAGGAAGCGGTGCGCGTGACAAGTGCGGCGCTTGATACGATACTTGCATGAACACAGTTAAGTCATAGGGAGGGAGACATGAATCACATGCACGTGGGACGAGGGGTGAGTGCGTTAGCCATCGCATTGGCAAGCTTGATTGCGACGAACGGCGCTGTTCGCGCACAGGACGGCGCCGTCGCGTCGCTCGATGACGTGGACAAGGCCACGATCTATATCGCCGCCAAGGGCACCTATTGGGACTTCGACAACGCCGAACAAAGCGTCGGCAATTGGACCGGCTCGGGCTTCATCATTGACCCCAGCGGCATCGCCGTCACCAACAATCACGTGGTGGCTGGCGCGTCGTCGTTTCAGGTGTTCATCGGCGGCAAGGGCGACAAGGTGAACGCCAAGGTGCTGGGCCGCAGCGAATGCTCCGACCTGGCCGTGCTGCAACTCGACGGCGAGAACTTCTCGTATTTCAACTGGCTGGACGGCGCGCCCAAGCGCGGCCAACCCGTCTTTGCGGTCGGCTTCCCACTCAGCGACACCGAGCTGGATATGGAAGACGGCATCGTGTCGAAGGTGAAGGCCGGCGGCGAGACCTCGTGGGCGTCGGTGAAGCAGGTGCTGGAGCACAGCGCCGCGCTCAACCCCGGCAACTCTGGCGGGCCGCTGGTCACGGCAGATGGCAAAGTGATCGGGGTGAACTATCGCGGGCGCGATGCGGCCAAACAGTATTTCGCCATTGCGCGTGATGAAGCCCTGCCGCTGATCCGCACCATGCGCCAGGGCAAGGACGTGGACAGCTTGGGCATCAGCCCCGAAGCCGCGATCGTGAAGCTGGGCGACGAAGAGGTGAGCGGGGTGTGGGTGACGGCGGTGCAATCGGGTTCGCCGGCCGATGACCTCGATCTCAAGCCGGGCGACTTCATCTACGAGATGGCAGGCGTGCCGCTGTCGCAGGACGCCACGCTGGCCGAATATTGCGAAATCGTGCGCAGCCACCGCTCGACGGATCGTCTGAGCATCAAGGCCGTGCGTGTGCCCACCAGTGAGTTGATCGAAGGTCAACTGAATGGCCGCGCGCTCAAAGTCACTGGCACGTTGGGCGGCGCGAGCCAGGCCAACAACAATCAGAACCCCGAACAGCCACAGGGCAATGCCACGCTGAAGATTGACAACCAGTCGGGCAGCGCCATCGCCGCCGTCAACATCGCAGCGCCCGACGCCGATGAATGGGGTGCCAACGTCTTGGGTGACGTGACCATTGAGGATGGTGACAGCTATGTGCTGGAAGGCGTGACAGGCGGCATATTCGACGTGCGCGCCCTGGACGCAGATGACCGATCACTCGGCTCGATCTTCAGCGTGAACCTGGAGGGCGACAACACCTGGACCGTGCCGGGGCGTTACTTCATCCCCGACAACGCGCAGCAGAAGTATGAAGACGACTTCAGCGACGACACCAAGTGGGAACCGGCCAGCGATGACAATGCCGATTACGCCATCGGCGATGAGCAGTATGTCATCACGATCAAGACCGATCAGCGTCTGGCCTGGCAGACCTACGACGGCTTCAAGACGAATGCGAACTACTTCGCCGAAGTCGGCTGCAAGGTGGACACGGACGATGCCGATTGCGGCTTGGGCTATCGCGTTGATGCCAACAACTACCTGTGGCTGACGGTCACGCCGACCAAGCAGCGCTATGCGTTGCAGTTTAAGAAGGGCGGCCAGTGGCAAGACGATCTGATCGCGCCAACGGATTCGGTCTACATCGCACCGGCTGGCTTTAACTATGTGGCCCTGAGCCGAACTGGCAAGAAGCTAAGCGTGCTCGTCAACGGGGTGCTGTTGCAGACCGTGGACGCACCTGCGCTGGGCGCTGGCATCTTCATGTTTGGCGGCGCGACGAGCGACACGCCCAATGCCATGATCACGCTCGACAACCTGTCGCTGTGGCAGTTGAAGTAGAGGCGATGTCAGATTTAGTAAACCTCACAGGTTGGCGCAAAGAGCTTTGGTTAATCGAAGTTTTACGCGCCAACCCGTGAAGTTTAGTGCGAATCTCTCAACCCTTTAGACTCGCAGTTGAAAATTTCGCCACTTGGCCGCGTCTACACGGCCATTCATGGCCGTGCTACAAAACCATGCCCGACGAATCGGGCTCAAAACGGACTTCAGCCCGTGCTGTTTTGTAGCCCGCCGATTTATCAGTGGGTGGACACTGCCAGCGCAAGCCGATGTTTTAACTCATGTTACGCACTGTCGCGTCAAGAACACGCTTCGACAAGCTCAGCGTGCCGCTCCGCGTAGAGTCTGGGGTCACGCGGAGCGGCATCCTGAGCCTGCTGAGCTTGTCGAAGCACGAAAGATGATCCGCGTAATATGAGTTTTTAAGTGATGAGACTACTTCTGCGCCGGCACGCCGACCGGCGCAGGCTTGCTGGCGCTGGTGGTGCGCCGCCGCCCGCGCAGGTCGGCGAACCATTTGCGCACAGCCGGCAGGCGCAACGCCAACAGTCCCAACACCAGCGCGCCCCACAGCAGCGGCTCGGGCCGGCCGATGACCGACTTCACCAGCAGCGCGAAGTGCAGCACGGCGATCGGTATGGCCAGATACACCAGCTTGTGCAGCGTCTTCCAGTTTTTGCCCAACCGCTTCTGCCAACCGCGCGTAGAAGTGATCGCCAGCGGCACGAGGATGAGAAAAGCAATGAAGCCGGCGATGACAAAGTATTTCTCGACGACGGCTTGGGCGATCAGTTGCAGGTCAACGCCGTAATCCAGCACCACAAACGTGGCCAGGTGCAGGCCGACATACATGAAGCCATACAGCCCCAGCGCGCGCCGCACCTTGAGCGCCTGCTTAAAGCCGAACACGCTGTTGAGAGGCGTGCACGCCAACGACAACACCAGCAGCACCAGCGCCGCCTTGCCCGTGCGGATGGTCACGTTTTGGATGGGGTTGGCGGTGAGGTTATAGGTGTAGTTGTCGTAGAACAGCGCGATCAGCGGCAATAGCGCACCCACGTGCACGACCACGCGCAGCCAGTTGGAGCGGAGCCAAGTCATTGCAACGGAGTTGGTCATTGGTTATTGGTTAATGCAGGTCAACCAACAACCAATAACTAATAGTCGGCCTGCAAGTCCATGCCTTCATACAGGCCGGCCACCTGCTTCTCGTAACCGTTAAACATCAGCGTCTGGCGGCGTCCGGATTCACCGATGCGCCGCTCGCTGGCCTGGCTCCAGCGTGGGTGGGCCCGGTTGGGATTCACGTTCGAATAGAACCCGTATTCGTAGGGCGCAAGCGTGTTCCACAGCGTCGCCGGCTGTGTGTCCACCAGGTCAATCTTGACGATGGCCTTGATGCTCTTGAAGCCATACTTCCACGGCACGGCCAGCCGCAAGGGTGCGCCGTTCTGGGTGGGCAGCGAGTGACCATACAACCCGGTCACCATCAAGGACAAATCGTTCATCGCCTCGTCCAAGCGCAACCCTTCGGTATAGGGCCACGGATAGCTGGAGAAGGGCAGGGCCTGATTGGGATATTGCTGCTTGTCCATCAGCGACTCGAAGCGGACATACTTCGCTGCCGAGGTTGGCTCGACCTCCTGAAGCAGCTTGTTCAGCGGGAAGCCCAGCCACGGGATGACCATGCTCCAGCCTTCCACGCAGCGCAGGCGGTAGATGCGTTCTTCCTCGCCGAACCGCGTGCGCAGGTCATCAATGTCGTAGGTCTTGGGGTTGTTCACCAGCCCACCGACGGTCACCTGCCATGGCTCGGCCTTGAAGTTGCCGACCAGCGCTGCCACACCCTCCTTGTCCTCGGTGAACTCGTAGTAGTTGTTGTAGTTGGTGATCTCGGTGAACGAGTTGACCGGATCGCCCAACTCATCGGTCTTCACTGCCACGGTTGGCGCAGGTGTGGCGTTCGCGTTCGAGGCTTGACCCTCGGCCGCAGGCTGCGCCGTCGCCGCGGCGTTCTCGCCGCGTTGGGGTGGGGCGCTGCCCAATTGCCCGCCGCACGCGGCCAACGCCGCCGATGTGCCGGCCAGCGCGCCGATGCGCAGAAAGCGGCGGCGCGACAGGTATTCGTGCTCGGGCGTGATCTGTGATGACCTGATCTTCTCCGTGTCCATGAGCGCCATGCTAGCTGTCAAAGCTTACAGCGCGCTTAAGCGTTAAGCGCGTTGAGGAGTGCATTCGCCCAAAGGGCAGGCGGTTCAAAACCGCGCCTGTGGAGCCTTCGGCTGATTGTCCGCCCCCTTCGAGGGTCATGACCTACGCGGACAACACCTGCGTCGGCGTAGGCGCTTGCGTCCCCGTGGGGCCGACGCTTGGCTGAAAGCCCTACAGCCGCGATTTCCAATCGCACAGCTACAATGCAGCCATGCCATCGCAGCTTGCGCCTGCGCCTGCGAACGCAAAAGCGAACGCCAACCCGAACGCCGATCTGCTCACGCTCCTGCGTGATCGCTTTGGGCTCGCAGACTTCCGCGGCGGCCAACGCGCCGCCATCGAGCATGTGCTGGCCGGGCGGAACACGCTCGTGGTCATGCCCACCGGCAGCGGCAAGTCGCTGGTATATCAGTTTTGCGCGCTGGCGCTGCCCGGCACGGCGCTGATCATTTCACCGCTCATCGCCCTGATGAAGGATCAGGTGGACCGGCTGCAAACCCTGGGCATCGCGGCCACCTACATCAACAGCTCACTCTCGTCGGCCGAGCAACTGCGGCGCATCGAGAAGCTGGAGCGCGGCGATTGGCGCATGGTCTACATCGCGCCGGAGCGCCTGCGCAGCGCCGCGTTCATGCATGCCCTGAACAAGGCTCACGTGTCGTTGCTGGCTGTGGACGAGGCGCATTGCATCTCGCAATGGGGCCACGACTTCCGGCCCGACTATCTGCGCATCGGCGAGATGCGCAAGGTGCTGGGCGAGCCGATCACGGTTGCGCTCACGGCCACGGCCACGCCCGAAGTGCAAGACGACATCATCGGCCAGCTTGGGCTGCCCTCGGCCGAGAAGATCGTCACCGGCTTCGAACGGCCCAACCTCGTCTTTCACGTGCGCTTCACGCCTGATCTGCGCGCCAAACAACAGGCCATCCGCAAGGTGCTGAGCGCAGTCAAGGGCGCGGGCATCATCTACGTGGGCACGCGGCGCGAGGCCGATGAGCTGGCCACTACGCTGGAGGCCGAATACAACGTGCCGGCCTTCGTGTATCACGGCGGGATGGAGCGCAGCCAGCGCGCGCTGGTGCAAGATGCCTTCCTCAACGACCCCAACGCCATCATGATCGCCACCAACGCGTTTGGCATGGGCGTGGACCGGCCCGATGTGCGCTTCGTGGTGCATTACAACATCCCCGGCACGCTGGAGGCGTATTACCAGGAGGCCGGCCGGGCCGGGCGCGATGGCCTGCCAGCCCAATGCATGCTGCTCTACGCGCCGCAGGATCGCAACTTGCAGGAGTGGTTCATCGAGAACGATGCGCCCTCGCAAAACGAGCTGACATCGCTGCACAAGGCGGTGGTGGCGCGGGTGAAGGACGGCGTGGCGCGCGTGTCCATTGATGACCTCTACAAGGCCACGCGCCTGTTCGATGTGAAGTTGCGCGTGGGCCTGGCCCAACTGGAGCGCGTGGGCGCTTTGGAGCGGGTGAAGGAGGACGTGTATGCCATGCACTTCACCGCCGGTGAGCTGCCCGATGAGACGCTCAAGAGCATCCACGCCGACGTGCAACGCTGGCGGGCGCACAAGCGCGCGCAGCTGGCGAAGATGATCGGCTATGCCGAGACGACCACACGTTGCCGCCAGAAGATGCTGGTCGAGCACTTCGGCGACACGACCGACGTGGTGGTGCGGCCGTGCTGCGACTTCCACGTGCGCGAGGCACGCGGCGAGCCGCACCCGCAATACAAGCTGCCCACGCCGGAGAAGCCGGCCAACGACGCCGGCGACAAGCTGGTGACGGTGGACGTGACGGCGCGCCTGTTTGAGGAAGGGTTGTCGGTGAAAGAAGTCGCGGTCAAGCGCGGCCTGGTGGTCAGCACGGTGTATGTGCACGCGGCCCAACTCATCACCGCCGGCAAGCTGGAACTGCGGCGCGTGGTGAGCGAGAGCCTGGAAGCCGAGGTGCGCCAGGCCATCACGCAAGCCGGCGTGACTGATCGCCTTGCCCCGATCAAGGCGCTGCTGCCCGACAGCGTGGACTACGGCCAGATTCGCTGCGTGGTGGCGCAAGTGCTGCGCGAGTCGGCTTGACTCGCGTAATCATCCGCGAATCCACGCGGCTCTGCGCCAATGAATTCGTGTTGCTCAGTTGCAAACCTCTACTTGAGCGCGCACGCCCTCTGAAGAGCCGGTCTGAGCAAGCGAAGCCCGATCAATCGGGCTAACAGCCGCATTATGAGATTTCAGAAATTAAGCAGGACATGCGTCTTGAGCCCGCATAGCGGGCTTCACAACTGGAGCCGTTCGCTTCCAGCGAATGGCGGGGTTGTAGCGAGCCGGCATCGGCTAAAAGCCGACGCCTACTGTATTGAAAGTCCGCTACGCGGACTATGTCTGGATTGACTTCTCAAAGCTCATGAGAGCCGGGCATGCGTCGGCCGCGCGTTGGGAACGTTGCATGGGGATTCGCCGTCAAGTTGTGTGATGCAACTGAACAGGAGAACTCCAGTGAAACACATTCAACGCTCGCGCATTGCGCGCCTCGGCACCTGTGGACTATTGGCGGCGCTGCTCGTCACGGCCTGCGTTGCGCCACCCGCGCCACCGCCGCTATCATCGCCCATAGCCAACCCAGACGCACCTATGACTACCAATCCAGACACACCCACGACAACAGACACCGACCCACTCGACGGCACGACTTGGCTGCTCGTCTCATATGTGAATGCAGACGGCGCGACCGTGCCAGCGCTCGAAGGCATCCGCGCGGCCATCACGTTTGAGGACGGCGGGGCCGCTGGCAGCGCCGGCTGCAACCGCATCGGCGCGTCGTATCAAGTAGATGGCAGCACCATCAAGTTCGGCCCATTCAGGATGACGATGATGGCCTGCCCCGAGCCACAGATGAAGCAAGAGGATGCCGTGACCAAGGCCCTGACCGGCGCGACGGCCTTCGAGATCAGCGGCGACCAACTGTTGCTTAAGAACGCCGCCGGTGATGTCATCGTCACGCTGGAGAAGGATGTGCCAATCTCGCTGACCGGCCGCGAATGGACGATGACCTTTTACAACAACGGCAAAGGCGGTTTTCAATCGGCCGCCATCGGCTCGACTGTCACTGCGACGTTCAGCGAGGATGGCCAAGTGACCGGCACGGGCGGGTGCAACAGCTACAGCGGCAGCTTCACCGTCGAGGGCAACGCCATCTCATTCGGCGGCATGGCGGCCACGGAAATGGCGTGCATGCAAGACGGCATCATGGCGCAGGAGTCGGCCTACTTCCAGGCGCTGGGCAATGCCCAACGCTATCGCATCGAGGGCGACCGCCTGACGTTCTACGGCGCAGGGACGACGCGCATGGTGGAGTATGTGACGAAGTGATCGGCGACCAGCAATATGAGTCCTTTAGATTTTGGGATGGCAACGTTCGCTCATAAATGTCATTCTCGATCAGCACCGCGCTTGTAATTCAATTTGTGAGGTTGACATTGTGATGAGTCACGACCGAAAGCTCGTGTTAGGTGGCGTGTCGCTTACTCGCGCACGTCTGAACAAGCGTAGTTTTGCAGTCATGAATGATGTGCGGGATTCGGTTGAGGAGGTGCTTATAGCCACTGGTTACTTTGTTGGCATGCCCTTTCAGTGGATTGCGTTGATTGTGCGATACGGTCTGGTGAATGAAAGTGAACCTCATATCGGACGTATTGACAAAACTGATGGTGAATTGGAAGTCGCAATTGAAGTTGATGTTCATGACTTTGAGCACGCAGACCATCAGCAACTTAGGCAGCACTATCTAAGTGTGCTGAAGAAAGCGCTTGATGGAATTGCCAGACATTACAAATTGAACGCAACAACAACCATTCAACGAATAGATCAGCTACTCGCTTGACTTTACGAGTGATGACGAGTGACGAGATGTAGCTATTCTGCGATCACACTCCTTTACATCTATACAAACGTAAGCCTGGGCAGCACAAGCCTGGTGATGGACGGCAGTGGCGACGCGGTGGATCAGGTTAGCTACAAGCTTCCTAAGCCACCTGAAGATGATCTTTGACTTGTCAAGGGGTGGGAAGAAGCGCAGAAGCTCAGCAAAAAGAACTTGGCTGACTCATTCTTTTCAAGCTAACGCACACCGGCCCAGGACATCATCCTGGGCCGGTGTGTGCGGCCTGCCCAATCCGCTAGAGATTACCGCCTCAATGTCGGCACGAACAGCACGTTCACGCCTGGCGGATTGCCGAAGGCGTTCGTCCCGCTGCCACCTGTGACGGTGACGATGCGGATGCGGCCCTGGCCGGTCGCCGTGGCGTAGCGCGGGTCGCTGGCCGGGACGGTGCGCAGGCCGTTCACCAGTGGGAAGCCGCTGAAGTTCTGCAGGTAGTCCACCAGCGCGTCCTCGTAGGTAATAAACGTGCCGGCCGCGTTGCGCAGGTCGCGCTTGGTCGTCCGGGCGGCGAAGGTCGGATAGTTGTCGCCGCCGCCAGCGGTGAAGCTGTTGGTCACGATGGTGATGTTGGGCGCGCCGGCGACTGGGCTGCCGTTGGCGATGATCGGCGTGCCATCGGCCAGCGTCACCGCGATCACGCGGCTGTTGACCGGGTTGCTGACGTTGATCGTCACGCTGATGCCGCTGACCTGCAAGAACTGC
>Ga0224722_1000677_pt1 | contig 19702 bp, 16 predicted proteins | sample Balambano_FR1_Me_FD_161646 | JGI IMG/M metagenome (GOLD analysis project Ga0224722, IMG submission 161646) | Freshwater sediment microbial communities from Lake Towuti, South Sulawesi, Indonesia - Balambano_FR1_MetaG | ecosystem: Environmental > Aquatic > Freshwater > Lake > Sediment | place... | reverse complement strand
GCTGATGACCTAGATAAAGTACGGACAGCCGCCTACGGTCAGACCTTTGACGCTCCCGAAGGAACCGTAACCATGAACCCCAACCACCACTTGTCCAAAGTGGTGCGGATTGGTCAAGTTCGGGATGACGGTTTGTTTAACGTAGTTTATGACAGCAAGACAGCTGTGGCTCCTGTACCCTGGAACCAGTTTGTAGCTGAAACCAAAGGGTTTGCTTGCGATTGGGCAGACCCTAGCAAGGGAGGCAAGTACAAAGCAGCTTAGCTAAATCAGGTAAAAGGTTAAACTTAAACCAAACAGAGCGGTTGCAATTAATAGAACGGCTCTGTTTCTTTATGGATTGACAAGTTTAATACGGATATTTTGGTAGCAAAAAATGAGAGACAGTATTAGTGTCAGCTTTGGGCACAGCAGTATACTAATTCCGGAGGTTATTGCTCAAAAATTGTGATTAATTTCTAACAAATTAACCAACACTGATAGGGTCGGCTTCTATTTTGAGCGAAACTGATTCGGGCAAAGAAGGGTCTAGTTCTTCCAAGGTTGGTTTGGCGGCCTCGCGAAATACCACTAAATCGAACCAGAAGGTGGTGCCTACGCCGACTTCGCTGACCAGATGCATCTGGCTACGATGCTTTTCTACAATGTTGCGGACGATCGACAGCCCTAGTCCTGTGCCTTCCAGCGTATGTACCCGATTTTCAACGCGGAAGAAGCGATCGAAAATAGCCTGCTGATCTTCCTGGTCAATGCCGATACCAGTGTCAGATACCTCAACGCGAACGTAGGCATTGTCTGGATTCAGCCCTTTGGCCGCAGCAATTACCCGTTCTGGCAGAGAATAGGCACGTAATACCACTCGTCCCCCCAATTCTGTGAACTTGAGAGAATTGCCCACCAAATTGGTGAAGACCTGTAATAGCAAGTCGTAGTTGCCAATGACTGGCGGCAGGTTGGGTGCAATTTCCTGGTGCAGTTCAATGCCTTTGTCGCGGGCGTTAAGTTGGTAAGTGCGTAGGGTTTGTTCGATCGGCTGAGCCAAATCTACCGCTTCAAAGTGATAGAGCTTGCACGATTCCAAGCGGGACAAATCAAGCACGTCATTGACAAGGCGTGTAAGCCGATCGGTTTCTCGGTTGGCCGTTTCCAGAAATTCGCGCTGCTCCAGTTCACTAAGGCTATCGCCATACTCGTACAGAGTTTCGATAAAGGATTTGATATTGAACAGCGGGGTACGCAGTTCGTGGGAAACATTGCTGATGAACTGGCTCTTAGCTTCGTTGAGTTCGGCCTCACGGGTAATGTCCTGCACGGTGACTGCGATGCCCCGTACCTGCTCTTTGGCCAAGTCAAGCACACTGTTGAGCAAAATTCGCACGGTGCGATCGAGCGGTTCCTTCAAGCCAATCCGAAACTCAACTTCTTCTTTGATTTCCCCGCGTGCCATTTGGTATAGCGGACGAGTTATTTCAGTTTGCAAACTGGTTGGCAACAGGTACAGCACATTGCTGCCTTCCACATCCCTACCTTCCCAGCCCAATAGCCGCCGCGCTGTCAGGTTAGCCAGCACTATCTGCATATCCACATCCAACAGCACAGCTCCATCGGCAATGGTTGATATCAGCGTTTCCAGCTTGGCTTTTTCTGCCGTTAGTTCCTCAATGTTTTGTTCTTCGTAACGCTCTAGCCGCTCAGCCATGTCATTGAAGCTAGCGATTAGTTCGCGCAATTCTCGTCCAGCAGGCAGTTCTACCCGTTGCTTGAAGTTACCAGAGGCAATGCTGCGCACCCCAGCCAGTAGTTCTCGAATGGGTTTGGTGATGGTAAGAGCGTTGAACACGGCACCCAAAATCACCATCGCCCAAATTGAGACGAAAACTGCGATCGTCACGTCGCGGGTGAGGTGGGAGGAGGTAACTACAGTGGGATTTGGATTAGTGCCGATCGCCAGCACCCCCTTATACTGCCCCTCGTAAATCAACGGTACAAACACATCTGTCACCACACCATCCGGCGTCATGTGTTGCCGCACCATCGGTGTATCGCCATGACTGGCATAGTCTTCTGGAAGTTGTATTCGCCGCCGAATCGTGAAGGAATTTTGCACCTCAGACTCCGAAAACGGAATCCCAAAAAAGATGCTGCCCTCTTCATCCGCGTAAATCATGTAGCGGATACTGGAAGTACTGCTGTAAAACTGATGGGAAAACCGGGCAAGCTCAGTGCGGTTATCCTGGCCAACCAGCGGTGCCACATTCGCCGCCAGCAACAAGCCTAAGTCACTACCAAAGCGAGTATCGTTCAGCCGAGAATCTTGCTGTATCGTATTGACCGCCCAAAAGGTGAGTCCGCTCATAACCAGCGAGACGACCAGGGTTGCCACAGCCATCAGCCTTGTCTGGAGGGTAAACTCCGACCACCAATCTACAATCAAGTCTCTAAGCTGTTTCAAAGGACTAAACGAAGAGAATAAGTGAGCCAAACAAAACAGTTACAAAACTCTACGAGGGGTATCACGCCGTAACTTGATGTAATTCAACTATACGGCTTGACGCTCAGTCTAGCCATGTTAGTGGCTAATCTTGCTAAATGCCCAACCGTTGATAGACCTGATCAAGATGACGCAGGTGGCGCTGAGGGTCAAAGCATTCGGCAATTTCTGTAGAAGAAAGATGAGCCGTAACGCAGCTATCCTGCTCGATCAGGGCACGAAAATCTCCGTTGGACTGGTTCCAGGCTGTATGGGCATTGGACTGGACGATCGCGTAGGCATCTTCCCGGCTCATTCCTTTTTGTACCAATGCCAGCAGTACCGATTGGCTGAAGACAACACCACCATAGACATTGAGGTTGCGGAGCATATTGTTGGGATAAACCAGTAGTGTCTTGATCAGGTCAGTGGTTTCTACCAGCATAAAGTGGGTAAGAATGCAGGCATCGGGAAACATTACCCGCTCCACAGAACTGTGAGAAATATCTCGCTCATGCCAGAGGGCAACATTTTCCATTGCTGTGACCGCGTAACCGCGGAGCATGCGAGCCATCCCCGTCAACCGCTCTGAGCGGATGGGGTTGCGCTTGTGGGGCATCGCCGAAGAGCCTTTTTGTTTCTGAGAAAAATATTCTTCTACTTCTAGGACATCAGTGCGCTGTAGGTTGCGAATTTCCACAGCAAACCGTTCGATCGAGGCTCCTAACAAGGCCAAGCTGTTGATAAATTCAGCATGACGATCGCGAGAAATGACCTGAGTTGAGGCGCAATCTGGTTGCAAGCCCAAGTTCTGACATGTCAGAGCTTCTACCCGCGGATCAACGTTGGCATAGGTGCCTACCGCGCCAGAAATTTGACCCACAGCAACCGACTTGTGGACATAGCAAAGGCGATCGCGATGGCGCATCATTTCTGCTAACCAGCCTGCCAGCTTAAATCCAAAGGTAATGGGTTCAGCATGAATACCATGTGAGCGGCCAATCATAACCGTATTTCGATGCTGCTGAGCCTGAAAGCGAATCGCCTGGATCAGCTTTTCGAGCTGAGTTTGAATCACATCCAGACTTTTCACCAGTTGCAAAGACAAGCCTGTGTCAATGATGTCGGAACTAGTCATGCCTAAGTGAATGTAGCGTCCGACGTCGCCGACGTATTCGTTTACATTGGTCAAAAACGCAATGACATCGTGCTTGACGTCTTTTTCAATTTCTAAGATGCGGTGGCGATTGAACTGCGCCTTTTGCTTAATTTCATCGACAGCCTCTGTCGGAATGTAGCCCAACTCTGCTTGAGCCTCGCAAACTGCAATTTCCACCTGCAGCCAAGTTTGCAACTTGTAGTCCTCTGTCCAAAGATCGCCCATTTCGGGCAAAGTGTACCGCTCAATCAACGCTATACCGCCAAATCCAACCATTTTATTCTAATTGCTGTCTGACCTTTCGCGATCGGCATTCATCGCACTTCTGGCCATAACAATTGCTACTAGGCTACTTCTACTCCCGCACCTGCTAGCAATCTAATGCACCTTCTACTACTCGAATGCGATTGCAAGAATATCGCTGGATGGCTTGAGGGTAGGCTAGCGCGATCGTTGACTAAGGCTAAAGTCTATGGCCAGGAATATTAACCCGCACCCCCACCTTTCTGGCATCCTAACTCTTCCAACCCTTGAACAATTGCAGGTAGGAGAGTCGGGTTCAGTGATAGTAATTGCATTGAGTGAGGATATGTGGCCATTAATTGATGACTCACCCTAGTCAGACTAACGTTCTACAGTTCTGTCTTTGGGGATCATATATTCATTCTAAGGAATCCCGGCAATGACAAAGAGAGGCTTCTACAATCAACCCATGAGGTGAGCTGGGATGCAACTTTGGATTCCTTCTATCGACTTAATCAGATTCAGCCCCATCAGCAGTCCAGTGTTGGCAACCGGGCTTACCTTTTGAGTCAGCTACTCCAAAAAGGATACCCAATGGTATCTGGCTTTGTAGTAGGAACAGATGTGCTGAAGACAGTGTGGCGAAGTATTGAATGGACTGATCCACTGTTTGCTGACTTGCCAAATGCATCAATTCGCTTACAAATTAAGGATGCTCGCCAGCTACAGGCTGTGGCTCAGCACATTCGGCAGGCGATCGCCCACGCTCCCCTTCCTTTGGTTACTCTGCAAGCACTGCAAGCCTCAACTGGGTTGTTGGCGTCTTCTAATGTTCTGATTCGGCCATCTCTTACTATCTACACTGGAGATGTGAGAAATTCATCGCAGTTAGAGTCAGGCTTTGAGCCTGAGGGCTGGACTGGTGTGTTTAGGGAGGTGATTTGTGCCAATGAGGATGGAGCGATCGCGGCAGGTATCAAATCAATCTGGGCTGATTTGTTTAGTGCTCAAAGCCTCTTCTACTGGCAAAAGCTAGGCATTTCACTTCAGCAAATACATTTGGCTGTGCTGGTGCAGCCAGTGTTGGCGGCCACTGCGGCAGGCAAAGCTTGGGCAAATCAGGTCAGCAGCACGATCGAGGCGGTACCGGGACTAGGATTGCCGATCGATCGCGGTGAAGTGCTACCTGACACCTATCAAGTAGATATTGCCACAGGCTCAATGCAAGCCCAGCACCTAGGCTGGAAAACAGTTTACTATCGCCTTCCAGAGCAGCCTGCCTGTCTGCTTCCCAGTACTCAGGTGGATCTCTCTGCCAAAGTCCCAACTTTGATTGCCCAAGAATTGCAGCCCTGGCCCCTCGCCTTAGCTGACCAGACTCAGTACACCCTTAATGCGGCTCAAGTAATGACGTTGGCTCATCTGGGTAAAGCGTTATCAGAAACGCTAGACAGCCCCGTAGAGATAGAGTGGGCTTGGCTGCAAACTGATGACATAAGCAATTTTTGGCTTACCCATGTTGCGGCTCGATCTAACCAGCCTCACCAGTCCCAACCTACCCAAACCATTACTTCCCACAGCACTAATCTGTTGGTCACAGGGCTACCAACGGCCAGTGGTCAAGCGATCGCGCCAGCAGTGGTGCTCACATCACAAACCCCTCAACTATCCTTCCCCCCTGGCACAATCTTAGTTACCAATACACTGCCAACAGAGCATCTATTTTTGCTTCGCCATGCGGCAGCTTTGGTAACAGAGCAGGGTAGCCCTACTAGTCATGCGGCTATTTTAGCCAGAGAACTGGGCATTCCAGCCATCACAGCCGCCACTAATGCCACTCAGCACATTCAGTCAGGCACGCTGATTTGGGTAGATGGAAACCAGGGCACTGTGCACCAGGCAAATCCGTCGCTTGCTCTGGAACACCCCTCACCGTTGGCACCCTCTACCTCTGCCGTAGATTCTGCTCAGATCAAGACTCAACTGATGGTAAATCTGAGCCAACCAGAAAAATTGGCTCAGGTAAGATTGCAGGCCATTGACGGCATTGGACTGTTGCGATCGGAGCTACTGGCAATGGGAATTTTGGATGGATTGCCCCTACACCAATGGCTCACTCCCAGTCGGAAACCAGACTTTATCGCAGGTATGGCCAGCGCTCTAGAGCAATTTGCAGCCACGATGGGAACCCGCCCTGTTTACTACCGATCGCTCGATTTAGCCAGTGCCACAAACTCTCATACTACTGGCAGGTCGGCGCTGCGGGGCACCCATCGCTACTTAGTTGACCCGGACTTGTTTGATGTGCAATTGGCAGTGTTGCAGCGGGTACGGCAAGCTGGATACACCAATGTCCATTTAATTTTGCCCTTCGTGCGATCGCCCGAAGAAGTGGAATATTGTCGCCAACGTATGGCCAACTTGGGCTTACTAGAATCTGCTCCAATGCAAGTATGGATTATGGCAGAGGTGCCCTCAGTACTTTTTGTCCTGCCAGAGTTGGTGGCAGCAGGTGCGGAGGGGATTGCTATTGGCAGCAATGACTTGACGCAACTGCTGCTGGGCGTCGATCGCGATTATCTAGCGGTCACCCCCTACGACGAACGCCACCCCGCTGTGCAACGGGCGATCGCCCAACTAATTGCCCAAGCCCAAGCCTTAGGAATTTCCTGCTCTATTTGTGGGCAAGCACCCGTCAACCATCCAGAGCTAGTGAACCAGTTTGTTCGCTGGGGCATCAACACCATTTCGGTAGAACTGGATGCTGTGGAATCAACCTACCAGGCCATTTTGCAAGCAGAACAACTTCCAGAAGGGTAACTCTCAAACTGCTTATGCGATTCAGTGGGCACCCTACACAGCGGCGCATTCCAACTAAGAATATCTCACCGCTGTGCCACTGGTGGCCACCATCAACATACTGCCACCGTTTTCGATTGAAATACTTTCGTAGTCAATATCTACACCAATCACCGCATTAGCTCCCAGTGCTTGTGCTGCTTCGATCATTTCGCGCATGGCGGTGTCTTTGGCCTCACGCAACGCCTTTTCGTAGGAGCCAGAACGCCCACCCACAATGTCACGGATACTAGCAAAAAAATCTCGAAAAATATTGGTACCCAAAATTGCCTCACCACTGACAACACCAAGATAAGTAACGATCGTTTTATCTTGCAGTGTGCTGGTTGTAGTCACAATCATTAGCATTGGCATCTTAACAACAGTCTTTAGTGTGGCATGTTCACTCTAAGTTGATGCAGGATTTGTGTCTCAGATCAGTTCTCCTAATCAAGAAAATAGTGGGAAACAAGTGAATCAGGTTGTCTCAAGTTGGCATTTTGATCCACTGCGCCTAGTGTTAAAACGACAGAAAACCGACTATCCTAACCATATTGAAATGGTTTTCTCGTTGTTGAATTAGTGTTATCCACTATGAATCAAGAAGAATGCTTGTTGGAAGATTGCTTAGATCAAGTAAGCGATCGGGAAACATTTCTTACGTTTGTTAAAGCATTAGTTGAAGACCGTAAAGATTCGATCGAACTAGAAACAGTCAATCCAAGTAGCCCATACGGCTCAGAGGCTGGCGGGTGGGAAAATACTACCTTAGAAAGCTTCTTAGAAGCTGCATTGGCTTGGGCTGTAGAATCAAAACAGTTGCCAAATGTGGCCTCTTGGAAAGCATTTGCTGAATTTCTTTATTGCGGCAAGATATATGAGTAACCGCAAGACTTGACTCACACCTAACGCAATAGACCACTGCCTTTGACCCTCTATAGCGTATGTTCCTGAGCGGTGACCTGGATCACCCTTACTGAATTGCACGACTCGCATGAACAGTAGGAAATTTTAGCCATGGCAAAACCTGTGATTTTAACGGTTGATGACGATCCCGATGTGCTATAGGCGGTTTCGCGAGATTTGCGGCACCAGTATAGTCAACGGCTCACTCTTCAGTCTCCTTCTTTATAAGAAAGAAGGCTGGATAAACTATCCAGCCTTTCAACTATTTACGAACTAAATGAGCAATCAGGGATTAACCGAAACGGCCACTGATGTATTCTTTAGTCTCTTGGTTTCTGGGACTTTGGAAGATCACTTCAGTGTCATCGTACTCAGCTACATAGCCCGTACGTTTACCTGTATTTTCATCAGTTTTGACGTTGTAGAAAGCGGTACGATCGGACACCCGCGATGCCTGTTGCATGTTGTGCGTCACAATAACGATCGTGTACTTGTTCTTCAACTCTTGCATCAAGTCTTCTACTTTGAGGGTAGAAATGGGGTCAAGCGCTGAACAAGGTTCGTCCATCAAAATCACATCGGGTTCGACGGCGATCGTCCGCGCAATGCAAAGACGCTGTTGCTGACCACCGGATAGGGAGGTTCCCATTTCCTTCAGCTTGTCCTTAACGTCTTCCCAAAGCGCCGCACCCCGCAAAGATTGCTCTACCAAGTTATCCATATCTTCTTTGGAACCCTTGAAGCCCAGCAAACGAGGGCCATAAGCAATATTGTCGTAGATGGACTTTGGAAAAGGGTTAGGCTGCTGGAACACCATACCAATTTGGCGGCGCACTTCTACTGGATCCACATCAGGAGCATAGAGATCTTCATTCTTGTAATAGACCTTGCCGTTGATATGAAATATCTTAATCAGGTCATTCATGCGGTTAAAGCAACGTAGAACGGTACTTTTACCACAACCGGAAGGGCCAATGAAGGCAATGATTTGATTGCGTGGAATTTCGAGGTTAACGTCCCGCACAGCCAGGAAATCACCATAGTAGATATCCAAGTGTTCGGTCTTAAAAACCGTATCGGTTTGGAGGGCACTTTGTGTGTAAGTCATAAGCCAGAGGAAGTAGGTAAGAGGGAGTTAAATGGCTAGCAATCCAGTCAGCAGTTAACTAAACAGTCTAAAGGAAATTTGACAAACCAATATCAACTAGGGCAGCGCTAGCGCCGACCACTAATCATACGAGCCAAGATGTTAGCAATTAGCACCAACATCACTAGAACCAAAGCTGCTGCCCAAGCAATATCCTGCCAGTTTTGGTATGGGGTTACTGCAAAGTTGTAGACCAAAACCGACAGTGTTGCGATCGGCTTAACAATGTAAGGATTCCAAAAATTGCTGAACAGTGCCGTGAAAATTACAGGAGCCGTTTCACCTGCTGCCCGCGCAACGGCCAAGATAATCCCAGTAACGATAGTAGGAATTGCCGCTGGAAGCACAATCTGCGATACAGTTTGAAACTTAGTAGCTCCTAGCCCGATCGCTGCCTGTCGATATTCCTTGGGAACACCTTGCAGTGCATCCGTTGCAGTTCTAACAATCGTTGGCAACATTAGTACAGCCAATGCCACACCAGCCGCCAGTGCCGAATAACCTATCTTCATGCGGTAAACAATGATTGCATAGGCAAACACCCCCATTACGATCGAGGGCACCCCACTCAACACGTTGTTAAAAAACTGGATTAAATCCTCATCCAGCGTCGTCTTAGTGTCCTTTGCAAACTCAGACAGATAAATAGCTGCCAAAATACCAAAGGGAATGGCAATCAATGATGCAATACCAACGGTCATCAATGTGCCTAAAACAGCATTACCAAAGCCTCCAGCCAAAAACTCAGGCGAGTTAACATCAGTTACGGGAGGTGGCGGCAACTGAGTAAAGATGGCTGGATTGCCCAGCAACCGAGGCAGTCCCTTCGCCAAAAGGTAACCAATCACTGAAATCAAAGGAATTACAGCAATTAGCGCACAAGTAAAGGCTAGAACAGTCATCAATGTAGAAAACAGGGTTCGTGGTGAACCTGGCTGCCTCTTCAAACTACGAAATTGGGAAACACTTGTTGCATCAGTCATCGCTTCATCTCTCGACCACTAACTTGACCAACCCAAACGGCTCAAACCAAATGCCTCAAGCCACTTTCAAACCTACAGATTTAACTTGACGCGGCGAACTACAAACTCTGCTAACACATTCACAATGAACGTAATCACAAACAGAACTAGAGCAGCGTACATCAGTGCAGACACCTGAAGACCATCTGCCTCAGCAAACTGGTTAGCCAGCAGTGAGGAAATAGTAGAGCTTTGGTCGAAGATTGACGAGAATAGCCGCTGAGTGTTACCAATCAGCATCGTGACCGCCATAGTTTCGCCTAGAGCACGACCCAATGCCAACAAAATGCCTCCCACAATACCTGACAAACCAGCAGGAATAATCACCTGCAGCAGGGTTTCCCACCGAGTTGCACCCAAGCCATAGGAGGCTTGCCGTAACCGAGGTGGAACAGAAGCCAAAGAATCACGAGCAATCGCTGCGATGATCGGCAAAATCATCAAAGCTAGAACGGCTGAAGCAATGTAAATTCCACGTCCTGATGGAATACTGCCAAAGAAGGGAACCTTGCTCAGAGCACCTTGAATAGCACGCATTGGGCCATCAATGAAGGGAGCTAGCACAAAGATGCCCCATAGCCCAAAGACGACACTAGGAATAGCTGCTAGCAGTTCTACCAGGAACACCAAAATCCGCTGCAATTTGGGGGGTAGGAAATCTTCACTCAGCACGATCGCCACGCCCATACCAACGGGAACAGCTAGCAGCAAAGCCAGAAACGCGCAGAGCAGTGTCCCCAAGATAGTAGCTAGGGCACCATATTTATCATTCACCGGATCCCAGGTAGGTGTGGTGAAAAAGTTTAAGCCAAACTGACGAATGGCAGGGATAGCTTCTAGGAAAACCTGCAACACAATTGCGCCTAGCACAAGAGCTAGACCCAGTCCAAACAGCCCAGTAAGGCCAATGAATCCCTTGTCAAGGTTGCGAGAAAAGTCCGATCGCTTCCAAGTGGGAACAGAAGAATTGGGAGTTGACGGAGCCATAGTTCAAATCAAGCTGAAGGATATATAAGTCAGTAACCATAGGCTGCGGCATCGCCGCTTTTGCTTGAACCTATAGAAGCACTACAGGCACGCTCTTGTAAGTTCTTGAGAATACGTGCCTGTAGCTACTTTAGAAACGTACTTCCACGTAATCTGACTACTTGCCAGCTACCTTAACGGCATCAGAAGCAGTCGTTACTTTGGCAACCATGTCATCGGGAAGAGGAATGTAACCCAAATCACCTGCAGCAGCCTTACCGTCTTTGAGGGTGTAGGCCACCATCTTTTTCAAGGTGTCTGCCTTGGCTGCATCGTCGTACTGGTGCTTCAGCAACAGGTAGGTCAAGCTAACGATCGGATAAGCACCCTTTTGAGCAGGGTCGGGATCCTTGAAGGACAAGTCTGCACCCAGCTTAGCCCCTTCCAAAGCCTTAGCAGCAGCTTCAGGTGAGGGGGCAATGAACTCGCCAGCCTTATTCACCAAAGAGGCCATTTTGAGAGCATTTTCTTTAGCAAAAGAGTACTCTACGTAACCTACTCCACCTTTGGTTTGCTTAATTTGTGCCGTAACACCTTCGTTACCTTTGGCACCGGTACCCACAGGCCATTCAATTGACTTACCAGCACCTGCTTTCCAACCAGGGCAAGCCGCAACCACATGATTGGTAAGGATAGCCGTGGTTCCACTACCGTCAGAACGGTAAACAGGGGTTACAGGCAAGTTAGGTAGCGTAACTCCAGCATTATCTTTTGCAATCTTCGGATCATTCCAAGTCTTGATTGAGCCATCCAGAATGCCACAGAAAGCTTCACGAGATAACTTTAGGTTGTCAACACCGTCTACGTTATAGGCCATTACAACAAACAGGCCAGTAGTAGGAATCTGAATAGGGTTGACTCCACCGTTGGCATCAGCGTACTTCTTAGCATCCTCTGCTTTGAGAGGGTCGTCCGTTGCGCCAAAGTCTACTGTCCCTGCCAAAAACTGCTTCACACCCGCACCGCTACCAACGGATTGGTAACTAACTTGAGCGTTGTTTGCCTTACCAAAATCAGAGAACCAACGTTGGTAAACCGGATTAGGTGCCGAAGCGCCAGCACCACTTAGGGTGACTTTGGCACCACCCGTAGCTGCCGTTGTAGCAGTTCCAGTAGTGGTAGTTGTAGTAGTAGTTGTAGTGGTAGGGGCAGGGCATGCTGTTAAACCAGCAGCAAGGGCAACAATGGAAACAAGTGCCGTTTGTTTCAAAAGGGAGACCATAAACTTTAGGTATTCCTAGCTAAGCGACTCCATCACCCTACAACTAATCGGTAAAGAGGAGGTTAAATCGTACAGTTTGATGATAGAGAATACGGTTAATCCTTGTATGCAAATGGACGATTAGCCAATAAATTCAACAAATATTAAATACTTATTAAGTGAAGCCAATAGTAGGGATAACAACTGGATACGTCAGGCTTTTCAGATAAAGATTGTGAATAGGATTCGCAATATAATGTGGCGTCTTTGTGGACGCTTACTGCCAGAGAAGACGTTGCCTTAAGGGTAATCGTTCTAGTTCTTTCCTTTCCTATCTATTTCTTGCACGGGCTCACCAAAACTCTATTGCAGCGGGTTGAAGGGTTTCGATTAGGCTCTTGTGAGCCAATTATGGGCTATGGCCTATGAAATAGGAAAGCTTTTTGGTTATTACACCTTACCTATTCTTATTCCTAGTTCTAGGCTATTCATCGCGCTGCCATTGCAGTGCTGCTCACTTTGATAACCAGTTTTCAGTTAGACCAACTTGGTCGGGTGATGGATTGAACTCAAAAAAATGGCTCCGATCGCCTTCGCAATCAGAGCCTATTAGAATCAACTTAATTTGAAATGACCTAACGAATATATTCCTTCAGAACACTATTGCGATTTGGATGACGCAACTTGCGAAGCGCCTTAGCTTCGATTTGACGAATTCGCTCACGAGTCACGTTGAAAATCTGACCGATTTCCTCCAGGGTTTTCATCCGGCCGTCATCCAAGCCGTAACGAAGGCGCAGAACATCACGTTCGCGAGGACTGAGGGTATCCAAAACGCTTTCCAAATCTTCCCGCAAAAGATTTTTAGAAACTTGATCCTCTGGAGTCTCACCATCTGATTCGATGAAGTCACCCAATCGGGAGTCCTCTTCTTTACCAATTGGAGTTTCTAATGAAATAGGAAGTTGAGCCGATTTAGCAATGAATCGCAGCTTCTCGATCGTCATCTCCATACGAGTGGCAATCTCTTCCTCAGTAGGCTTGCGCCCCATTTCTTGAGATAACAGTTTTGTGGTCTTCTTGATTCGAGAAATAGTTTCATAAAGGTGAACGGGAAGACGAATCGTCCGAGACTGATCAGCGATCGCCCGTGTAATCGCCTGACGAATCCACCAAGTAGCATAAGTCGAAAATTTGTAGCCCTTCTCGTGATCAAACTTTTCAGCTGCCCGGATTAGACCCAAGCTACCTTCTTGGATCAAGTCCTGGAACGACAGCCCTCGGTTCATGTACTTCTTAGCGATCGAAACTACCAAGCGCAGGTTAGACTGCACCATCTTATCCTTTGCCCGTCGCCCCAAATGCAAGCGATGGCGGAAAGCAGGCAGACTCATATTGACAGCCTGAGCCCACTCTTGATCGTGAGGGATGCGAGCAAGACGCTGCTCCAAACTTTCTCTAATACGTTCCAACTCCAAAAGGTCAGCAATCTTACGAGCCAGCTCAATTTCTTCATCTGCCCGCAGTAAACGAATGCGGCCAATTTCCTGCAGGTATAGACGAATGGAGTCTTCCGTGTAATGCTTCTTTCGGACTTGAGTACGGCGGCGACCTGACCGAGCCTTTCCAGCCTTAGCATCCCCATCATCAGAAGACGCATCTATCGAGCCATCTTGATCATCTTCTTCATCGTCTACATAAAAATCCAAGTCGTTCTCAGACAACTCGTCGGAAGGATTACTTATTAACTCAATATCGAGTACATCGTTACCTTGGGTCATGCCGCGTTCCTCATGCTCCTTAACTAACAGTTCCTGAGTGGCCTAAGCCAAACAATAGCGTCCAATTACTGACAGGAAGGTTGATTTCACCCTTATCAGCAATCATGCCATGCATCTGCGGTTAGAGTGCGAATTCTTCCACAGATATTGTTGATAGAGAACAAACTAACAAATGCTGGGGGCTGTATTGACAAGAACTATCCGATTGTATCTTTTCCAACAAAAGTTGTCCCCTCTTTTTTAGGGGGGCTGCAAGGCTGATCTGCTCTAATCTTTTGGAAAAGACCACTACAGGCTAGCATAGTGTGTTTTCAATGTGGCAAGGGATAGCTCTTAAGATAAAAGCTGGTATGGCCAACACCCGCAAACAAAAGGCTTGGAAGCATCTACCTTAGCTTAATACCTTAGTGCGCCAATAGTGCGAATTAGCCTCCTGTAAGCGCGTCGATAAGACTTCTACAAAGGCTAAGCCAGATGTAAAAGTGACTTAAGGCAATTTGCTTAACTATTTGAGTAAATTCTCTGAACTTGCTTAACAAAAGTTTCCAAAAGACTTCAGGGCTACTTTCTAGATGAGGATTAAACTGCTTTCACGTAATGAAGCTAGAGAAACTGTGTGGATATGCTAACCAAAGCTAATTGCGCCAATGAAAATTAACAAAAATTAAGAGTTTGCTTTTTCTGAAGCTGACTTTGGACTCACGCAAGGTAGGACTCCAACCATTTAGCTGTGTGTTGGACAGACCCAAGCTCAGCGACAGAGGCTGGTAAGGTCAAGCATGGAGTGCAGAAAGGGGCTGAACGCCAGCCTCTATTCACTGGAGAGCGTGGTTAAGCATCGAGGCCGGACGATGGAGGTGGACAGACTTCCATGGCTTGAATCAAGCCATGCTCAATGGTAAAACAGTGGCCAACGTGCTCATCGGCAAGCATAGCTCCGACTAGATCACGCACGACTTGATGCACCTCGACCAAAACCTGCCGAGCATCCTTAGGGTGAAAAGAAACTGGCTCGACTTGTGGATTGATCTCGCTCCACTGCTCCGTCCAGTAAGCGCGAACTTCTTCGGTTCCACGGACAAAACCGCCTTTGAATGCCTTCGGCCAAGCCACGTCGGGAGCCATAAGGACGAGGGCGGCATCAATGTCACGTGCGTTGAAGGCCGCGTACGCTGCGCGTAGCAGCTCGATTTCTGGTGCAGGTTGCTCTGGCATGAGAGATAGGTGAAGGGATGGGGCAGTGCCTGTCAATCATAGTGCCTAACAACGGCTTAACTTTCTTGCTCAAAATATTATTAGTGTAAGTTCTGTAACTGTCTGGCTCGAAGGTCGGTGATTTAGCCCAGGTCATCCAAACTATCCGGGTTCATTGACAGAGCCCTACTGCGATTGAGATAGGCGGCTATCACAGTTACCAGAGACTTCGTGGTTAACAGCAACTTGAGAATTGGTTGTTTGAGGTGGTTGACTTAACCCAATAGCTGTAGACAGTGAACCTGAACCAAGTAGCAATAACGACTGAGAAAATACCTGGGTACTGTACTGAGAGAGGGTGTAGAGTACAGCAGATGTGCAGCAGGGGCAGAGTAGTGGCTCGAGGTAAAGCATCATCAAAAGCAAGGGTAGTAACAGATAGCCACGGCTAGATGAATGGGTAGAAAGATTGGCTTGGGTTGCAGAAGTTAAGCTTTAGAGCGTGAATAAGTTGCAGTTTTCAGCTTATTCAATCCTTGTTGGCTTACTCTATGTGCTCTGTGGGTGAGGCTACAACTTCTATTGAAGAATCAACTGGAGGGGAGTTTGTTCCGTACATCCTGATTTTATTTTTTTACAAAAGCTAGTAAGTTCTAGCAGCAACTGTGGTTTTAGTATGGCCTTGTTTTTCTCAGAAAGAGCAGGATAGTTATTTTTTTGGAGGATCGGAGGGTAGTGTTTTGATCATCCACAGGGATTGGGTAGTATACCCCATTTGTTTGTAAAGGTTGAGGGCAGGATGATTGGTCTGAAATACCTGGAGGCCAATTTGGCGATCGCCCCGGTCAATGGCCCAAACTTCGGCATGGTGCATTAAGGCTGTGCCAATCCCTTGCCTGCGATGTTCTGGCATTACATAGAGCAAGAAGATGTTGGTGTGGCGATCGCCAGTGATTTGATCGATCGCGATACCTAGCCATAGGCAGCCAACTGGGATAGTAATGCGATGTTTTGTACTTGGTGTAGGGGTTTGCTGCCAGTCAACCCACCAAACAGGCGTATCGGATGAAAAGTACTGTTCGACTGTTTCTGTCAGGTGGGTAAAGTTGCCACCTGGATTAGTTTCTAGATAGGTGGATTGCAGAAACTTAAGTAGTAGCGATCGCTCCCCTCTAGTTCCTCGCCGCAGAGAATAGTCTGGTGGTAACATTCTTGCTGCACTGGGTCGCTAGGCTAGATGGAGCCTGAACCCATAAGCGCACCATCTGGCAAGCCTTGAACTAGGGCCGACAAGGATGGTGGTAGATTGCCAGCTAAGCTAGCATTGCCGGTACCTGTTTGTGTTGGGGCAGCACTTACTGGCACTTCTACAGGAGCAGGGGCTGCCATATCGGCAGGTAAGAAGATACGAGAGCTAACAGCTACAAGAGCCACCAAGAACACTAGAACAATCAACAGAGGTGCAACATATTGTCGAAAAACAGCCATGATAATAAAGCCTTAAATTAGTAAGACTGATAGGTTTTCAGACCAAACCAACCACCTAAGGATGCTGATATGACTAGAGGATGTGCGATCGCACGCTTTTCTAGTATTTTCTTCATGTTATCGCGAGTCAGTATCCTGCAGTAAAGTTGCCTCGGATTCTATGATGGGTTTTCCGTGCCAGGGTGCAACTACGGGCAGCAGTAGTAGTCCTGGTAATGACGCTACGATTGACAAGACAAAAAAAGTTGGCCACCCCACTGCCTTTGCCAAAAGGCCAGCCGGAGATGCCAGGATAATGCCCGCCGCTGCCATCAAACTAGATAGCAGCGCATACTGGGTTGCTGTAAAGGCAGCATTGCAATGACTCATTAGGTAGGCAACGAAGGCTGAGGTGACCAGTCCAGCGCAAAGGTTTTCTACGTTAATGGCTAGCAGGAGCCCGAGGTTGGTTTTGGAGCTTAGCGAGAGCAGGTAATAGCCGAGGTTGCTAAGTGCTTGCAACGCACCAAAGATCCACAGCGATCGATAAATGCCTAGTTTGGTCAGTACTACTCCACCACCAATAACACCTAGAGTTGTTGCCCAAAATCCTGTCGTGCTTTGCACAATTCCAATGTCTGTTTTGGTGTACCCAACCTCTAACAAAAATGGGGTGGCCATGTTGTTAATGAAGGCATCCCCGACTCTGTACAGCAAGATAAATACCAGAATCAGCACAGCAGTGGTGATACCAAGTCGTTGAAAAAAGTCCTGAAATGGCAAAACCACGGCATCAGCTAACGAGTCTGGTGGTTGACCAAGCTTTCTGGGTTCAGGTGCCCACCAGGTTGTCAAAAAGCCCAGCGCCATCAAAGCTGCCATGAGCAGGTACACAGTAGGCCAAGAAAGGAAATCGGCCAGGATCAGGGTTAATGATCCAGAAACCAGAACTGCTAATCGATATCCTAATACCCAGACTGAAGCGCCCGCTCCTAGTTCTTGGGGCTCTAGCACATCGGTTCGGTAAGCATCTCCTGCAATGTCTTGGGTAGCGCTGATAAAAACAATGATCAGAGCGTTGATAGCCAGAAACTGGAGGGTCTGTTGGGGGTTTTGGAGTGACATGGCGGCGATCGCGACGACTAGAGCCAACTGGGTAATGGCAAGCCAGCCGCGGCGACGCCCCCAGAATGGAGGGACGATCGCATCTAAAAGCGGTGACCAAAGAAATTTGAGTGTGTAGGGCAGCCCTACCAGGCTAAACCAGCCAATGGTGCTCAGATCAACTTTGGCATCCGTCATCCAAGCCTGCAAGGTTCGACTTGTCATCAGCAGTGGCAGTCCCGAAGCGAACCCAAGCAGCATCAACGCTGCCATTCTGCGATTACGGAATACTTGCAAGACAGATTGAAGTTCTCTCACGATCGCGTCGTTCCCTATTTAGATGAAGATCACCCATGCTGGTATTGGGTGATCATGCCATAAGGTTCAACGCTAATCTGAACATTTAGTGATTGCCAAGACTAGGGCGCGTCATCAATTAATAGTCAAACGTCTAAGGCATAGACCTTACCGCGCCCGCCTCAAAAACTAGGCTAGGGGCTGTAAGCTTTCCATCATTGGGATTCTAGCTGGAATTGATGACAGCCCCTAGAGAAGGCAATTGCCAATCGACCTAAATACCAACGCCCCGCCAGACCCCCACCAGTTCTCCTTGCACATCAATGTGAGCCGCAGCAACTTCGATCGGCTTGTATTGAGGGTTAGCAGGTTGCAAGGTTACTTTACTGCCTTTGCGGTGAAAGTATTTAAGGGTTGTTTGCCCTTCAATTCTGGCCGCTACGATCGTGCCATTTTTCAGGGTTTTGGGATCAGCAACCGGCTTAAGAATTACCACGTCCCCATTGTCGATCAAGGCGTCAATCATGCTGTCTCCCCGAACCTTGAGGGCAAAGTAATTAGGCTTAAGGGAGAGCATAGAAAGGTCGAGATACTCTACCTCGGTATCTGGAAAGACTTCCACGAAGCTACTAGCAGCAATGACACCTTGAATGGGAACCCCTCTAGACGCCTCTTCGGTAATGCGAATGGTGCGTGCTTGTCCCTCTGTCCAGTCAATGTAACCCTTTGAGCGCAAGTGCTCTAAGCGGCTTTGCACCGGAGCTGGCGATCGCAACCCCATAGCCTTCATCATTTGACGAATTGACGGAGGGTACTGATTTTCGCGGATGTACACAACTAGATAGTCGTACAGTTCCTGTTGAGCTTCGGTAAGGGGTTCCATAGGACACTTGAGGGGGAAATATATTTAGAACATAGGTACCATTAATTCTAGCCCTTGTCTAGGTAATAGAACAAAAGTTTTTGGGAAGAATTCTCTTAATCTAAATATATAAAGAGACTTAGTTACAGGGTGAATGTCTTAATGCCTGCGCGGCCAAGCGATTCACCCTGTTCTCTCTGGACATAGGTACAATTTGCTAGTGGGAAAAGAGGCTTTGCTTGGGCTAGCAGTAACCTAAAGAATCTGTCAACTTAGATAAAACTGTTGGGCTAGAACACTGAGGCAAGACGGGTCAAGATCTAATTTGTCTAGCCCATGCTGTAGAGCTGGTGGTAAATGCGTTTAGGGATTAGTGACAACCCGTGCATCCCGAATGCCACGCTCCCGTAGCAACGCTACGACACAATCTGCCTTAGAAACGTTGTCATAGGCTCCAGCTTGAACATATTCGCCACGGCGACCTTGAGTGCGGAATGAGCCAGGTACAACGCGACGTACCGCCTGGAGGGTGGAATTGGGGGCAGCGACCACGTAGGGGAAGCCTGGATCAGAGGGTAAGGAACGACCCGGAGTATAGGGAACAAGGCCGCCTTGACGAGTGCAGAAACCGTATTTGGTCTGGGCAATGTAGCCATTGACTGGAGGACGACCAAATTCAGGGTCGGGGTCAAATCCCACATCGGTGCCGTCGCCACTACATCCGCGCAATAAGTAGTCTGATGCAACCCAGCCACCACTGCGAAGGCGTGCCCATTCAAAGCCATCGGCAAAAGCGCGTTGGTTGGTTAGATTCAGGCAGGTACCATCATTTACGTTTCCAAGCACGGCAAAACGCAGTCCAGGGCCCGATCGCACTTGTAACCCAACGCCAGAACTGGTGGCCACTTCGCCCTGCCCAGCCCCAGGACCAAAGCTGACATCGCTGCTAGTGCCGCCGCCATTGCAACTGCGAGCCAGATAATCA
>Ga0224722_1000676_pt1 | contig 19736 bp, 15 predicted proteins | sample Balambano_FR1_Me_FD_161646 | JGI IMG/M metagenome (GOLD analysis project Ga0224722, IMG submission 161646) | Freshwater sediment microbial communities from Lake Towuti, South Sulawesi, Indonesia - Balambano_FR1_MetaG | ecosystem: Environmental > Aquatic > Freshwater > Lake > Sediment | place... | reverse complement strand
GATAAACTTGATGCGTCCTCCCCCTCATGCGCCCTTACTCCCTTACTCCCCATCTCCTCTGCTCCCTGCTCCCTGGCTCCCTTGCCCCTTTGCTCTCCTACCCCCAACCGCATCGCCCGCAGTTTCACCTGTTGCCCAGATTCTTCGGCGCAAACGTATAGTACCCGGTAGTGTTGGGCGAGACGGTTGGCCGTTTGCAGCAAGAGAGTCGATTTGCCAATGCCGGGATCGCCGCCGATCAGCACGAGGGAACCGGGAACGATGCCACCGCCTAAAACGCGATCGAGTTCAGTGTAACCGGAAGGTAACCGTTGCTGGGGATGGTCGGAAATTTGGGCGAGGGTGAGAGAGGCGCGGGGTTGGGCCTCCATGAGTTGAGAACTGGGGCGCTTACGATTGGCCGATCGCGCGATCGACGCGGGTTGTTTGGCTGCATTGGCACCGGAAACAATTTGTTCCTCTAAGGAGTTCCAGGATTCACAAGCGAGACATTTCCCAAAATATTGAGAAAACTCTGCTCCGCATTGATTACAGACGAAGAGCGATCGTGACTTTGGCATTTGGCTTGTAAATTTGTGTGATAAGAAATTACATTTAGAAACAAACAGTTACCCATGAAAGAAATCTTAAAAAAGTCTGAAATGTCCCCCCGTGAAGAATTTTGGCGATCTCAAGGATTATCAATGGGGTACTATTTCTAATCATAGGGTACGAAAATTTAATGATTAGAAATTCTGCTTAAGGAGAGTGGGTAAATTGGAAAACCACAAAGAGAAAATCCTAGTTGTAGATGACGAAGCTAGTATTCGTCGGATTTTAGAAACTCGCCTTTCGATGATTGGTTATGATGTGGTGACAGCCGCAGACGGCGAAGAAGCCTTGGAAACCTTTCGTAATGCAGTGCCCGATCTGGTTGTGCTGGATGTGATGATGCCCAAGCTAGACGGCTATGGTGTGTGTCAGGAACTTCGCAAAGAATCGGATGTACCCATCATTATGTTAACGGCGTTGGGTGATGTGGCCGATCGCATCACCGGGCTAGAACTGGGTGCGGATGATTATGTGGTCAAGCCCTTCTCTCCCAAAGAACTAGAAGCCCGGATTCGTTCTGTCTTGCGACGCGTCGAAAAAACGGGCACATCTGGCATTCCCAGTTCCGGTGTGATTCAAATCAACACGATCCGCATCGACACTAACAAGCGCCAAGTTTACAAAGGGGATGAACGGATTCGGCTAACGGGCATGGAATTCAGCCTGTTGGAATTGCTCGTGAGTCGCAGTGGTGAAGCCTTTTCCCGTTCCGAAATTTTGCAGGAAGTGTGGGGCTACACGCCGGAACGCCATGTAGATACGCGCGTCGTAGATGTCCATATTTCTCGCCTCCGCGCCAAGCTGGAAGATGACCCCAGCAACCCGGAACTCATCCTCACGGCACGGGGCACGGGCTATCTTTTCCAACGAATTGTAGAACCGGGAGAAAACGAGAAGGCGTAAGCTAGTAAATGAAATTACTTGTTTCGCTGCGTCTTCATGCAAATTTATCTGGACTATAGCGCCACAACGCCTACGCGATCGGAGGCGATCGCGGCTATGCATCAGGTTCTCACGGAGCACTGGGGCAATCCGTCTAGTCTTCATTCCTGGGGACAACGAGCAGCAACGATGTTAGAACGGGCGCGGGTGCAGGTGGCTCGGTTGATTAATGCGCCTAGCGAAGCGATCGTATTCACGGCAGGCGGCACCGAAGCGGATAACCTAGCAATTTTTGGGGTGGCGCATCAATTAGCCCAACCGCAGCACTTGATTATTTCCAGCGTGGAACATTCTGCTGTCAGTGAACCGGCGCGGCGGCTGGAACTTCAAGGGTGGAACGTGACGCGCCTGCCAGTAGACAGTCAAGGACGTGTGAATCCGCTTGACTTGCAAGCTGCGCTGCGCCCCAACACAGTGCTGGTGTCGGTTATCTATGGTCAAAGTGAAGTGGGAACGCTCCAACCCATTCCCGCTCTCGCCACGATCGCCCAGGCCCACGGTGCCCTCTTCCATACAGACGCAGTGCAGGTTGCTGGACGCTTACCGATCGATGTGCAGCGGTTACCCATTGATCTGCTTTCTCTTTCCAGCCATAAAATTTATGGACCGCAAGGCGCTGGAGCTTTGTACGTTCGGCCTGGAGTCGAGTTAGGGCCGCTGTTAGGGGGAGGTGGACAAGAAGCGGGATTACGTTCTGGAACTCAAGCCTTGCCTGCAATTGCCGGATTTGGGGTGGCGGCTGAACTGGCGGCCCAAGAAATGCTGGTGGAAACGCAACGTCTGGTAGAGTTGCGCGATCGCCTATTCGAGCAACTGGCTGACGTGCCTGGACTCAAAATCACGGGCGATCGCTGGCAGCGGCTACCTCACCACGCCAGTTTTTGTCTGGATTATGCCGATGGCGAAGTTTTGACTGGAAAATCTCTCGTGCGCCACATGAACCTGGCTGGAATTGGCATCAGCGCAGGGGCTGCCTGTCGTAGCGGCAAAGTCACTCCCAGCCCCATTTTGCAAGCCATGGGTTACAGCGATCGCATTGCCAAATCTGGCATTCGGTTAACGATGGGGAAAGATACATCGCTGGAAGATGTTGACTGGACCGCAATGGTATTGAAACAAGTCCTCAATAGACTTATTCCAACACCCGTTTTAACCAGCGTTTGATCCGTCACCTGCTTGCAACACTTGTTCCACAGTAGTTGACAGACTACTAGCTTCTAGGTGTGTTTATCCAGCAATTTCTGGAATAGACTGTCCGATGCCCAGAAGGATGTGTTTTGAAGGCTTTGAACAGCAGTAGGCAGATCGAGCCGTTTCATCGTGGCAGCTTGATCTAGAATTCCAAGAATGCCCGTGATGACAAGTCTTTTTTCGAGAGCAACGCGACGAGCTTTCATGTCATCTAACAGGAGCAAATTTGCATTGAGTGATTGGGCTAATAGAATAGCTTCCCGTTCTCCAGGATCGAGTGTATCGACGATCGCATCTGATGGTTGATTAACAGGCTGGATCTTGAGCCAATCAGGTGGAGTGGCAATCCAGTTGTGGACGAAGGCAGGAGCAGATGCATCGGACAGTTCGTTGTAAACGGCTTCAGGAATCATGATTTGCTGAAACAATTCCGGGAGTAGATTGATGTAGTCAATCAGAATCAGGTAGTTAATGGGAGATGTATTGGAGACAACAATCATTCTGCGGCTAGAAAATTGCGAATATTTTGAACATCTTGCTCTAGATCATCTTCTGTATAGGGCAAGTAAGCTTTTTCTCGTTTGAGGAATTCATAGGTTTCCCAGCGAGAAGCGAAGTTCAGCATTTGCCGGACTTCCGCCGCTCCAATTCTCCCCTGGCGATAATGATCAGCCGCAATCAGTTCCAGTACTCGACGAGAAATATTGCCAGACTGTAGTTGATTCGCAATGTCATCAGGAAGTTCGATCGTAATTTGCATACTGATTCTCCGCGTAATTTCTTTAAGGTCAGCTACCAGGAAGCTGCTTGCGGTTGCGATCATAAATTTCATACAACCGTTTGAGAACCTCAATTGGAATTCCAGCAACAGGAACGAGAACTTTGGTAGCTTCAATACCACCTGAGAAGAAAACGCTTAAAATGTCTTGCCATCGCTTCCAGTTTTGTGGATTTCTCTGAGGCATGGCTTGGAAACCTCGCAGGAGAGTAGCGTAAATTTCTTCATCAGTGGCGTTAGGATATTTTTGACGAAGGTTTTTGAGTAAGTTAGAAATTGCTGTATTTGCCTCCTGTGATGGTGCAGAGTTGACAACCATATCACCTTCAACATTGCCAACTGCATTTTCTACTGGAGCATGAAAGTTCATTTGGACTTTAGGTTGGTCTGCCATTTTGTTTACCTTTTCGTAAGTTGCTTGAGTGGTCTGGTTAATCGTATTAAGGAGATCTTCTGTTGTTTCCTTAGCTTGTAGGCTTATTTGAGAAGATTGAGCAATTTCGTAGTTGTAGAATCCGCAACGTGATTGGATTGATCCAATCGCCCATGATACCTGTTCTCCCACTTCACTTGGGAGCAATGTAGTTAGTTTGCATAGATAACTAGGCATGGCTTCATGTTCAGCTTTCGCTAAAATGATTGCAACTCGATTGCGAAAATAGAAGTCTGCATCTGAATAATCTTTTATATTTTTAAGAATCAAAAATAATTCATTAACTATTGATAAATGCCCTGTAGAAATAAGATTAACAAGAGTATCAATGACCTTATTGCCGGAAGATATTTGACTATTGTTTTGCAGTAGTTCAAGCAAGTCTGGTACTACTTCCTGTTTTCCAAGATTACCTAGAGGAATTGCCGCAGCTTTAATACCTTCTTGCAAGGACTCAAATAATCCATTAATGACCTCTTCAGTATTAAACCTTCCTACAGCATCAGCTACTTGTTCACTCAACCGTACACCAATTCGTTCAAAAAACCATGATCGAATTGCTTCATCATCACCAAGCTGTGATAACGTTTGGAGAGTCATTCCACGAATAGGGATTGTGTCCTCCTCATTCAACTTAAAAGGTGTTTCTATATCCCTACAAGAATCTCCTGGCGGATAGTAGTGTCGCAATGCTTTGAGTAGTTCTGGAATTGCTTCTTGCCGATTGAAATAAGCTAATGAAATAGCGGCACTCCTGCGAACAGCATAATCTGGGTCTTTGAGCGAAAATATCAATGCACGAACTACCTCATCATTCTCAAGCTTACCAAGCACTTCAGCAGCAGTTATCCGAATGTTTCGCGGATATTGACCCGCTAAACCATCTAATAAAATTGGAGCCGCTGCATGACTACCAAGCTTTCCCAGAACAACCGCTGTACACCATCTGATATTCCAATCTGGATTATCTACATGAGAAATTAGTGCATCAATAGCACTAACTCGTTCATATTGAATTAAAGCTCTTGCAGCCTTTTCTCGAAGATGGGTATCTTGACTCAATATTAAGTTTGTTAAAATTGCTATGGCTCCATCTGTATTAAACGGAGCTAAGGCATCAATGAGAGATTTATGAATTTCTGCATCTTGTTCACAATTCAATCTCGAAATTAGTACTGATGGAGTATCTAAGCAACCCATCTCAAATAATAATCCTGATGCGTGACTGATTTGATTTGGATTTTTACTAGTTCGTAGAGTTTCCAGCGACTCTTTTGTAGTGACTTCTGTATCAAACTTCTTTAGCAATTTGTTGATTTTAGGTTGACTAAAAGAATAAATAAAGCTTGCTGGGTCATAAAAAATTTCACGTAGCTTCGAGATCGCATCCTTTGGGGATAATTTTCCTAGTACTTCGATGATTTCTATTTCTAATGATAATGTCCTGTCAGAGTAAACTCTGGAGCCATCTTTATGAGGAATCCATCTATCTAACTCTGATAACATCTGAAGCAAATCTGGTATTGCTTCTTGGTATCCTAGAAACCCTATCCAAGTAGCTGCTCTACGAGCAATGTCCAGATTTGGGTTTCTTAAAAAGGACTGTAGTTTTGGCAATGCTAACTTGGATTGTGTTCTTCCCAAAAGTTCTACTTGAAGCCAATTAGTAGTTTCTATCTGATTAATTGATTGGACTCTGTTTATCAATTCGACAGTCTGTTTCTGAACCTGTAATCTTACATCCCCTGCCAACCGTGCTCCTAACATTAAATCTGTGTCTAATGCAAGCTCTACTAAATGCTTTGCATAACTATCATTAACTTCTGGTAGCCCAAGCATAAGAGCGATCGCTTCAGTCCATTTCACGTAATTGAGATAATTCATCTGAAATGGTGTGTACTGTTGCTCAGGCTGCTTTTTCAGCAAATCAGGCAATTGAGTTAGTAAGAATTCTGCGGCATAGTATTCCTGGATCAGTTGATGATGAAAACTGATCTCTTTCTCAGAGATTGGTTCTAATAAATGATATTTAAGTAATTCTTCAATGCGAGATGAAGCACCGTAAAGATCGCCAAACTTTTCCATCAGGCTCTTCTCTGCTTGCTCTTTAGAAATAACCAAACCCGGATCAGTTAGATCTGGATTATTCAGCATTGTGAACGCCAGATGTTCTAGCCAACGATTCCACTCTTGGCGACGCTCATCTGAAACGGGTGTATCTTCTTTATATTTTTTGAAAGACCGGAAGAACTCACGGAATGCCTCTGCTAACGTCTCTACCTCCGTGCCCTGCTTCTGAAACAAGTCATATAACATCCACAGCACAAAAGGAGTGCGGCTTAACTCTCGGTTATCGCGGTTCAGCAGTTGCAATACCTTTTGCTTTTGATCTGGAATGCAATCTTGTAAGAATCGCTCAACTTCTTCGCTTCTCAGGGGTTGAATTTCTAGCTTTCGCTTAATCCCTAAATCTCCCCCCCCTAGCTCTCGTGTGGTGCAGATGAGCGACACTTTGGAACGGTCGCATTTCTTACGAAACTCCTCAAGCTCGGTGCGCTTTTCTCCGGCTGACATCTCATTCAACCCATCCAGCAATAGAATCAACCGTTTGTCTTTGAACAACAGCGTTTTAATGTCTGACACTTCCAGCCATAGATCCGGTTCAAGTGTGTCTTTAATGAGAGTCAGGATTCCTGAAGGGTCGTCTGGACAGGAAAAGCGATTGCTGTTGTATCTCTTCAAGGAAATCAAAACTGGGATTCGCGGCTCCGGCTTCTCACGTTCTCTCTTCGCAAGCTGAACCAAACAACGCCAAAGAACCATTGATTTACCAACGCCTGGTGAACCAACTAACAGAATATGCTCAGATTTGATGTAATTCTCGATCGCGTTAAATATCGACAGTGTAATTCTCTTCGGCTTCCCTTCTGAGTCCTTTTCCTCTGTCTGCACCATTTGCTCGAATGAGAAAGTTGCTTGTCGAGCAGCGATCGCATCCGTCAACGCATTTTCAGTCCACCACTGCTTAGAACGGTGGCAAATTTCTTGGAGATAGGACTGGCAATCGTCAGGGGCAATCATACAAGCGGTAAGACCACAGGATTCTGGAAGCGTTTTTTCTATCATAGGCTGGTAACTCAGACGTGGGGCTAACTTGGCGATCGCACCTGTCCCCGTAACCAAATCAGCCACTTCACCAACTCTGAGTCCGTCAGCAACGCCTGACTGCTTTTACCAAAGCGGTGGTTGAGTACCTCTTGAACTTGAACGGGTGTCCAGCCAAGTCGTTGCCGATGGACGCTGATTTGCACCAAGACATCTGACAGATCTGCACCCTCAAAGCTCTCTTCATGAATTGGTTCTGCTGGCTTCGGCTCAAATTCTCCTGGGGCGATCGCGCCACAAGACAAGTACTCTACTTGTTTTGGTAGTTCCCTTTTGACTGGAAGATCTGCCAATCCATCAATTTCCCTTTGTTGGGGTTGATCAGAGGGTTCAGGAAAGTTCAGAATGCCTGGATTTGCTAGTGCCCGGCGTTTACGGGCTTCTGCTGTGCGTAAGTGGCGGCGGAGCGATCGTCATAGCCTAGACTAGTCCCCTAGCGTCATGTGTTTTGTGGCGATCGTCATTCTTACCGCTCCAACAATGAAACCTACTCTCTAATTCTGACGGATCGGACAGAGCTACAGCGACTTACAAATCTCGAATGGCTTGAGCAGTCGTCAACTTTTCCCAGGTTGTGGCAATAAAGGTAAGACGGCAGGGGCGATCGCTCCGAATTGACGCTGTGAGCTTTTGAATTGGTTTTAATTCCAGCTTGCAGTAACGATTTTGGCTTTTTGCACTGATCTCTTCGTTTGGAAATAGATCCTGACGCGAGACTTCTTGCACAACCTCAACTTCGGCGTAATAGCTGATGGTATAGGCTTCATGGTCAAATACTTTCGTTTGATAAAACGCCAGCCATTTGGGCGGCAGCCATTGCTTGCGGTGCTGCAATTTTTCCACCTGCTCAATGGGAATGCGATACCAGCGTTGTTCCTGCGCGATCGCCCAATCTGAATGGTTATTCATGATGGCAACCAATACCTCACCGCAAGAAGCCATGACCTTCTACCCTCTGCCTTCTACCCTTTACCCGCTGCCTTCCGCCCGCTGCCCTCTGCCTTACTTCACCTCCCGATCGGCGATCGGAGCTGGTTTTGCGCCTGTGTTGCGGACGTTCATGATTTTGCTCAGGATATCAAACCAGAATGGGGCACCCATGGCGATCGCGATTCCTGTCACAAGCCATCCAACCAGCATTCGCCCACTATCGATGATGTTTTGGGGACGAGCGGCAATTCGACTAATCCGAAACAGGTCAAACCGTTCTGGAGCATTGTCCTCATTTAAGCAGGTTTTATATAGCGTTCTCCAGGGTGTGAGGGATGGATCGACAACGGGAGGAGGAGCAATGGCCGAGCGGCAATTAAACTGTTGAGCCAAGTTTTCGGGAGTCCAGCGGAGCGGCAGGGAGATTTCTTGTAACGTGGCATCCGTGTTTTGTTTCAGTTGACGCAAGGCTTCACGGGAATAGAGATCTTCGCTTCTTGTGTTTTGCGCAATGCTGCTAGCGCGGGTCGTAATCACCTGCCGCAAATCATCATCTCCCGATAAGCGAGCAACAACATGAAAAGTATCGGCATTCGACAATAATGCAATCAAAAAGCCAATCATAATGGCAACACCTTTGGCATTACGTTTGTATACACCAGAGGCACGACTCATGGAGCGATCGAACCAGCGAGCCACTTCCGAATTAAATTGCTCCAGCTGATCTTTGGTTTGCTGAGTCTTCGTCTGGGCGCGTCTCGCCAAAATTGCCAAACTTTGTTTTACCGAAGCAGGCACTCCAGCTAACAAATCCTGAATTTGTTCATAGGTTTGATAGTTTGCATAAATTTTGCGTTGGTCGTTGGTTAGTTTTCTGGTTGCAGCGTTGACGCGCAATTGCCGCTCTTCACTAGACATCAAATTCAACGAGTATTTCACCGATTGATACAAATCAGCATTATCCAATTCACTGAGGGAGTAATCGAATAACCTTCGGGATCTGTGATCAAAGAACCGATCTTCTTCTTGTAAAAGATGGGCTAAATCTCGAATAACTTCTAAAATTACTTGTTGATAAATTTGCCAACCCCTATAAGTTTGCTGATCACTCGCTTCAAGTTGAGTTATCACATTTTGATCTAGTTCAGGTTGGTTATATTGCTCCAGATTTTTTAGAGATGAAGTAACGCTTTCATGCAATATTTTCAATTCTACATCAGATACGGGCTGAATCAGTTCGATGCCATCATGCCTGAGCTGACCAATGCTTTGTAAGTAGGTAGCGATCGCTCGAATTACATTCGCAAAAGATTGTTGATAAAGTTGCCAATTCTTATAAATTTGGCGCGCTTCGGGTTGTAGTTTTTGCGCAATTTCACTCAAAGCAGGTTGATAGGCTGTTTCAGCCAGATCAGCAAGTTCTAAAGAGCGATTAGGTAGTTTACTCAGTAAGGATTGCAATGAATTGCGATCGGTTTGCTTTGTCTGCTTGATGTAGTCATTCAGTGCCATTACCACCGATTTAATTTGATGCGAAATTGTACCTGTTCCATAAGCAGCTGCAATATCTTTATAAGCACCTTCAAGTTCTTGATAGGTCATACTGGCACGATCGAAGACTTCAGCCAGTTCCATTAATGTTGGTTTGAGTCTCCCTGAAGCGATCGCCCGCTCTGTTGCCTCACCAAAAGTTCCCGTCTTAAACGCAACTAAGCGCTTCTTAAAATAATTTAGTTGCTGTTTCTCTACATCAGAGAGAATAGATTCAAGCAGGAAGTTAGAGGATTCACTAGACATCGTGACATCACTTCCATCACTTGGAGCTGTTGCATTTGTAGCAATTTGAGCGACGATTTGACTAACATAAACGTCCAACCCCTCTTTCATCCGCTCAACACACGTTTCTAAATCTGCCTGACCTGACTTGAAGTCACTCAAAAGATCATCGTATTCTTCGACCAAAGCGATATAGTCAGCACTGGTGTTGAGAGTCAAAATTGAGGTTGCTGTTGCGCCCAGTTCGCCATTATGAGCCAAACTCTTTGCCTTTTCAGACAAGACGCGTATACTACCTTTATCTCGATAATCTTTATCGTTGAAAAACTCTTCATTGAGTACAGAAATAAATCGTTCTGTTCCTACTTCCTGCACATCGTATTGCCCGATAATGCGACCGATAAACTTTTCAAGTCGAATTTCAGTTAGTTTCGTAATTAAATTGGCCATGCCAATTTGTTCTAGCAGGGCAGTTGCAAATGTTTCTGGTGCAATATAGGAAGGAGCCGTTGTATCATTTCCAAACACACTCCGATTGCGATACAACACATTATGATAAAACCATTGGCCGATCGAACCAATCAATCCTCTCGAACTCTGGTTCATGTTTTTGATCAAAGGATCGTTATAAATCGTTTCTAGAAAACCACCTACTTGGTCATCTTTTGCCGTTCCCTGCCCACCTGCTAGCAAGTTTTGGATCGATTCTCTTAAATGTTTGGCTCGCCACTGCAAAATCGTTGAAAGCAATTCTTGCAACTCAGATGCGAGCAGACTAGCAATTAAATAGATAAAAAAGAGTCCGATCGCAATATCTAATACGACTGGCAAATTCATAGCACCTTCTCCCAAACTCGATGCACCCAAATAATACTAAGCAACCGTGATCTTAATCAGGGCAACCAAAAACCCAGCCAACTGTAAAAAAACTTAAACTAAAGCCGCGATCGTGGCAACCCAGAAGGGCACGATCGCGGCTTTTTCGAACAAACTCTATTTAATTCAATCTAGACGGTGAGCGGAGTCGATAGTTCCTTTAATCGCACGGAGAGCGCGCGTTGCATTGCAGAGTTAACGCCCATCTCCAAATCAGGCATTTCTTGCCAACAGTGGGTGCAAAACCAGTAGACTGAACCATGCCGAATATGACGCAGTAGTGTGTCGGAGCAACAAGGACATTTATGCATGATTTTAAAACCCAAATTCGTATCAAGTAGTTGTTATAAACAGGTGAATTCTGTTTTGTTGTTATAAACAGGTGAATTCTGTTTTGAATTAAAAGTAAGCTCAGGGGAACTATCTTTACGATAGAGAAAGCCTTCTACCCTGACAATCTATCTAACTGTAGAGGCAGCGTAATTACACTGATGTTTTTGATGGAACAAAGTATAAAAGCAGTCTGACAAAATAGCCTAATCCGTCTAATCCTTTGGTATGACGTACCGAAAAGTAGGCTCAAAAGAATTGTAACCATATCTAAAGTTTTATATTAATTAACCAATCTGTAACTTTTAGCTAAATAACTTCATATCTTCTTAGGTTAAGTCGACTAAACACCGATCGCAAGGAGCTGATTTAATGCGATCGCGAGATAGTCATACTGCGCCAACGTATTGTAAATCTGGGCTGAAATGCGGATTTGTCTCCCGCCTGCACGTCCCCAGGGAATAATAGGAACTTCGATGCGAAACTGCTCCAACAACGCAGCATGCAGTCGTTGCCAATCGCCATCAGGCAAAGGAACGACTGCTAAAGCCCCAATCATCGAGTCGGGACAGGGCAATGGGGAATCTAACGCTGCGCACAGGCGGGTACGAGCCGCGATCGCAAGTTGCCGATTATGTGCCATTAAGTCTGGCCAGCCACCGGGAAGTAATCCGCCCATAAACTCGATCGCCATCGGCACAGATAAATGACTTGTGGGATCGGTTGTACCCAGCCAATCAAATTCCAGACGAAACCGACTGCGATCGTGGCGGGGAGAATTGGCACCATGACTGATGGTAAGCGGACGAATCGCCGTTTGCCGGTCTGGTTGCACATACAGAAATGCACTTCCCTTCGGCGCACACAACCATTTGTGACAATTCCCCGTGTAGTAGGTAGCACCCAATTTGGCCAAATCTAGAGGCAGCATTCCTGGCGCGTGGGCACCATCGATCAAGGTTTCGACTCCTTGCTGAGTCAATAGATGAATCAAATCTGCGATCGGAAAGATCAGTCCTGTTTGGCTCGTCACATGATCCAGTAAGGCGAGTTGGGTACGGGGAGACACTTTTTGCATCACGGCTTCAATGATTTGCGCCGCTGACTCGATCGGAAAAGGCACTTCGGCCGCGACGATCGTCACATTTTCCCGCTCGGCCACATAGTCTAGAGCATTGCGGCAGGCATTATATTCATGGCTGGTTGTTAAGATTTCGTTACCAGGTTTCCATGGAAGCGATCGCAACACAGTGTTAACTGCTGTCGTTGCATTTGCTACAAACGCCAGATCACTCGCAGGGCAACTGACAAAGCTTGCTAATTTTGCCCTTGCCTCATCCAGTAAAGCTTCAATATCTGCCCCTAAAAATTGCAACGGTTGCCGCTCTAAACGATCTCGCCACTGTTGTTGCGCGTGCAGAACCGGAATCGGACAAGCACCAAACGAACCATGATTAAGGAAGATCACATCAGGATCGAGCAGCCAGTACTCCAAAAATCTGGAATATGCTGCCGAGTTCCGTGCCATTTGCACCTTCATGAAATATACCGTCTGTAAACTCCCCAGGCTGGATTCGAACCAGCGACCAATCGATTAACAGTCGATCGCTCTACCGCTGAGCTACTGAGGAACGCATCGCGAATCCTATGTTAACGAGAAGAGGATCGTTTTGACAAGACTTTTCTTGAAGAAAGTAGGGAAGAGGGGTTTGGATGATAGGGTGCGAGGTGTCGGTGCGCGATGCCGGGGATGATAAGTCGGAACTAGAATACTTGCCCCAAAAACCAGAACCTAAAACCTTTCCCCACTCACAATGCCAGACCACTGCACGTGCTTCTGTTTCGTGCGGCGGTAGGAGAAGAAGTTTTCTGGTTCTTGATAAGTGCAGTGAGGCGCGATCGCGATCTGCTCCATGCTCAGCCCCAGTTGCTCTAATTGGAGCGCATTAATGCGGCGCACATCAAGCCGTACCCGTCCCGGTTCTGGATCACTCAAGATTGGCGGGTTGGGCAACGCTTGCAACTCAGTCAGCGCCTCCGATAGATTGGTTGGTTCGATCGAGGCGATCGTGGCCCCCACTTCTGCCGCAACGGTTTCAGAGACCTGGTAAACTTCGCCGGCGATCGCGGGTCCCATCGCAACCCGGAGATTGGGCAACTGAGTGCCCCTTGCCCGCATCTGGGAGATCGCTTGCGGCACAATTTTTAATGCCGTTCCCCGCCATCCAGCATGAATAGCCGCAACCTGCCCCGTCTCCACATCCGCAATCAACACGGGCGTACAATCGGCACTACAAACCCACACAGCCTGATTTGCCGCATCGGTCATTAGCCCATCCGCAGCGGGGCGATCGGCAGGCTCAACTTCATTCTCTGTCGATTGAATAACTTCAGCTGGCGTAAGAACAGCACTTCCATGCACTTGCTTGATGCGATAGGGCCGGGCGGTAGGGTGCAGAATTGGGGTTAAGTCCGCAGGCGAGCGCGACACAAAATGCCGACTAAAGAACCCATGCGGCCAGGCATCTAGAATGCTACAGGTTAGATAGGGCAATTGATTCCAGATTTGCCAGTGCCAGGTATGCATAGATGGAATTCAAGATGACGGTGCGAGTCTATGCTATCGTAACGGCGACGGTAAGCAGAGAACAGCATGGGGCAAGGGTTCGATCGCCATCGATTTTTAGCCGCGATTCAAGTGGTGCAGCAGGCAAGTGCTGGTGCCGCGATCGCTGAGCTAGAAAAACGGCTCCAAATCTTTGACCAAGTTGAATCGACAAATCAGGTCGCCTGGGAATCCATGACGGATGGAACACTGGGGCCGCTCGTCGTAGCGCTCCAGCAATCGGCAGGACGGGGCCAATGGGGGCGGCAATGGGATTCGCAACCGGGCGGGTTGTACTTGTCTGTTGGCTTGAATTTAGCCTTGCCTGCGACTCAGGCTGCACAATTGACGCTTTGTACGGTTTGGGGCATCGCGATCGCCCTGCGGCTGATTCCTCCTATCCTGAGCGGAGTCACGACAGAAATTCCAGTGCAAATCAAATGGTTGAATGATCTGGTGTTACACGGGCGGAAGCTAGGTGGCATTCTCACCGAAACCCGGATTCAGCAGGAAGAGATAACCAAAGCAGTGATTGGAGTCGGCCTCAACTGGACGAATCCGGTACCGCCCACGGGAATTAATTTGCAAACCTTTTTGGCGCATCATCCTGACCCGTTAATCGAATCGTTGGAAATGTTGGCCGCGATCGTGCTGCATGGTCTTTTGACTGGCATTCAACAGCAGCAAGCGGGGGAGATGGAGCAAATCTTGCGGGAGTACCTGTCGCTATTAGCTCATCGCGAGCGCCCCGTTGAGTGGAATGGCAAATCATGGGCGATCGTGGGTATTGCCCCTACCGGCGAATTGCGCGTTCAACCCAAATTGGCTGAAATCGCCGAACAATCAAGAAATGACTGGAATTCTTCGATGGAAGTTTTGATGCAGCCAGGTACAATCAGTCTGGGCTATCCGCTTTAGGGAACTTGATGTTGCTCAAGAGCGACCAGTGAAATGCAGTGTGAGGAATTGAGAATTCATGGTTGAACATCGATCGACTCAAGGCACAATCCATCATCAGGCATCGTCGCGGTTGCAGCAGACGGTATTCCGGCTTGGCCTGGGACTATTGGGCAGCATCACACTGTTGACCACGTTTGCAGACCAAGCCGGATGGGCACAGACCCCTATGCCTGGAGCTACACCGGCTCAACCAGTTACCCCACCCTTGAGCGAAAGTGCCCCGCTCCCTGCCGCTGCACCGATTCCACCTGAGTCATTTCCGATCGAGTTTTCAACACCAGCCACACCACCAGCCGTCCAACCGCAGCCACAACCGCCCATTGCTACCCCGGCGGTACCCCCCAGGTCAACGTCCGACAATTACACTGCACCCAGCACCATCATCTTCTCGGAGCGATCGACGGGATGTCAGGCGACTGTGCGCTCTGGGCAAACTCCAGACAGCATCTGTGGCCGTACTGCCGGAGTTCGTCAGGTGAATGTACCCGGTTGGCAAGGGGCCAGTGGACGACCGGCAAGTGGCGTGACGGCGATCGGTGTCCGCTCAGTGACCACGATCGCTCCCAGTGTTAACATCGGCACTACCCCCTCCTTGAAAGACTTTTATCGACGCACCCTACGTCCGCCCGGAAGATTAGGCAATGGCAACGTGCGTCTGATCTTTCCCCTGTCGATTCCAGCTCCCATTTCGTCCCTGTTTGGGTGGCGCATGCATCCCATCACAGGCGATCTACGCTTCCATAGTGGCACTGACTTAGCTGCACCATTGGGCACGCCCGTTTTGGCCGCCTATGCAGGACAGGTTGTATTGGCTGATTTCTTGGGAGGATATGGATTAACGGTAGCGGTTAATCACACGCAAGACACTCAGCAAACGCTTTATGCTCACCTCTCAGAAGTGTTTGTGCAAGCAGGCGATACGGTGAAACAGGGAGATGTGATCGGGCGTGTTGGCAGCACAGGGAATTCCACAGGGCCACATCTTCATTTTGAGTTTCGTCAACTCACCTCGGAAGGTTGGGTCGCGCTCGATGCAGGAGCACAGTTGGAGTACGCCTTAGCACAACTGGTAAACTCCATCCAAATTGCCCAGGCTAGCTCTCCCCCCGTCAAGGCAAATGCTGGGTTGCAGGGTGTGATTCAGTAGTCATGGTGATGGTAGAGATATTTCATGGAACATCTCTACGACGATCGACGTGTTCATCGCTGACGATAGTGGCATAAAACCGAAAAGCTTTCTAAATTACACTATACCTAGTAGCCTCATGGAACGATCGCCGCTACACTAAAGCGTGTGAATCATGAGAGACTGCGTGTGAACCGAGAGCAAACATCATTATTCTCAGTGCGAGAGTTGCAACGCGCCAAATATGCTCAAGCGATCGAACCGTTGCAAGTTAGCTTGGAAGCACTGCAAACCTGGAAACAACGGATATATCAGTTTCAGCAAACGATCCAAGTTGGGGCCGCGATCGAGCAAGGTGATTTATTCTCTACGGCTCCTTCGCCACTAGAGATTGCGGCAACGATCGCACCATTCGCCCTGCCTCAACAAAACATGGACTTTTGGCGCTGGCAATTTGAGGATACAGGCACTGCGGCCTACTACTTTGTGATTGATTACCAATTGCCAATTTTGCTCTACGTGGGGGAAACTATCAAAGCGAATCAGCGCTGGAAAGGAGAACACGACTGCAAACGCTACGTCGAGAATTACGTGCTGGCCCATCGCCAATGCAACACCGACACGACGATCGGAATTGCCTTTCTCCATTGGGCACCGACAGCCGCCCGCGCCCGTCAACAATTGGAAACAGCTTTAATCTATCGGTGGCGATCGCCCTTCAATAAGCAAAATTGGACATTTTGGGGAACGCCATTTACAGGCGGGAAGTAGACGAGTGGGAAGTGGGAGAGCAGTCGCAACCATTCCGGAGTTGCATCATCACTGGTTGAGCCAAGCCAGCCCAAAGCGGCGTGTTAACGTTGGCGGCCCGCAGTCCATCCGCCGTCCAGGAGTTGCAGGTATTCAGGATCGAGTAGTTGCCATTGGCAGCAAAAAACCCGCTTTGTTGATCCTGTCCACTAGCGAGACGAGTTGGCTGGCTGTGATACCCCTGAAATGTTTTTTGAATGAATTGCATGAGCGCTAAATAATCGGCCCGATCGAGCTTCACACATTGCAGTTGCTCGGCTGGCAAGGGAGGTAAGGTGGCGTGGCCTTTGATGAAGAGGGCGGAGTCATTGCGCCAGTAGAATAAGGCTCGCAGCGCGTTGGAGAGGCGCACCTGTTCCCAAGAGGGGGTTTCAATGTAGAAGACGCGATCGCCCCAACCAAACTGGAGATAGCGGTAAGGTTGGCTCGAACGATCGGCAATCCGATCTAAGTTGAATTGGTTTCGCCAGTTGAACATGGGCGTTTCTACAGGAATGAAAAAGTTGGTGTGGAAGCCATCACTGGATACATAAACGGTGAATTCGCAAGCATAGTTTGGAGGGAACCCCCATTTGCGGGGAGTGATCGCCGCGATCGCCAAGAGGGCCGCAACACTGACAATCATTGCAGCGGAATAGACGAGCGATCGTTTGATCCATTTGCCGTTCACAATCTGGACTGCATCCTGCCCCATTCACTAACGTCGATGCACCGCCAAGATCGTGATGTCATCAAACTGGGGTGCATTATCAATATACGTGAATAGCTCTGATTTCAAATTCTCCATGAGTTCGGCAGCCGATTCAACCGGATGTTCTAACAATGCCATTAACCGTTTAGGAGTAAATAGGGCATGGTCGGGGGCACGCGCTTCGGTCACGCCATCGGTATAGCCAATTAACGTATCACCGGGTAACAGTTCCACCTGTTGCACTTTGAACTTCATATTCGGCATCATGCCAACCGCAGGGCCAGTCGGATTCAATGTTTGTGTGACAACACCATCTCGTAGCACAAACAACGGTTCATGGCCGCCGTTGATGTAACTTAAAGCGCCAGTATCGGGATCGAGGACACCAAAAAACAACGTTGCAAACATGCTCATTTCAGCGTGTTCTTCAGCAATATAGTTGTTGGTCAACGCCACCGCCTTGAGGGCATTAATTTGATCCAGATCGGTTGTCACTTGCGGATCGACAACATTCTCCAGTCCTTCATTCACGTCTTTGCCAATGATGGAAAACCCGCTGAGACTTGTTTGCCCAGAAAATACCCGGATCAAACTCCGAAACAAGGCCATAAATAATGCAGCCCCCACCCCTTTGTCGCACACATCGGCAATCACTAGCCCAATATTGCCACCAGGAAGTAGGAAGGCATCATAAAAGTCGCCTGCCACTTGCCGCGCGGGGTAGAAGCAGGCGGCAATTTCCCAGTTAGGAAGTTGGGGAATTTGATTGGGGAGGAAGTCTCGCTGGATTTGCCGCCCTTTTTCCAGTTCATAGTCGAGCGCTTTGGAGTACTCTTCGATCGCCTGTTTCGCTTTATCCAGCGATCGGTAGGAGTCCTCCAGTCGTCCATAGAGTTGGGCATTCTCCAGGACTAAAGCAATTTGATCTGCCGTCACCTGCATCAAGTTGGCGGTTTTGGGCGTGAATTGCTCCGGGCTGGAGTGGAGCAGCGTCAAAATTCCCAGTAAATCGTCGCCCCGCAGGATGGGAACGGCCAGAGCAGAGCGTACGATATAAGGCTGGTTGGGCAACACAAGCCAGCGATCGTCGGTTTCGGTATCGCTAATTAAGCCCACCTCGCGATGGCGATTGACCCAACCCGCCAGCCCTTTATCCAGCACATTGCCAATCAATCGGGCACGAGTTTCCGCCGCTGCTTCTCGCTGCGTCAAAATACTGTCGGTGACGATGCCGTCGCGATCCAGGAGAAACAAACTGCCTTTTTCTGCACCCGTCAACTTACTGCAAACATCTAAAGTTTCTTGCAGGGTGACCTTTAAAACTTCTTCATCGGCGGGCGATCGCGCCATCGCTACGAGCTTTTCCAGCAACTCGCGCTGGGCATCGCTTGCCGCTTTTGCCGTTTCTAGTGCGGCAACTTCCTGGCGGAGAGTCTCCAATTCCTGGTAATCAACGGTTTCCATAGAGCGGCTTCACAGGTTGGCTACTTTTTCTTTCTGAGCATACCCATACTATGGGCAAATCTCCCATCGTCCAATCACTCTTGCTGCATCGGGTTGACATAGCGCTGTAACCCTTTCGGCTAAGCGGATTGGGTTCTCTAAGCAGTAGCAAGTTTTTGTTCGATCAAGGTAATGATCGCGGTTTGATGTCTAGATTTTGCGAAGTCCAAGGGAGTTTCGCCATTGTGGTTTTTGAGGGTCAAGTTTGCTCCCGCATCGATGAGAACTTTGGCCGTTTCGACATTCCCCTGCCAGATAGCGTCGTGTAAGGCCGTGTAGCCATTGTAGGGACCTTGTTTGTCGATCTCAATGTGATACTGAATTAACAATTTGGCGGCTTCCGTTCGTCCAGCATAGGCCGCCGCGTGCAGGGCAGTTGCTTTCATTCCTGGATCAACCGCGGTGACATCTGCTCCAGCGACCAGAAGTGTTCTCACAATATCGGTGTAGCCTTTGTAGGCCGCCATTATTAAGGGAGCATCCTGATTGGCATCAAGTTCATTTACATTTGCGCCTTGTTGAATCAAGTGATTCACTAAAGTAATCTTGTTGCTGTTGACAGCTTGCATCAGTGCGGTCATAAGATCCTCTGCGCTCCAACGGGGCTTGATTGGATTGTTTCTAAATTCTCGATAACAGAATTTGGTCTTTTGGATCATATCTGCTGCTGGTTTGGGTTAGCGAATTTTACTTAAAGAATCAAGAATGTTTGGGTGGGTTAGCAGCGGCGATCGAGGTTTCCAGGGTTATTTTCAGAAGGAGATCTGCCATGTAGAGTACTCTTATCTTTATTCCGAGTATTTTGCTGCGAGTTTCTGGATCATTCGAGCGATTGGCCATGAACGTTGAAACGAAGAACCGGGTAAAACGTGCACTTGGGCTAAAGTCTATCGTTAGCAGCCATGTTTTACTCATTGGTTTCGCTACAGTTGCCAGTTCAACTCCATCGGCTTATGCGCAAACCCTGTCTGAAACGACTCAGAGCGCAATGAATACACCTACGTCATTGATCGCCCAAGTCATCCCGCC
>Ga0224722_1000675_pt1 | contig 19757 bp, 18 predicted proteins | sample Balambano_FR1_Me_FD_161646 | JGI IMG/M metagenome (GOLD analysis project Ga0224722, IMG submission 161646) | Freshwater sediment microbial communities from Lake Towuti, South Sulawesi, Indonesia - Balambano_FR1_MetaG | ecosystem: Environmental > Aquatic > Freshwater > Lake > Sediment | place... | reverse complement strand
GATTAGGGATAGCCGCAAAAATGGCATCAATCATTGCCGCTTCAGCGCTGACGGTCTCCGCCTCAGCCGTCGCTTCAGGTGTCGGTGTCGCGCCTTCAACGGTGGGCTGGCGCGTCGCAGTGGGTTCAGGCGTATTCGTTGAAGTAGGGGAAGGGGTAATATCAAGATTATCGGGCGCACATGCGACCAGCATCAGTGACATTGTTGCGGCGAGAAAGATGAATTTAAGTCGCATTGGTTAAAGCACTCCCGATGTAAAAAAACCTGATCAAAAGTCAGAAATCATGCGTCTTCGGGACCGATTCGCAGCCGATCCGGCACCGAGCCAGACATGACCATCTGCGCGACTTCCAACTCGGACACTTCATGCTTATGGAAATCGCCAATTTTGCGACCCCCGCGAATGATGGTGAAGCGATCCGCTACTTCATGCACATGGGCGATGTTATGCGTGATGAAAATCACGGACAGTCCGCGTTCTTTGGCGCGGCGGGTGTAGTTCAACACTTCGCCCGTCTGCTTCACTGAAAGTGCGGACGTTGGCTCATCCAGAATGAGCAGCTTCTTTCCAAAATAAACCGCCCGTCCAATCGCAATGGACTGGCGTTCCCCACCGGACATTGAGCCTACCGACTCTTCGGCATTGCGAATGCGAATACCAATATCAAGCAGGGCATCACGGGCTTTTTCTGCCATGACCTTTTGGTCCAGCACACGGAACGGACCCCAGCCATGCGTCGGTTCTTGCCCCAGCCAGAAATTGCGCGAGATGCTCATCAGCGGCACAAGCGCCAGGTCCTGATAAACCGTTTCGATACCGATCATACGGGCGGCGTGAGGCGAATCAATTGTCACCGGCTGCCCGTCAAAGTAAATTTCGCCGCGTGTCGGCGTGTAAACGCCGGTTAAAATTTTGATGAGGGTAGATTTACCCGCGCCATTATCACCTAGTAAACCGACAATTTCGTTCCGATTGACTTGAAAGTCCACGCCGCGCAGCGCCTCGACGCTGCCGAACTGCTTGACGATGCCGCGCATTTCCACCAGCGGGACAGTTGTTTCGTTTGGTGCATCGCTCATGATGATCTCCGCTAGGTACGAACGCGGCGAACCGCGGTGTTAAGAACGACCGCCAGCAGGATGATCAATCCCTGCATCCCATAGAAGATCTGTGCCGGAACACCCGCCAGTACTAAACCTGTACGCAGCAGACCGAACAGAAGTACGCCAAGAAGCGCTCCGAATATGCTGCCGTAACCACCGGAAAGCAGTGCACCACCGATCACAGCGGCGGCGATCACTTCCAGTTCCAAGCCTTCGCCCAGATTAGGTCCGACACTTCCTACACGCGAGACAAAGGCGAGACCAGCCACACCGCACAACAGGGCGCAGATCATAAAGTTGAAAATTTTCACACGGCTGACGCTGATACCCTGCGCTCGCGCCGCGCCTGCGTTGCCGCCAACAGCGAAACTAAAGCCGCCATAAGGCATTTGTGTAAGGATGAACTGGAAAACAATGACAAGCACGAACCACCAGATGACACCGGTGCGTAAATTGATGTCTGCGCTGAGCGGTCCAATGAGCGGAAGTGACTCGATCCGCCCGTTCACAATGTCGAAGAAATTGATTGGTATGAGTTCACCGCCGCGCCCAAACAACGAAATGATCGCTACGACACAACCAATCAACAAGCCTGCGAGCGCAATGGTGACCAACAACGCCCACAGAAAAGTGGTAATCACGTATATATCCCGAAAGTCGCTGGTATTTTCGCTGTAACTCGCGATACGCCGGCGCAGGCTTCCCCACAGACGCGGTATCTGCCGCCAGGCGAACCATACCAGCACCAGCGCGGCGGCAGCCAACAGCGCGATCAACACGTAGGGGCTGAAGTCAATAATAGGCTCTGGCAAGTCGTAATCGGCATACCGGATGATACGTCCTTCCGGGATGACCACGATGATAACGGCGCGGTACATCAGCAACGTTGCCAGCGTCACGATGAACGATGGAATCTTGGTGAGAATCAGGATTATCCCGTTGATGAAGCCAAGAAACGCCGCCAGAATCAGCGACATGATTGCCGCGGTTACAGCGCTCTGAGGCGGTAATCCAAACACGCCTTCCGTCATCGCAAGGATGAACACGAGCGAACTTACGCCAAAGATGGAGCCAACCGACAGGTCAAACTCGCCAGAGATCATCAGGAGCGTAATGCCGATGGCGACAATGCCATTCGTAATGTTGGTGGAAAGGGCGCTAGCAGCCGCACGAGGCTCTAAAAACAGGGGCGAGACAATAGAGAAGGCGACGATCAAGGTGATCAAGCCGATGATTGCGCCAGCGCTTGGCGACTTCGCCAGGCTGTTTCGGACTGACTGATCGGCGCTTAAGTTTACGGAGAGGGTCAGGTAGCGGTAGACTGCCATCGCGGAGAGAAATGCCAGCAAACCTGGGATCATCAGTTCGAGGGTGCCAGCTACGTTATCGGTCAGCGTACCGCCAGGTGGTACAATCTCATTCAAATGAACAAGCGCCGCGAAAAACACCGTGAAGCCGACTAGCCCGGTGAGCAATGCCGTCCACTGCGCCCATGCCCAGCCGCGCTTATTCCGCTGAAGCAAGAACAGAAATGCTCTCAGGCTGACCAGCGCCCAGATCACGCTCGAAATCACGGCGATCCACTCGGTTGCGTTGATGTCGCGCCGGCTGATGTTGACCCGTTCACCAAGCGCAATCCAGCCGGTCAGGATTTGTTCGCAAAATAACAGGCAGCCGATGATGAGGACGAAAAGAAATGCCAGTGTGAGAAAGACCCCGGCGGAGGTGCGTCCAATTCTTCCGACCAGATAATCACCGAGCGACGGTGTGCTGGGATGACGGTAAAATCCCCATGCCGTCACCAGGCATATCACACCCCAGGCAGCCATCCCGATCATCACGGTGATTTCGATGCCATTAAGGTCCCGGCGGCTGATGTTGGCACGATCCCCAAGTGCTAACCAGCCCGCCGCGATTTGCTCGACAACCACGAGGCATAACGAGCCGACAACGATAAGTATGATGATCGTCAGGAAATAGCGGTTATTGCGGAGGAGCGCGCGTTCCGGTGATTCAACCGCCGGGATAGTGATGCCGCTGGTCGGCGCAATCGCGTTATCCATTTAGCCTGTGAGCCTTTGAAATGAGCGTATTTACGCAAGAACGGATAAGTGCAAGTTTGAGTCAATTGAAAATAAACGTAGGGGCGGCAAACGCCACCCCTACACTTGCTGCGTTTCATTTCACGATGCCGCTTGTATCTAACGATAGCCGGCTGCGGTTAGTTCGATGATCGCGTCAACATTGTCGCCATCAATCACGCCAGGACCGGTGAAAATGTCGCCACCAGGAGCCATTTCAAACTGGCTGTTCAGATACAGCCACATGATGGTCTCAAATCCTTGCAGGTATGGCTGCTGATCAATGGTTTGCAGCAGGAAGCCATCCTGAATCATCTGGTATATTTCCGCGCTGGTATCGTGGCTGGTCGCGTAAACTTCGCGCGGCGCACGTCCGGCTTCGGTCAGATACAGGTTCAAACCGGATGAGGGGAGGGGTCCGAGCATGAATGCCGCGTTCGTGTCCGGGTTCGCTGCAAAGTAATCGGACAGAATACCAGCCGTCTCTGCCGGGTCATTGGTGATATTCAGGCGGTCAATATCCACACCCATCTCAGCAAACACGCTTTCGACACCAGAGCAGCGTGCTTCGAGACCACTGTGACCCTGTTCCTGAATCGTGCAGACGCCGCGAGCGATTTCATTGCCATCGGCTGCTGCTTCGGCGAACACGCGGCGGGCATTGCTCACCCCACCCGTGAATTCGTTCGCGCCCACGTAGAACAGCGTATCGAGCGCCTGATCCGTGCCAGCACCAGCATCAGCCGTATTGAGGACAATCACCGGAATACCGAGTTCATTGGCGCTTTCCACACCACCGCGAATGACGTCGGCATCAGGAACGGTCGTGCCAATACCATCCACGCCGAGCGCCAGGGCATCATCCCAGAAACCCGCCATCGCTTCCAACCCATACGTGTCATCCGCCAGCCACTGGCATTCTGCATCGAGCAGGGCACAGGCATCTTCCATACCCTTGATGACGGTGATCCAGAACGGATTGCCTGCGCCGCCATGCGAGACGATGGCGAAGCTGAGACCTTCATGCTGATCAGCGACTACGCCACCACCGACTACCATGATACCGAGAACGAGAAGCGCTACTGCAAAAATCCGTGTAACCTTGCTCATCTAAAACTCCTTAAATACTGAACTCAATTTACAGATTGTCTCGAACGTGCCTGAAAAGGGCGTTCGCCTGAGACCAAATTCTCTTAGGTTCGCCTGTACTGAGCGAACGGGAAAATTATATCGCCCGTGGATAACATTGCAAACAATCGTTGCCACATGCAAATCGTCGTTATAATCCGTCTCCCATTACTTCACGAGCGTTGTTTGCCCAAAAACACGCAAACCATCGAAAGGATTTGAAATGACGGATTATGCACCTCAGCCAGAACACAAATTTACCTTCGGACTCTGGACGGTCGGAAATGTTGGGCGCGATCCGTTCGGTCCGCCGACCCGTGACCCGATCAGCGCCGTGGACATTGTCCATCTTCTGGCAGATGTTGGCGCGTATGGCGTAAATTACCACGACAACGACCTGATTCCAATTGACGCGACTCCCAACGAGGAACGGCAGATTATCAATGAGTTCAAAGCCGCGCTGCATGCGACAGGCTTGAAAATGCCAATGGCGACCACAAATTTGTTCAGCGATCCGATTTTCAAGGACGGCGCGTTTACGTCGAATGATGCGCGGGTGCGAACGTATGCGCTGCAAAAAGTCATCAAGGCGATGGATATTGGCGTTGAACTCGGCGCAAATATGTTTGTCTTCTGGGGAGGACGCGAAGGCACGGAGACGGATGCCAGCAAAAGCCCCGCAGACGCGATCAAACGCACCCGCGAAGCGCTCAACTTTCTGGCGGATTATGTCATCAGCCAGAAGTATGATCTGAAGTTCGCGCTCGAAGCCAAGCCGAATGAACCACGAAGCGACCTGTATCTCCCGACGACAGGGGCGATGCTTGGTTTTATCTATACGCTGGATCATCCAGACATGGTCGGGGTCAATCCTGAAGTCGCGCATGAACATATGGCGGGGCTGAATTTCATGCACGCAATTGCCCAGGCATGGGAAGCGGGCAAGCTGTTTCACATCGATCTCAACGATCAGCTTTTTGGGCGTTACGATCAGGATTTCCGTTTCGGCGCGGCGATGATCAAGCAGAATTTCTTCCTGGTCAAATTTCTAGAAGATGTCGGCTACAGTGGCAACCGCCACTTTGATGCCCATGCCTATCGCACTGAAGATTATGAAGGCGTCAAGGATTTTGCGCGGGGCTGCATGAGAACGTATCTGATTCTCAAGGAGAAGGCGCAGCGCTGGAATGCCGATGCGGAGATTCAGGTGCTGCTTAAGGAAAATCACGCCTATGATAGCGCGGCGGAATTCTGGCGCGGCGGTTTTTCAGCGGAAAAATTGCAGCAGGTACGCAGCTATTCAGTGGATCGAACTGGCTTGGGTAAGCGCGGCATGGGATACGAACGTCTCGATCAACTCACTCTCGAAGTGCTGCTCGGCGTAAGATAGAGGCATTGTAGGGGAGGGGCTTGCCCCTCCCGCTGTTCGTTCAGCGCAGTTTTTCAATCGCCCAGTGATCGCCCATTGCCCGGCGACCTGCGGCTAATCCTTCCCCTTCAGAAACAACGCGAATCACGTCTGCGCGTTCCAGCATTTCGGGGCGCAGATTGACGCCGAGTCCCGCACCGGTCGGAACATCAAGATGCCCGTCAGTCACAGTCGGCACAAAATCGCTGATGACGCCGAAGTAACTTCGATAGAAAGCGCGAACTGATTCGACGAAGTACAGGTTGGGGATGTGTGCCCCAAGGTGCATACAAGCGGCATGGCAAAAAGGTCCAGCGACATTGTGCAGGACAAGCGGTAAGCCAAACGCCTCCGCCATCGCGGCGATCTTACGGGTTTCAGCAATTCCGCCATTCCAGACCGGATCGGTCATGAGGATTTGCGCGACATGTTTTTCCATCCATTCCCGAAGCTGCCAGCGCGTCATTAGCAGTTCTGATCCGATGACGGGGATGCTGGTTTTCTGCGAGAAAAGTTTGATTTCTTCGGGATGAACTGCCGCGATCACATCCTCCAGAAACAGAATATCATATGGTTCCAGGGCGCGGGCGATGCGTTCAATGCTCACACGATTCCAGCGGAAATGACACTCTATTCCGATTTCCATTGCGCTGCCGACAGCGTCGCGTATTTCACGGATGGGTTTCAAGCCCGCTTCAATATCGTCGGGATGGATATACTGCCCGAACGATGCCTCGCTAAAGCGATCAAAAGACCAGATTTTCATTGCCTTGATGCCATCAGTCAACAGACTTTTCGCCAGATCGCCCGCGTTTTGCGACGGCTGCCACGCTGCATAATCCTGATATGCGCCGAAACCAATACAGGTATTGTAAGTAGGGATTCGCCCGCGTGTTTTGCCGCCCAACAAGTGGTAGAGAGGCGCATTGTAATGCTTGCCCATAATGTCCCAGAGCGCGACTTCGACGGCGGAAAGCGCTCGTGTTTCCGCGCCGGCAAAGCCGTGATACATCAGGTTATCCATCACAAAGCGCCATAAGCCTTCGATGTCGAGCCCGTCCTGCCCAAGCATTAGAGGAGCAAGCGTGCCGTGCAACGCGCCTTTCGCGCCGGGGATCTTGTCCACCGTTTCGCCGACGCCGATAATGCCACTGTCTGTATGGACGCGCACTACCATCAGGCGTGGATATTCCACCCATTGCAGGGATTCAATTGCCGTTATTTTCATGAAGACCTCGACTGCGAATCACAAAGGCGCAAAGACCCAAAGACACAAAGTACCGATTTAAGTGTTAGACGACTCTGACCGTGTTCTTCAGCGTTCCGATGGCGTCAATCGTAATCGTGACACTATCCCCTTCTAACAAGGAAAATTCCGCCGGCGGCACAATGCCAGTACCCGTTAGCAGAATGACCCCATAGGGAAATGTTTTGCAGCGCCCCAGGTAATCTGCCAGTTCTGGAATGGATCGGCGCAACCGGCTTGTGTGTGTGTTGTCTTCAAATAGGGTCGCACCGTTACGCTCAATCTTCAAATGGATCGATGTATCAGGAAATTCCGTCGCATTCGACTCAAGCAAATTTGGACCTAAAGCGCATGACGCCGTATACACTTTTGCCTGCGGCAGATACAGCGGATTCTCACCTTCAATGTCACGGCTGCTCATGTCATTGCCGATCGTGAAGCCGATGACTCGCAGCTTGGCGTCGAAGACGACAGCCAGTTCCGGCTCTGGTACATTCCATTGCGAGTCGCGGCGGATACCAACTTCGCCACCATGTGGTACAACTTCGTAACCGTGCGCTTTGAAGAATAGCTCCGGGCGCTCTGCGTTGTACACGCGGGCATAGACATCGCCACCGTCTACAGCTTCTTCCTGCCTTGCTGCGCGGCTGCGCTCATAGGTGACGCCCGCCGCCCAGACCTCTATACGTTCATCAGGGAGAGTGAATGGAACAATTGTCATCAGAAAATCGCTTTCTTCAGTCTTGTGGCTGTGTGCCTCTTACGGATAACCCACCATCCACTTCATAAGTTGCCCCGGTGACGAAACTGCTGTCGTCCGAGATTAGAAACACGCATACATTAGCAACCTCATCGATCGTGCCAATCCGCCCGATGGGGTGCATCTCATCAAACTCCTTGCGAAGACGCGCTTGATTAGTTTGCTTGGCGAGAAATTCATGGAGCATGGGCGTATCAATTGTGCCGGGAGCAATCGCATTAACGCGAACGCCGAACTTCGCATAGTCCGTAGACATCGCCCGTGTTAAGGCGATCAACGCTCCCTTTGTCGCACTGTAAACGGCAAGTCCAGGCAAGCCAAGAATACCCGTCGTGCTGGACATGTGAATAATGCTGCCTTTGCCTAACTCCAACATGCCGGGAACGATGACCCGACTGACGAGGTATGACCCTTTGAAATTCACGGCGATACAGCGGTCAAAATCCTCGACGCTCGTTTCGTGCAATGTTCCGGTCGGCATAATCGCGGCGTTGTTCACGAGCGCGGTAACCGGTCCAAAACGGGTTCGCAAGCGATTGACGGCATCCTTCACATCGCGCTCATTCGTGATGTCCGCGCCAAGTGCCAGTGCTTCGCCGCCGCTGAGAACGATGTCGTTGACCACAGCCTGACATGCCAATTCATCCAGATCAAGGACGCCAACTTGTGCACCTTCAAGCGCGAATTTCAGCGCGATACCCCGTCCAATTCCTCGTGCAGCGCCAGTCACCAGCGCAACTCTACCCGCTAATCGTGTTCCCATATCATTGCCTCCAGTGCATTGCCGCTGCAAACGTTGTAAGACTGTATCGCAAATGGTTAAGATCGCTACGAATTATAGTAACGATTTGCAAAGGGAAAAATAATGCCAGCGTCAGGCGCAAACTGGATCGCAGGAAATGCCAGCGTGGAGGGCGGGGAGACTTTTACAAGCGTCAATCCTCGACATAAAACCGCAGGCGACGTTCAGTTCCACAATGCGACATCGGATGAAATTCATCGTGCAGCTAACGCTGCCCGCGACGCATTTCTGGAAACACGTCTTTACTCCGCAGCCCGCCTTGCCGAGTTTCTGAACATGGTGGCTCACGAGGTTGAGACGCTTGGCGATGAGTTGATCACCACCGCTGAGTGGGAAACCGGGCTTGGCGTCTCACGTTTGACAGGTGAACGGGCGAGAACGACAGGTCAACTACGCGCTTTCGCCGCACTTCTGCGTGAAGGCTCGTATGTTGAGGCGATAATTGACAGGGCACAGCTGGAACGCCAGCCTGCACCACGTCCGGATATTCGCCGAATGCTGGTGCCGCTGGGTCCCGTGGCAGTCTTTTCAGCAAGTAATTTCCCCTTTGCGTTCGCGGTAGCAGGCGGCGACAGCACGTCCGCATGGTCGGCGGGTTGTCCGGTAATTGTAAAGGGACATCCGGGGCACCCGGCGACGTCGGAGCTGTTTGCACAGGCGATTTATCGTGCGATTGAAGCGGCAGAATTTCCGAAGGGCTACTTCTCACTGTTGCAAGGCAATTCAATTGAAGTCGGGCAAATGGTCGTGCAGCACCCGTTGATTGAAGCGGTGGGATTTACCGGGTCGCTGCGTGGGGGAAGGGCGCTATTTGACACCGCCAGCCGCCGCCCCAAGCCAATACCTGTCTACGCTGAAATGGGCAGCGTTAACCCGGTCGTGATTTTGCAACGCGCCCTATTGAGCCGCCCGGACACGTTAGCCGATGGATTGGTCAATTCGGCGACGCTTGGGGCAGGGCAGTTCTGCACGAATCCCGGTGTGGTCTTCGTGGTTGAAAGCCCTGAAAGCCGTGCATTTATTGTAGATGTTACGGAAAAGATGGCGGGCAAAGAGGCTGGGGTTCTTCTCAACGCTCAGGTCGAACAGGGTCTACAAAATGCAGTTAACCACACGGTTCACAAACCTATGGTGAAACTTCTGACGGGTGGACATTTCGAAAAAAATGCCGGTTACTGCTACCCCAATACCGTCCTGCAAACGACAGGTGCGGCATTCATCGCCGATACGGAATTACAGCAGGAACATTTTGGCGCGGTGATATTGTTTGTTCTTTGCCAGAGCCAGGACGAACTTGTGCAGGCGCTAGAGTGTTTGGAAGGCAACCTGACAGCCACAGTTCATGCGGAAAGCGATGATCTTGAACTGGCAGGACCGATATTTGATCGCCTGCGTGATAAGGTAGGGCGGCTGTTGTGGAACGGTTTTCCGACAGGCGTTGAAGTCGTTTACGCGCAGCAGCACGGTGGTCCGTATCCGGCAACCACTGCGCCAGCAACCACTTCTGTTGGCATGACAGCGATTAAGCGCTTCATGCGTCCTGTAGCCTTCCAGAATATGCCTGATTCGCTGTTGCCCGATGCGCTGAAAGACTCCAACCCACTTGGAATTTTGAGGATAGTGGACAATTTCTATACACGCGATCCGTTGAATCAGAGGTAAGCATTAATCGGCTGATACAGCGTCGGTTTGCTGCGGCTTTTCGCCAACCAGCGAAACCAAAACGCCCGCCGCGATTAACGCGCCGCCGACCAGCAGGTTCGTGGTAATCACCTGTCCCAGTATCAGGACGCTGAGCGTCGCGCCAACCAGCGGTTGTGCGAAGAAAAAGAGAGAAGCTGTGGAGGCATCCACAAGAGCAAAAGCGCGATTCCACATCCACATTGCAACCGCAGTCGAGATAATGCCCAGATACAACACCCCAAGAATAATTGCAGGTGTGATGTCACCAACCGGGCGAAACTGAAGTTCAACGACTCCTGCTGGAATGGTCAGTAGCAAACCGCCGAGCGGCGCGAGGAATGAAAACACCAGCGTATCCACCTGTCCACTCATCTTGCGTACCAGTACGGAATACAGCCCCCACGTAATCGCCGCGAATGCCAGCATGAGATCGCCGAAAAATGTTTGAGAACCAAAATCGGCGTTAACAGGGTTGATGACGACAATCACACCAATCGTCGCTATCGCTACCGCGCCAATGCGAATGGGTGTCAGCCGTTCATGCAGCAGCAGCGCCGCGAAGATCAGGATGAATGCTGGAGAGGCACTGGTGATCAACGCGCCGTTGACAGCCGTAGATCGATCTGTGCCGACAAACTGCGCTCCAAGACTGACTCCGAAGCCGACAAGTCCAATGCCAAACACCGTGAGCAGGACACGACGGGGCAGGGCAGCGCTTTTCCTGGCATAAAAGAGAATGCCGCCGAGCAGCAGCGACGAAACAATCAGGCGCACAGTGAGAAGCGCGAAGGGTGGTATCACCTGCAAGACAATATCCGAGACGACGTACATCCCACCCCAGATGGCAGCCGCCCCCAACCCGTATATTGCTCCGCGAACCAGATTCGACACTTTCAAATCCTTGAGCTTTAATCAAACATTCATCTTGAGGCAGGTATCTTCTCTCAAAATTGGCTATAGTCAATGATTGACACAGGTTCAAAGCGAATCTCTTGTTACAATTCTTGTAACAATTCCTTGACCTCGTTATAGTAATGCGACGGTTCTATTGCAAGGAGTAAAGAAAATGAAATTGAAAAAATTGGTAACACTTGGTGGCTTGGTCGCGCTCATCGGCGCGATGAGCGTTTCGTTTGCGGCTGCGGATGGTCATACGGTTATCCGCATCGCATCGCAAAGCCCGCTCTCCGGTGGTCAATCGGTGTTGGGCATCTCCATTCGTAATGGCGTTGAACTGGCGATTAGCCAACTGTCCGGCCCGCTGGAAGATTTGGGCTACACCGTTGAGTTCGTGCCGTTTGACGATCAGGCGACGCCTGAAGTTGGCGTTTCAAACGCGCAGACGATTGTCGCTGATCCGTCGATTCTGGCAGTGATTGGTCACCTCAACAGTGGCGTGGCGATCCCGTCATCTGAGGTATATAACGATAATGACCTCGTGATGATATCACCTGCGAACACCAACCCCGCAGTCACAGATCGCGGCCTGCCGACGGTCAATCGTGTGTGCGGTCGTGACGATCTGCAAGGTCCCACAGGTGCCGTGTTTGCGTCACAAGAACTGGGCATTAGCTCAGTCTATATCCTCCACGACACCACTGCCTATGGTCAAGGTGTTGCCGAATACTTCCAGGAACAGGCTGTCGCAGATGGCGTGACAGTGCTGGGCTTCGAAGGCACGGAAGAAGAATCGAATTTTGAGGGTATCATCCAGCCGATTCTCGCGCTTGCCCCCGACCTGGTTTATTTCGGCGGCATCTACAATCAGACCGCAGTGTTCATCAGCCAGGCTCGCGCAGCGGGTTATGAAGGTCTGTTCATGGGACCAGATGGATTTGACAGCAGCGAATTCGCCGGAATTGCAGGTGAATCTGGCGTAGGCACATACTACACGACAGTTGCCGGTCCTGCTTCGATTTACCCGAACGCCGCGCAGTTCATTGAGGACTATACCGAGGCTTTCGGTGAACCGCCGCAGCCATTTGCAGCACAGGCGTATGATGCAACCGCGATTGCCCTTGCCGGTATCGCCCAGGCTGCGGAAGCTGCCGGTGCCATGCCTGCTCGCGCAGACGTTGCAGCAGCAGTTCGTGCGACTGAGGGATTTGAAGGCCTGACCGGTTCGATTACGTTTGATATTAACGGCGATCCGGAAATTGGTCTGTACTATGTGCAGCAGGTGAATGCGGCGACTGGCGAGGAGTGGAGCAGCAATACTCTAATCTCGACTCTCGAAATTCCGTCACCAGTTCATGCAGCCGAGATGATGGCGATGGAAGTGGAAGCGACACCCGGCTCGTAGACAGCAGTATTGAAGCAAGCAGCGGTGGCGCTGCGCGGCACCCGTGTACCATAGTCGCGCAGCCCACCGCTTTTTTGTACATCGCTGGAGTTCGTTATGAGTACAGATACACTGATGCCAGAGCGTAGTGGTTTGCTCTCGCCCATTACGTCTTCGCCAACATGGATACGTTTTTCCCATACCGCCTTATATAGATATGTCATTTTTCCACTTGGACAAATATTTGTTTTTGTGGTTGGCGCTGCTCTGCTGCTGACGGTCATCTCCTATGTCATCGCGTTCCTCTTTCCTGAACCGCGTGAAAACATCAATCTCGTTACACAGCTCAACCGCCAGCTTCCGGGCATGATCATTAGTGGTATCAGCATTGGTTTCGTTTACGCGATGATCGCGCTGGGTTATACGCTAGTCTATGGTGTTCTGAAATTTATCAATTTTGCACACAGCGAAATCTTTATGGTTGGTTCGGTCTCAGCATTCGCTATTTTGAGCTTTATCGGCTCGCTGGGTGGGCTTGAAGGCTGGAATCCCATTCTGCTTGTCGTGGTGACGGTTGCGCTCTCGGCTGTGTTGAGTGGCTTGCTGGCAGTTGGCATTGAGCGTGTTGCCTACAAGCCACTGAGACGTGCGCCGCGCCTGGTTCCCCTGATTACTGCAATCGGTATTTCCTATATTTTGCAGGATGTGGTGCGAGCGATTGCGTCCTTAACGATTAACGACTTTAATCTGACGTATCCAACGCGGGACCTTGACTGGATTCGAAATCCGATTTTGACCCTGACGTTTGGCGAGTATGATGTGCGCGTTCGTACGACCTCAGTGATTATCATCATTGCGGCGATTATTATGCTCTTAGCGCTGAATTATTTCGTTAATGGGACGAAATCTGGACGTGGCATTCGCGCTATCTCGATGGATCAGACGACAGCGGGTTTGATGGGTATTCCGGTGAATCTAATGATTTCATTGACGTTTTTCATCGGCGGGGCATTTGGCGGCGCAGCGGGAGCGTTGTTTGGCTTAAACGTCGGCAATGTCACGCCGTATATTGGCTTCTTTCCAGGCTTGAAAGCATTCACGGCGGCGGTGCTGGGTGGCATAGGCAACATAACCGGGGCGCTGTTGGGAGGTATTCTGATTGGGATGATTGAGTCTTTCCTGAACGGGATACTCGTTTACTTCCCCGCAGTTGGAATTCGCTATACAGACATCATCACTTTTGGAATTTTGATTGCGGTTCTGATTTTCCGCCCAAGCGGTTTGTTGGGCGAACGTGTGGACGAGAAGGTTTAAGGAGGACGAAACATGACAACCATAACAGCGCGTCCTCAACAGGCTGCAAACTGGAAAGATCAGCTCAATCGCCCTAGCGTCGCCTTGATCGTTGGTCTGGCGTATATTGTGTGCGCTGTTTTTCTGGCAGAGGTTACTGATCGTTCCAGCCTCTGGTATCCCCTCGCAAACATGATTGCAGTGCCGATTTTCTTTATCGCACCGCTTGTTGTGGTTTCGCTCAATATCACGCGCTGGCTAAAAATCGCGCTTCTGGTGATCATGCTTGGCTTGATCATGCCAATCATTGGCGTAGCGAACCCAACGTATCTTGAAATTGCGATTCAGGTCAGTATCTTTGCTGGTCTAGCGCTGGGCTTAAATATTGTCGTTGGTTTTGCCGGATTACTCGATCTTGGTTATGTCGCCTTTTTTGCTGTAGGCGCGTATTTGTGGGCAGTGTTCACTTCGCCCGTGGACACCGTTTTTATGATTAATGGCTGGACTCTGCCCGGCGAAGCGTTTTTCATCATGATCGCCATTGGCGTGTTTGGCGCGGCATTTGTGGGTATCCTGCTCGGTCTACCGGTATTGCGGTTGCGGGGTGACTATTTGGCAATTGTCACATTAGGTTTCGGTGAAGTTGTCCGAATGTTGGTGCGTAACCTCGACTCACCTATCAACTTCACGAACGGCGCACAGGGTCTTTATGGTGTTGGCTCGCCGCCATTACCTGGCTTTGCCATCGGCTTTACAACAACGATAGCCAGCGCTTTTGGTATTCGAGTGGACAATCCGGATGCAATCGCTGGGCAACTGATGTTTTACGTCATCGCCATCATTACCCTGCTCGTGATTATCCTGGTTTGTTCGCGTTTGAAAGACTCACCCATTGGGCGGGCGTGGACGGCAATTCGTGAAGATGAGGTCGCTGCTCTAGCGATGGGTGTGCCGTTGGTGCGGATGAAACTCCTTGCGTTTGCCAGCGGCGCGGCGTTTGCAGGGGCAATCGGTGTCATTTATGCGTCAAAACAGACCTTTATTGACCCGGAAAGTTTTGTTCTGCTGCAATCCATTTCTATTCTTGCAATGGTGATTGTTGGTGGTATGGGCAATATCAAAGGCGTGATTCTTGGCGCAATGATCATCACTATCGTAGACCTTAGCACACTTTCCAATCTGTCATTGCAGTTTAACAACTTCCGTAACGCTGGAATGTTGGATATTCCCCCTGCGCTGGAACCAGCGAAATATCAGCCGCTCGTGTTCGGGCTGATTCTTGTTTTGATGATGCTGTTCCGCCCGGCAGGCTTGCTTCCTGAGAAAAGCCGCAAGCTCGAATTGCAGGCAGAGAAGGAAGACCCGTTGGCACTGCCAACCGAGGAACCGCTTGAAGATGCCGTGCTGGTGGATACATCCACGCCAGAGGAGAGGTAATCATGCTCCTTGAAGTCAATAATCTGGTCAAGTCCTTTGGCGGTATTCGTGCAGTGCGCGATGTCAGCATCGGCATACAGGAAAACAGTATCAGCGCGATTATCGGTCCAAACGGCGCGGGTAAGACGACGTTTTTCAATCTGCTCACAGGCATCTATAAACCTGACAGCGGCACCGTGACGTTTGACGGTAAGTCGCTGCTCGGGCTGCGCCCGGATCAGGTGAATAAGGCGGGTATTTCGAGAACGTTCCAGAGTATCCGCCTGTTTGGAAACATGACTGTGCTGGAAAACGTCATGGTGGGTATGCACACGCGCCTCAATATTTCTCTGTGGCGAACGATTATTCGCCCGCCGAGTTTTGGCAGACAGGAAGAACACGTTCGCCAGCGGGCGACGGATTTACTGCGATTTGTCGGTCTGGCGGGGAAGGGGGATGAACTCAGCCGCAATCTGCCTTACGGCGACCAGCGGCGGATTGAAATTGCCCGTGCGCTTGCCAGTGACCCTAAACTGATCCTGCTCGATGAACCGACGGCGGGCATGAACCCACAGGAGAGCGAAGAGGCAATGAGCCTGTTTCGCAAAATCCGTGATGAGGTGGGCGTAACGGTCGTGCTGATTGAACACGATATGCGCGTGGTAATGGGAATCAGTGAGCATATAGACGTGCTGGATTACGGGCAGAAAATCGCCGAAGGCACACCGGATGAAATTCGCAGCAACCCGCAGGTGATCGAAGCCTATCTGGGCAAGCGGGCATCGGGTACGGGCAGCAATGCGGAGGCAAACGATGACAGCGCTGCTTGAACTGGATCAGGTACATACTTATTACGGACAAATTCATGCTTTGAAGGGCGTTAGTGTCACTGTCAACAAGGGTGAGGTTGTAACGCTGGTTGGCGCAAACGGCGCGGGCAAAACCACGACGCTGAAGACGATCAGCGGTGTCACGCGCCCGAAACGCGGACGGGTTTTGTTCAATGGCGAGGATATTTCGGGAATTCAGACCCATCTCATTGCGGGTTTGGGGATCGCCCATGTGCCAGAAGGACGGCGGATTTTTCCCTTGTTGAGTGTGCGCGAAAATCTCGATGTTGGGGCATGGAACAATAAGGGCAGTCGCATAGAGATTAGCCAGCGTATGGAAGAGATGTTTGTACTGTTTCCGCGCCTGAAGGAACGTATCAACCAGAAGGGCGGCACGTTATCCGGTGGCGAACAGCAAATGCTGGCAATGGCGCGAGCGCTGATGAGCAACCCATCTGTGCTGCTGCTGGATGAACCGTCAATGGGCTTAGCGCCGGTGCTGGTCGAAGGGATTTTTGAGATCGTCAAACGCATTAACGAAGCGGGTAATACGGTTCTTCTGGTCGAGCAGAATGCGCTCATGGCGTTGGAGATTGCCCATCGGGGTTACGTTTTGCAGACGGGGGAGATCGTGTTGCAGGATACGGGCGAGGCGCTCCTTAAGAATGATCTGGTACGAAAAGCTTATCTGGGCGAAAGTTAGGCATATCGCTTTGCTGAGAGACGGGAAGGAACCACCTTCCCGTTTTTATTTTCACCGCACTCCAACACGAAAAATTGAGGTGGACGCGCCTAAACCTATGCGGCACAATACAGGACAGGATCAGCCTACTTAAGAGGATAATCAGATGACGCCCATTCGCGTGACCGTGTGGAATGAAGGTCGGCACGAACTGACCAACAGCAGGGTAAAAACGGTGTATCCCAAAGGCATTCATGAAGCCATCGCCGAAGGGCTGCGAGAAGTGGGTTATGAGGTTCGCACGGCAACGCTTGACATGCCCGAACATGGACTGACCGAGCAAGTATTGGCGGAAACGGACGTGCTGACGTGGTGGGGACACATGGCGCACGACGATGTGAGTGATGAAGTTGTTGAGCGTGTTCATAAGCGTGTGCTGGACGGCATGGGCTTGATCGTGCTGCATTCAGGACACTTCTCCAAGATATTCAAGCGCAGTATGGGGACAAGCGGAAACCTGAAATGGCGAGAAATCGGCGAAAAAGAACGTATCTGGACGGTAAATGCCGCTCATTCTATAGCCGATGGGATTGGCGATTACTTTGAGATAGAGCATGAAGAAATGTATGGCGAGCCGTTCGGTATTCCCGAACCCGACTCGCTGGTGTTCGTAAGCTGGTTTGCGGGTGGGGAAGTCTTTCGCAGCGGCTGCTGCTGGTATCGGGATAAAGGCAAGGTGTTCTATTTTCGCCCCGGACATGAGACGTTCCCAACCTATTACCATCCACAAGTCCGTAGAGTGCTGGCAAATGCGGTGCGTTGGGCAGCCCCTACCAACGGGCCTCAGGTGACGATTGAAAATCGCGCCGAACCATTAGAGAAAATCTAACGGCGATGGCTAAAGTTATCCTCATTCTGTGTGATGCGCTGCGAGATGATGTTGCCGCAGCGCAGATGGGCTACCTTGAACATCTTGTGGAGCGCAGTCTGGCGACACGCTATACGGCGATTGCTGAAATGCCTACCATGTCGCGCCCGAATTACGAAACGGTGCATACCGGCGTACCGTGCAGCGTGCATGGGATTACGAATAATTATCTTGTACGCCCGTCGAATATGCCGAACATTTTCAGCGCGGCGCGTGAGCAGGGCAAGGTGACCGCCGCTTCCGCCTATTACTGGTTTTCGGAACTGTATAACGGGGTGCCTTATGACCCGGTAGATCACCGCGAAGTAGACGATGACACGCTGAATATCCAGCACGGGCGCTTTTACTATCAGAGTGGCAGCAACGGGGACGGGTATCCCGATGTAGAAGTATTCGCGGCGGGCGCAATGCTGGCGCGAAAATTCTATCCGGATTACCTGCTTATTCACCCGATGATGATGGATGCGTTCGGCGAGCGCTACGGCGGCGATTCGACGGAGTATCGCAAGAATGCGATTGCACAGGATGTGATGATTGCCAATATTGTGCCGCCCGTTCTGGCAGCGGGCTACACCGTGATCGTGACAGCCGATCACGGTATGAACGATGATCCGTCAACACATGGTGGATCAACATCGCAGGTGCGGCATGTGCCGTTTTACATGATTCCGCCTGATGGAGTGGGTTCCGGGAACAGCTTTCAGAAAGTGTCACAACTACAAATTGCGCCAACGGTGTGCAAACTGCTGGATATTCCGATCCCTGACACAATGAAGTCCAAGCCGATTGAGGTTTAATTGACTGTTCAAACGCCATCACTGTCTTCACTACTTGAATTTGCGCTGGAAGCAGCGTGGGGCGCAGGTAGGATCACGCTTGGATACTTTCAGGCAGGTGTAGAGGTGGAACGCAAAGGCGATAACTCGCCGGTTACGCTGGCGGATAAAAATGCGGAGCAGTTCCTACGGAAGCGCATTGTGGCGGCATTTCCTGAACACGGAATTATTGGCGAGGAGTTCGGCAAGCAGCCAGGCACAGAGCGCTACACATGGATTATTGATCCGATTGACGGCACGAAGTCCTTCATTCATGGCGTGCCGCTGTATGGCTGCCTGCTTGCGCTGGTTGATCTGAATGCTCCGCCCGAAGCCGCCACGCTGGTTGGGATCGCGCATTTCCCCGCCCTGAATGAGACGATTTATGCGGCACAGGGAGAAGGCTGTTACTGGAACGGGCGGCGGGCGAATGTTTCATCAGTCAGTACCCTTGAAGACGCCACATTATTGTTCAGTGATGTAATTGCTTATCGCCAGCATCAGCCCGCATTTGAACAGCTGATCGCTTCCACGTATATTCAGCGGACGTGGGGCGATTCGTATGGTTATGCGCTGGTTGCCACAGGCAGAGCCGAAATCATGCTCGATCCGATTATGAATATCTGGGATTGTGCGCCATTTGGCGTCATCTTGCCGGAGGCGGGCGGCACATTTACAGATTGGCGCGGCAATGCGACGATTGCCGCAGGTGAGTCGATTGCGACTAATGGTGTTCTGTTCGAGACGGTTCTTCGCATTACGAAGGGGTGATGACGAATGCCGTCAGCCGAACAGATTGATACGCTGCACGCATTGAATACGCTGTTCAGCGAGAACAGCCAAATACTGGTCATTGTCACACTGGTAGCGATGGTCATTGGCGCAATTTTTCTGGCACTGGTTGCCTGGGACTGGAACAAACGGCGTCGAGGGAATCTGTTCCCTATTCTACTTGCTGTTATCGGAGGGGTAACGCTGTTGAGCAGCTTTATCCTGTACAGTGCCTTTGGGAATCTGGCGGCGCTTGAATACGACGTGCCGCTAACCGTATGGCGCGAAACCGCGTTTGCCGCAGAGTTTGCAACTGTTAAGCAGATGGCGGCGGAAACAAGTGGATGGGCAGTGATTGGCTTGACCGCAGGATTTCTTTATCTGATGTTGGCAGGGGCGGCACTGGCAAAGAACTGGTTTCTCAAACGGAGACAGGGCAGAGGTGGCGCGATGCCAGCCCCTGCCAACATCAGATAAAGAAATCCTGCGGTCAAGCCAATCACTGCCCATCCACTTGTTTCCGCCGCCA
>Ga0224722_1000674_pt1 | contig 19773 bp, 17 predicted proteins | sample Balambano_FR1_Me_FD_161646 | JGI IMG/M metagenome (GOLD analysis project Ga0224722, IMG submission 161646) | Freshwater sediment microbial communities from Lake Towuti, South Sulawesi, Indonesia - Balambano_FR1_MetaG | ecosystem: Environmental > Aquatic > Freshwater > Lake > Sediment | place... | reverse complement strand
TCGATGGTTCCGAGCGCACCTACATTTCAGCGTATGCCAGCGACATTGAATGGTGGACGGACAACATTTACCTCATCTGGACGCCGGGGCATAATGCCTACCTGATGCCGGAAGGCAGTGATCAGCGCACAACTTTGGACGTAAACCAAGTTGTTTCGATCCAACCTGGCGGATATTGGGGTGTATCCGTTCAACCTACAGAAACGGGTTTCAGCCGTTCTCTCATCAATCTCGATCCGAATATGGATTCCGTCCCCGCACAAACCATTGAACTTGGTGAAGATCGCCTGTATTTCGATGCGGCGGCGTGGTCTCCCTCAGGAGACATGCTGGCATTCGTCGCGCCTGTTCTCAGTAACAGCGGTGAACTGCTTGGCAGCGAAATTTACGGCATTTCGCCCGATCAATCTTCGCCAGAACAGTGGACGAATTTCAGTAATGATTACGGCTTGGTACGGATCAACGGTCTGGCAGCAGGCGAACTGAGCTGGTCTCCCGATGGGTCGCGCATTGCGTTCTGGGTGATTCAGATGCTTAGTAACAATCCCCAAGGCAATCTCGGCAATGCCATTCTGCATGTGCTGGATGTGCCAACACGTACCGTGACAACCTACTGCGATTACGCGACGACGGAACACACGCCTAATCCGCCGCGCCTGCGTTGGTCGCCCGACGGAACCCATATCGCCTTTGCTGGAAACATTCCCGCCGATGAGCGTGGCTATTTGCTGCTTGTACTGGATACCACAACCGGCGTTTATACGGAATTAAGCGAAGGAATTTATCCCGCATTAGGAGCGCCAAATGTGATCGCGTGGGGCTTGCCGCCAAATCAATAAGAGACGTTGGTTCTATCTCGCCCACAGCGTCTGGATATAATAGGCGTATCACTCTGGAGTCTTATTGTGACTGACTTAATTGACGTGAATGCTATTCCCATAGCCGATGCAGCAGCGGGCTGGCAGCCTGATCCGGATTATCCGCGCCGCCGTCCACCATGGATCAAGGTTCGCGCTCCGGCAGGCGAAAATTACGAACAGCTTGTCGGGCTGATGCGCGAGCAGCGCCTTCATACCGTGTGCGAAGAAGCACAATGCCCGAATATCGGTGAATGCTGGGGGCGTGGGACGGCAACATTTCTGATGATGGGGGATACCTGCACTCGTTCCTGCGGCTTTTGTGACATCAAGACGGGTCGCCCTTCCCCGCTGGATTGGGCGGAACCGAATCGGATCGCCGAAGCAGTGCGAGCAATGAACCTCAAGCATGTCGTCATCACCAGCGTTAACCGCGACGAACGCGCCGATGGCGGTGCGCCGATCTTTGCCATGGTCATTCGCCGTATTCGCCAGCTACAACCGGGATGCAGCATTGAAGTCCTGATTCCCGATTTCAAAGGCAGTGAAGCCGCGCTCAGGATTGTCATGGACGCGCAGCCGGAAATCCTCAATCACAACGTCGAAACGGTGCCGCGCCTGTTCAAGAAGGTGCAGCCGCAGGATCATTACGAATGGGCAATGAGGACGCTGGAAAACGCGAAGAAGATGGATCCGCTGGTACTGACGAAAAGCGGAATCATGGTCGGCTTGGGTGAGACCTTTGATGAAGTCGTCGAAGTTATGCGCGATCTGGCAGAGCGCGGCGTGGATATTCTCACTATCGGGCAGTATCTCCAGCCGAGTAAGAAGCATCTGCCTATCGGGCGCTATTACCTGCCCGAAGAATTTGATCGCTTTATCACAATTGGCAAGTCTCTGGGGTTCAAATGGGTAGAAAGCGGTCCGCTCGTTCGCAGCAGCTATCGGGCTGACCAGCAGGTACGGGCGCTGTCACAACTGGATCACATTCGTGTGCGTGAGAGTGAAACAGTAACGTAATCGAAAGTTACTCCCCCTCCCTGAAGGAGAGGGGTTGGGGGTGAGGGCTTCCCTAAGACTCAATCACCTTCTCATCAATCAACTGCTGCTGCACCTTCTGACCGCGTGTGTCGAACGCAAAATGCTGCCCATGCAGTTGAAATTCCATGTCCTGCATTGCCCGCCCGGCACGGTTCTTCTCAATCGTGAACACTACCCAATCACGGAATTGCTTCGCCGTATATGGGTTGAAGCTGACATGCTCTTTGGACATGATCTGATACTTGTTGTTCATGATGATGGCAATGTCAGATTCGTAGTCAAGTGCGCTGCTGCCGCGCAGATGGAAGAGGTGAATTCGCTTGCTTTTCAGCCCTTCACGATCTGCCGCAACGATGGAAAAGACCGGCACATCCATCGTCATCGCAATATCCTTCAATCCCTCAACGATCATCGTCACCTTGTCATTTTCATCGCGGGGACGCTCAGGATGAACCGCGATCTTCTGGAGATAATCCACAAAAACCACGACATTGCCGCCCGTCGCATCGCATAGACGCGCCGTCATTTCCTTGATCGCTCTGAGCGTGGTTACGGCAGGGCTGGCTTTGACCAAAATCATTCGATCCGCATATTTCGCCAGACGCGCCAGGCTGGGGGCAGTCTTGGGATTGTCGCGCAGGATAGATTGCAGCGAACCCGCGTTGCCATCCTTGTTCATAAAGTCTTTAGCGCGATTAGCGACGATAATCTGATACAAATCACGCAGTTTGATTCCTCGGCTGACGTCAATCTCTGGCGGATTCACGCTTTCGAGGCACAGCAAACGATGTAGCAGGTGGGTTTCAGGGTGTTCATACGAGAGATAGAACACATACTGATCGGGACGCATAGCGATATTTCGCGCAATCTGCAACGTTGCAATTGTCTTGCCGATCCCCTGCGGACCGCCGAGCAGCACAAGTTCCGTCTTGCGTAAGCCGCCACCGATAAACCCGTCCAGCGGATCAAAACCCGTCGGCGTCGGCACGTAATCAATCAAATCGCCGCGCACAACACGATCATTCGCTTCATTCAGCACCTGCGTCAATGTGCGTGGCAAGTTCGCGCCGCTGCGCGGGCTGGATGACGGCACCCCTACCGGGCGTTTAGCTGGTTGACTGGGTGCAGATACAGTCGCAGGCGGTTGAGCCAACGGGGGCGTTGTCGGCATGTGGCGCGGCGCAGGGCTTGGTGGCGCTACAAGCCCCTGTTCAGGCGGTTCATCCGGAAAGTCGAACCCGCCGTCATCGTTGAGATCATCCGTAAAGCGTCGCGTAGACATCGCATTTGAACCTTGTGTACTTTTGTTCACTATAGCCTAAGAATGTCATTCTCGCAATTGCCCTGACAATGGTTTCATTCAGGTTAGAATTACAGGATTACAAGCATTATGAACCAAATTCTAACCATTTTTTGGCAAAACTGGTCAAAATTACATTGTTTTGGCATGGTACCGTAATTCACAACGTTATGAAAGTTGTGTTAGAATGAGTCTGTTCGGGTTTTAATTGTGTCGTGTTGCACAATTAAAATAACGTTTGCACTATTCCTATTCGAGGAGGCAGAGGACGGTCGTGTTACAAGAACTCTTGAACCGAGCCGACCAGCGCGGCTATGTGACCTTTGATGACGTTTTGGAAGTGCTAGATTTTGAAGATGACCATGTCATCAGCATTGAAACTATCCTGATAGAATTAGATGAGGTGGGAATAGAGTTAAGACAAGATCATGAAAGTTTTGACCGGATTTACCTCGTTGAAGAGAGTGAACCCGAATTTGAACCCGAAGAACTTTTGCAAGACCCCGGCGTCGTTGATCTAACTGACATCAGCGCTGTTTCTGCCGATGACCCGGTTGGGCTGTACTTCCGCCAGATGGCGCAGGAACCCCTCCTCACAGCCCTTGAGGAAATCGAACTCGCCAAGCGCATTGAAATGGGCAAACACGCCCGCGAAACCTTGAAACGAATCCTGACAAGAAAATCCTATAGCGAAGCATGGGTCACTCATCTCGAGAAACTGGTGCATGATGGGCAGGCAGCACGGGAGCATCTTGGACGCGCCAATACCCGCCTTGTCGTCAGTATCGCCAAGCGCTATATGGGTCAGGGGCTGCCCTTCCCCGATCTGATTCAGGAAGGCAACGTTGGGCTGATGCGTGCAGTAGATAAATATGATTACAAGCGCGGCAACCGTTTCAGCACCTACGCGACATGGTGGATTCGTCAGGCGATCACCCGCGCTCTGGCACAAAAGACGCGCACCATCCGTATTCCGCTGCACATGACTGAGCGCATTCGCCAGATGTACCGCACCGCGCAGCAGCTTGAGCAAACACTCGGTCGTCGCCCGGCACCAGAGGAAATCGCGGCGGAAATGGATTTACCCGCTGATACGGTACGGGCAATGATGGATGCCAGCCAACACGCGATTGCGCTTGAGCGCCCCGTCGGAGACGACGGTGACAGCGAATTTGGCGATTTTATTGAAGATCAAGACTCGCCAAGCCCCGTGGAATCCGCCACACAACACTTGTTACAGGAAACGATTGAAGATGTCCTCTCAGAATTAACCCCACGCCAAAGCCATATCCTCCGTTTACGTTTTGGCTTGGGCGGCGGCGAACCCCACACGCTGGAAGAAATCGCTAACAAATTTGGCTTAAGCCGTGAGCGTATTCGCCAGCTTGAAAAAGAGGCACTGCGCCGCTTACGCCACCCACGTCTGGCGCACAACCTGCGTGATTATTTAGGCTGATTTTTCAGGATATGATGAACAGGGGCAGGAAATTTCTGCCCCTTTCATTTTCACATCCGCCGTGAACTCGCATTGATGCCCACCGATTCCGACGCACTTTCTTTGACAGAGACAGATGTTGCAAAACCTCGCATACAACTGCCCATGCACGGATGGCGCGGCGCGTTGTTCTGGGGAATTACCGTCGCGCTTGTTCAGCGGCTCGTCCTTGTCATCTGGTTACCCGTGGTGTGGGGCATCATCGGCGGCGGGCTGAACGGTGGCAACCCCGATTTTCATACCCATTTCGCACCTATCCCTGCGTTGGAAACCACGTCTGATCAGCAGATTTTCGGCGTATGGCGGCGCTGGGATGCAATTCATTATTTCGATCTCGCTACCAATGGCTATCGCCTTGACAATCCCGGCGCATCGGTCTTTGGCGTGGTCACGCCTGTGGGACTTCAACTAACAGACGCGATACTGCCCGGTTCCCTCGATCTTGCGGCTATGGTCTTTGAGACAGCGATGTTCGCACTGGCGCTGATTTTCCTCTATCGCCTGTGCGAAACCTATTACGCCGATTCTGCATTAGCGCCCTATGCCGTGATCACGATGGCGCTGCTGCCGCTATCATTCTTCTTTGCCGCGCCAATGTCCGAAGCGCCCTATCTCGCGTTCATTCTGGCATTCTTCTATTTCTGCACGAATGGACGGTGGGGTATCGCTGCGATTGCGGGCGTACTGGCAACCCTGACCCGCAATCAGGCAGTTCTGCTCATTTTTCCTGCATTCATATTGCTGTTTCAGGCACTCTGGAAGCGCGACTCGCGCCTTACTGATAATGTACTACACATGCTCAAACGCGGTTGGGTGTTTGGCTTGCTCCCGCTGACCTATTTCGCTTTCGATGCGTGGCGGCGTTCGCTCGGCTTTCCTTCACTCAGCGAAACCTACAGCGCCTATTCCTATATTTACTTCACCAATCCACTTGACGGGCTGCTCATCAATGTTCGTTTCTTTCTATCCCAGCCGCTGCAAGCGCTCGGCTATCTCGATATATGGATGATGGCGCTGGTGCTGATCCTTGCGCCCATATCGCTCGTGTTTCGCCTGCACAGGCGGCTGCCGCTGCAAGTCTATACCTGGAGTTATCTCCTCTTGTATTTCAGCAAGGTTAACTGGTACTACAACACCAATGACGTTTATTACACGCAGAGTTTTGGGCGCTATGCCCTCACACTGTTTCCCTTGTGGGTCATGATGGCGGATGGTATTCGCCGCGCTCACCCCATTATTCGACTGCTTTGCATTGCCGGTTTGGTGCTGGTTCTGCTCTTCACCAGCGGCTTATACGTGATCGCGCTGGCAGGTCCGTGATGTTGGCTCAATGGACTCATTGTCGTTTGATGTAGTCGCCCCCTATAATGCGGTCACAAAACAAAGGGAATTTCAGGAGTGTTCATCGTGGCTGTGAAACAGGCGAAACCCAAATATGCGTTTTTCGACGGACGAATCGTGCCGATGGAAGAGGCGAAAATCAGCGTAATGACCCATGCGCTGAATTATGGCACAGGCGTCTTTGGCGGCTTACGCGCCTACTGGAATGACGATGAAGAACAGTTATTTATTTTCCGTCCTTTTGATCACTTTGAACGTTTCCTGCAATCTGCCAGCCTGATTCGGATTAGCCTGCCCTATACGGCGGACGAACTGGTGGATATTCTTGCTGAACTGCTCCGTACCGAAAATTTCCATGAAAATTGCTACATTCGTCCGCTGGCGTACAAATCCACCGAAATGATCGGGGTGCGCCTGCACGATGTGGATGATGCGTTTACGATGTTCTCATTGCCTTTTGGCGCGTACATTCCCAACGAAAACGGCGCTCATGTCTGTTTCTCTGCCTGGCGGCGTGTGGACGACAATGCTATCCCCGCACGCGGAAAGATCGTCGGCGCGTATGCGAATTCCGCCCTGATCAAATCCGACGCCGTTCTGTCAGGATTTGATGAAGCACTCGTCCTCAATCAGGAAGGACATGTGACCGAAGCGAGCGCCGCGAATATCTTCATTGCACGAAAAGGCGTGGTCTACACACCGCCGCCGCAGTCCGACGTGCTGGAAGGCATTGTTCGCAAAACGATTATCACACTTTTGCAGGATGATCTCGGGATTGAAGTCGTTGAGCGCGATATTGACCGAACCGAAGTTTATGTCGCCGACGAGATTTTCCTGTGCGGCACAGGCGTACAGGTTGCAGCCGTCACCCAAGTTGAGCATCGTCAGATTGGCGCAGGGCGCATGGGAACGATCACTCGCCAGGTACGCGATCTGTTCATGGATGTTGTCTCCGGGCGCGTTGAGAAATACCGCGACTGGCTCACCCCCGTTTATATGCCCGAAGCGGTTCATTGATCCTGTGAGGGCATGGCACAATCCATATCCTCACTTTTTTCCCCCGCAACAAATTGTCACTTCCTGCGTACAATGAGGTGTATGGCCTGCACGTTCAGAGGAACTCATGATTCCATCCAGTAATGGCTCTCGCCGTCCCGTCATTCGCACACGCGGCATCACCCGTGAACTCCCACTTGGCAATACCGTCGTATATGCCCTGCGCGGCGTGGATATGGATATTTACGCGGGCGAGATCGTCGGCATCGTTGGTCCGTCCGGCAGCGGCAAAAGCACACTGCTCGGCATTATCGGCGGGCTGGACAAACCGACTCGCGGGGTCATTGAAATTGATGGCGTGGATATTTCGCGTATGAGTGAAGACCGCCTGACCGAAATTCGCAACGAAAAAATCGGCTTCATCTTTCAGTTCTTCAACCTGATCCCGACGCTGACGGCTCTGGAAAATGTCGCGCTTCCCATTCAGTTTGCGCGGAAACGCCAGTTCAAACCCGATCAGCGGGCGAAAGAGTTGCTGACCATGTTTGGTCTTGGGGATCGCCTGAAACACCGTCCGTCTGAACTTTCGGGAGGGCAGCAGCAGCGGGTCGCCATTGCCCGCGCACTGGCGAATAATCCGCCACTGCTTCTCTGTGATGAACCAACTGGCAATCTCGATCAGGAAAGCGGCGCACTCGTATTGCAGGCATTGGCGCAGATTCGGCAGACTTACGGGACAACCATTGTAATCGTTACACATGATGGATTGCTGGCATCACAAACAGACCGTGTGCTGACGCTGGTGGACGGGCGCATGGTTGAGACGGCGGGCGAATACGCGCTATAATTCGGGCGTCTTTTCTTAAGGAGCCGCCCGATGTCGTCAAACCATGAAACCTATCCGGTGGAGGTCGCCGGTATCAAGCGCGATCTGCGCCTGTTTGCCATCAAGCCTGGCATTCGCATTGCTATTCTGAACATTCTGGGCGACACCGAATTTGTGCAAGCCTGCGCCAAAGCCTTAAAAACGAAACTGGATGGGCATAATTTTGAGTTACTTGTCACTCCCGAAGCAAAATCCATCCCGCTTGCCCACGCACTTTCTGTCGAACTGGGTTTAGGCTATGTCGTTCTCCGAAAAGCCTATAAGCCATATATGGGAGACGCGCTGCGTTCCGAAACGCTCTCGATTACCACCGGCGAACCACAAACCCTGTATCTGGATGAAAAGGACCGTAAGCTGATCGCGGGCAAAAAGGTCGCCATTTTGGACGATGTGATCTCCACAGGCAGCACTTTACAGGGAATGCGCCTCATAATGGACAAAGCAGGTGCAAAGGTGACGACGGAGATTGCGATCTTCACCGAAGGCGATCGCGCCAAATGGACGGATATTGTCGCACTCGGTCATCTGCCCGTTTTTGTAGATGAAAAGTGATTCTTGCTTCTTGTCGTAATCTCTTGCCCGTAGCTTAAACTATTGGATTTTCTCAATCACCAGCAGGTGAGACAAGCCGAACGTATCCAGCGGTGTACCTTCAAATTTATACAGAGTATCACGAAGGATGCGCCCTCTATTTCCCAGCCGCGCGATGATGTTATCGTAGCCGCCGTAAATACGCTGGTGAGCCACCACCGTCACTGGTAAACCGTCAAACAGGCGACACAAACGCCGTTTTGAATACGCTCGAACATGCGGCGCAAGTCGGTTCCGCGCTGGGTTGGGCAGGTAATTGATCAGCGGCGTATTGCCGAAATGATACTGCCCGCGCCAGTAATGCCCGTGCGTCTCAAACGGATACCAGCGGTTCGGCACAAAGATCACGATCCGTCCCTCCGGCTTAAGCACGCGCACCATTTCGCGTACTGCCGCCCAATCATCCGTCACATGCTCCAAAACTTCGTGTGATAGAATCGTATCGAAGCTATTGTCATGATACGGCAGCGCTTCAGCCACAGCGACAAGCGCGTGGGGCGTTTCTTCTCGCGCCTCAACGACGCGCTCAAACTCAATGTCAAACAGTTCAACATCGGCACGATACCGGCGGCGAATCTGCGAGGCGTACATACCAATACCACCGCCCGCCTCCAGCACCCGCGCACTATCGAGTTTTGCCCATCGGGCGATCATCTGCAAGCGGCGCTCCTGCCCCGCCCGCCAGACATAGCTTGGCTCCCCGCGCAGCGCCGCGAGTTCGGAATGAGTCACGCGAGGTTACCTGCGCGGAAGATTTGCACGATCCATGCGCTCGGAAGCCGCCAGCGCCAGCTTTGTTGTGCCTTTCGGCGCATCGGTGACGCGGCTGCCCTCGCCCACGCGCAGCGGGATATAGACCGTAATCATCGTTCCGCGTCCTTCGCGGCTTTCGACCTTGAGCGTCCCCTCAATCAATTCCGCCCTTTCACGCATGTTGCTCATGCCCAGACTGCCGCGATTTTCATAGCCCGATGTGACAGAATTCATGTTGAAGCCAACGCCGTTATCGGCAATCTGGACGACGGCATATTCTCCTTGCGGCAGCACCGATACGTTAATGATCTCAGCACGGGCATGTTTACGTGCGTTGTTGACCCCTTCTTCCACAATATAGAAGATTATTCCCTGCTGGTTGTAATCGAGCGCATTCTCAACTTCGCGGCTCACACGAACAGCGACATTCTGTCCGTGTGTTTCTTTCATTTTTTCCGCGAGTTGACTAAGCGCCACCGCCAGCCCATGCGTTTCCAGTACCAGTGGGCGCAGCGTGAACAACAGATGACGAATTTCCTTCGTTGTGCGCCGTGCCAGTTCCTCGACCTTCTGCAATTCCGCCGGCACCTGTTCAGGCGACTTCTGAATCAGGCGGTTGATATACCCCATTCGCATTGCAATCGCTGAGATCGTCTGCGTCGGTCCGTCATGTAAGTCGCGGGAGAGCTTCTTGCGGGCATCTTCTTCTGCCTGAATAATCTTCTCTTTTTCATCACGAATATTCTGGTATAACAGCGCGTTTTGCAGCGCAATTGTCGCCTGAATACCGATCGAGCTAAGCAGTTCCGCATGGGCAGCATTAAAGGCATTGGCTTTTTCACTGCCATAAAGGATCACGCCAAAGTTATCAAAACCGGTTCGTAAGGGAATACACAGCACGGACCGGCAGTTCTGAAAAGCGATGAAATATTGCAATTCAGCATCGTCACGCGAATTCTCGCCGATAATCGGTTCGGCTTCCCGAAGTCCCTGACCAACAATGCCGTTTTTGCCCGGAATGGTAACCGTCTCGTCTGCACGGGTGAGACGCCGCCCTGATACCACATGCAGCACATTATCATCCGAATGAAACAGCATGACTACCGCAACGAGATTCGCGCTTTCATCATCGGAGCGGCGCAGAGCAAGACGACCCGCTTCCAACGCTGCCTGTAAAATTTTCTCGTAGTTGAGGGTAGACCCCATCTGGTAAGCGAGTTCATACAGGCTGCGCGAACGGGCTTCGCCGGCGCGAAGGTCTTCATCGCGTTCCGCCTGCATCACATCAATCCTGCGTTTCAAAGTTGTGACACTGCGGATAAGCCCGCCAGCACCCACCAGAACCAACACACCACTACCTATCACCAAGCCCAATGGCGCAGTTTGCGTAGCACTGCGGGATGACACCATCACCAGCAGGATAACGACACCCACCAGACCTGCCAGCAGTAGAATCACCCAGATGATAGCGAGTATGCCAACAGCTGTATTTTGAGGCTGCGCTTTCAAGGAATTACGTTGCTCGCTCATGCCTGACAATTTCAATGACTGTTATACCGTACCACGACCATTGCCATTGGATCAATTGAATTGTACAAACAAAATAGGTCTGGCTACAGCGCCAGACCTATCTTTAACCAGGAATGGGCGCATAGGGACTTGAACCCCAGACCTCACGGATGTGAACCGTGCGCTCTAACCAGCTGAGCTATGCGCCCGTGCGTTACCTCGCACGATAGGTTAAAGTATAGCATGGCGTAAATTCGGCTTCAAGAGGGACTGTGCGTTACCTTCGCTTATCATCGGTCATCACGGCGGCTTCCCTGCTGGGCGGCTGTCTGGCAGCATCACCCACTTTGCAAAATCGTGACCGCCTCGTTACTGTGCAAACGACTCCAACCAGTGCTGCAACGGCGTCGCCGCAATCGGGGTGGGAAATCCTCGCGCCCGGCATGGAACGTCACTACTACCGACCCGGCGGCGAATATCCGCTGACGCAGTTTACGGTGGTGCGAGTTGATCCCACCCTGTACACCTTTCGCGTCCATTATCTGCCTGCTGAGCCTCAAAACGTCAGCCAGTGGCGCGAACGGCTGCCGTCCGCTGTCACATTTATCAATGCGAACTTCTTTGACCCACAGGGCAATGCTCTCGGCTTGCTCATCAGCGACGGCATCCTTTTCAGTCCGGCGTATATCGGCTTCGGCGGCGTGTTCCAGGTCGAAAACGGTCAGCCGCGCATTCGCTCCACGGTCCGTGAACCTTATGCGGGCGAAGTTCTCGATCAAGCCTCGCAAGCGTTTCCCATGCTCATCCTTGACGGCTTGCCGACCTACGAACGGGTAGACGGAGATCGCGCCTCGCGCCGAACGGTTATCGGGCAGGACACAGCGGGGCGAATCATCCTGTTATCCACCTCCTCGCTATTTGGAATGCGCCTCGCCGATCTGAGCGCCTATCTGATGCAAACCGACCTGAATCTGGTCACAGCGCTCAATCTGGACGGCGGCGGTTCAAGCCTGATGGCGATTAACGTCCCGTCGGCTTATACTATCCCATCGTTTGATCCTGTTCCCGCTGTGATTGCGGTTTACCCACGCGAATAACTCATGACCAACCCGACAACCTATCATCGCCCCGAATCGCTGGCACAAGCGGCTGAACTGATGCGGCAGCCAGACGCACTCGCTTTGGCGGGCGGTGCGCTGACCTTTGGCAGCTTACAACTACCTTACGCCACGCTCATTGACCTGCAAGCGATTCCCGAACTGCGGCGCATAGACATCCACGACAGCGGCATGACGTATGGCGCGGCGGTGATGCTGACTCAGCTTGTCGACATTCTATCTGTTCCGCTCATCTTCAAGCGGGCGCTGACACGCTGTATCGCACCAAATGTGCTGAACAATACCAGTCTCGGCGAGAGTATCTTCCAGCGAGATCACATTTTGCTGCGCGAATGGATGACCGCGCTGATCGTCCATGACGCCGGCATAGAAACCTTCTTTCCCACCACGAACGCGAAATATTGGTCAGATACAGATGCGCTCTTCACCGAACCTCCCGACGCCAATGGTTTCGCAACAGCGCTGTTTATCCCGCACGTAGGTGAACGAGCCGCGCTCGGTTCTGCCGTTGTATCGCGTACCCCGGCTGACGCGCCGATCGTGAACGCCGCCGCCTATGTTCGCCTCGCCGAAGACGGCACGGTGGAAACAACATTTGCCGCAGTCGGCGGTGCGAGTGCAATCCCCGTAATATCATTCTCGCTCGATAACCTGAAAGATAGCCCTCTGAATGAGGCGGCGATTGCCAGCGCTGCTAAAAGCGTTATCCCACAGCTTGAACCTGTGGGCGATTATCTGGGCAGCGCCGAGTATCGCCGCGATATGGCGCGGGTGTGCATCGCGCGGGCGCTGAAAGATTGTTTTGATCAAGTGCATTCTTAAGGAGACCTCATCATGACGTTGACCATGCCGGAACCTGTTCGTGCTGTTTCCGTCGCCACCCGCCCGATTACGCTTGCCGTGATCGTCGGCAATCGCGGCTTTTTCCCGAAGCACCTCGTCACCAGCGGGCGCGAAACGATCCTGCAAGTGCTGGCGGATGAAGGCATTCGCGTCGTCATTATGGATGAAAACGAAACCGCATACGGCGCGGTGGAGTCGCTCAAGGAAGCGCAGACTTACGGCGCTTTTCTCCGCAGCCAGCGCGATGAGATTGACGGCGTTCTCGTCACGCTGCCGAATTTCGGTGATGAACGCGCCGTCGCCAATGCGCTGCGTTACGCTGATCTCAACGTTCCCGTGCTCATCCACGCCTTCCCTGATGACCCGCGTCGCATGACGATTGCAGATCGGCGCGACAGCTTTTGCGGCAAGATGAGCGTGTGCAACAACCTACGCCAGTTTGATATTCCCTATTCGCTCACCACACTGCACACAGTTGACCCGCACAGTCCGTCGTTTCAGGCGGACTTGCGCCGTTTTGCCGCGATATGCCGAGTCGTGCGTGGTTTGAGCAAGGCGCGGATTGGCGCGTTGGGTGCGCGTCCGCAGGCATTCAACACCGTTCGTTACAGCGAAAAACTGCTCGAAAAACACGGGATCAGCGTTGAAACGCTTGACCTTTCGGAAGCGTTTGGACGAATTGACCGCCTGAGAGACGATGACGACTCCGTAACGAGCAAACGCGCCGCGATTGAACGCTACGCACACGCGGCAGGCGTGACCGATACCGCGCTGAACCGCATGGCGAAGCTCGGCGTGGTGCTGGATCGCTGGATGACCGACTCGGCTCTGGATGCGACGGCGATCCAGTGCTGGACTTCGATGGAAGAATATTTCGGCGTCGTGCCGTGTACCGTCATGAGCATGGCAAGCAACGCGCTGACGCCCTCCGCCTGCGAGGTGGATATTGTCGGGTCGGTGGCAATGCTGGCGCTGTCGCTGGCATCGGGCAAGCCCAGCGCCCTGCTCGACTGGAACAATAATTACGGCGATGATCCCGATAAAGCGGTCGTTTTTCACTGCTCCAACCTGCCCAAAGATGTGTTCGTTGACGAGATTCCGGTGATGACCTATCAGGAGATCATCGCGGGAACGGTGGGCGTAGAGAACACCTACGGCGCGATATACGGACGCATCAAGGATAACCCGTTCACCTATCTTCGCATTTCGACGGATGACACCGAAGGCAAAATGCGGGCGTATGTCGGCGAAGGGGACTTCACCAATGACCCGATTGACACCTTCGGCGGCTACGGCGTGGTGCGCGTACCGCGTTTTCAGGACTTGCTAACGTTCATCTGCGAGAACGGCTACGAACATCATGTCAGCGTGAGCCATGCCCGCGTTGCGCCCGCCGTGAATGAGGCGCTCAGCAAGTATCTGGGCTGGCAAACGTACTGGCATCGGTAATTGCCGCCGCCGTGATAAGTTTTTTTGGTGATTCGGCGGCAAACGAAAAAGTGATGAGTAATGAGTAATGAGTGATGAGTGATGAGAAAAAGATTGGAAGCGCCAAGTCGCCAGGAACGCCAAGAGGGATTTGTTGCCGCCATTGCCGCCATCGAACACAAAAAGTTTCAGACTGATTTTCCCTCGTTGTCGCCAATTGTAGCGCTAAATGAGGGAAAATTTACTGCCACCGATTGCTGCCACAATCGGCATTTGTGGCACAGGTCGGCAACAAATTTGTGATTTTGAGGGGTAACATTTCCTTAACAAATCAATTTGGGATAAAAAATGGCAGCCAACGGCGGCAAAGTAAAAAGTGATGAGTAATGAGTGATGAGTGATGAGAAAAAGCGGGAAGCGCCAAGTCGCCAGGAACGCCATAAGGATTAGGACAAAGGGACGAAAGCGCGAAGAGTCTGTGGGATGTTAAGGTGCGCGGGCGAGGCAAGCCATCGCCCCTACGCACAGGATACACAGGATTGGAACGGCTGTGGCGTCATTTTGTACGCAAAATGGATAAGTCAATACAATAAGAGTGCGCGTGAATTTAGGAAACGTCATGGAAATCAAATACGATGCCAAGACCGATATGATGTATATCCGTTTCAACCACAAGCCGTTTCATTCAAACGTCGTTGTTGCAGATGATAGTGTCGTGATTGATCTGGCTGAGGATGAAACGATTATTGGTATCGAACTCATCTCGCCGTCGCGTTATATTGATAACCCGGATGAAATTATTTACCGTCATGTGGATAAGAACACGCCAACACCCGCCTAAGTTGCTAATGCGTTGAGCGATTAGAGAACAGAGTGCAAAGGTTTTACGCATGACTGTGAACGTTGAACGCACGAAAGGGATCACGCTCGATGAACTGATGCGGCTGGACGCGCTGCATTACCGCGTGGAGGTCGTCAATGGCGAAGTGCGGATTGATGACGGCTTCGGCGCTCAAGGAGAAGTCATGTCGCCCGGCTTACTGCATGTCTTTGTCGGCAGCAATTTGTATGACATATTGCGACCCTTTGCGCTGAAAAACCGGCTGGGCTATGTGTTTGGCGACGGATTGATCTATTTGCTCGATTCCGCCGCGCCAAGTATCGAAAACTCGCGTATCCCTGATGTCTCGTTCATTCGCAGAGCGCGGATATTAGAGGTGGAAGATTTTTCGCGTCCGTTTGTGGGAGCGCCCGATCTGGCGGTGGAAGTCGTCTCGCCGAGTGAAACCGCGGAAGAAGTGACCGAAAAAATTGAGGACTACCTGAATTTCGGTTGCGAGCAGGTGTGGGCGGTGTATTTCAACCGTCGCAGCCTGTACCAGTATTTCCAGACGGGCGAGATACGACGCTATCACGGAGATGAGCTGGTGGATGTCTCGGCGCTTTTCCCCGGCTTGACGCTGAAGCTGAGCGAATTGTTCGTGCTGCCGGAGATGTAGATAATAACCTTCGCCTTACTTGGAGATTTGGCAAATGAATAACAGTAGTAAAACTATAAAAGGTCCAGTATTTATTCAATATTTCGATCCGATCATGAGAGCTTTGACTGAACTAGGAGGCTCTGGTCAACGGGCAGAAATTGCAGACAAAATAATCGAAGAACGTACTCCAAACACCGCTGAATCGCAGTTGCTTCCAAGTGGAATGAGGCGTATCGAAAAGAACCTAGATTGGGCAAAATTCTACCTATCAAAGTATGGTTATATCGATTCTTCAACCAGAGGAGTGTAGGTGTTAACAGATGAAGGGCGAAAGCAAACGTCCATCTCTTACGAACAAGCGTTTGAAATATTTAGAGATGTTCAACACAAAGTTAAGCTGCAAATACCACAAGATGGAAGCAAAAAATCACAACAAGATATAGAAGAACTAACCGACCAAGACCCAAACTTATTGACAGCAAAGGATCATAAAGACCAATTACGCAGAATCGTGCAAAGCTTTTCGCCATCGGGATTTGAGCGATTTTGCGCTCGATTACTTAGAGAGTGTAATTTTTCGTCCGTTAAAGGTACGGGAGGGCCCGGTGATGGAGGCATAGATGGATATGCGGTGTACATGGTAAATCAGCTTTTCGGTTTCAAGGTTGCTTTTCAATGCAAGAGATACACCGAGGACAAGACCGTTGGATCAGAGGAGGTAGAAAACTTTCGCGGCTCTTTGCAAGGAAAAGCTGATAAGGGCATACTATTCACTTCTAGCCGATTTACTCCTAAGGCAAAAACCGCGGCAGAACGCGAAGGAGCTACACCAATTGAGCTGATAGATGTTGAGAAGCTCATAGAACTTCTGGAACAACTCAAACTTGGTGTTATTGAAAAAGAAACTGTAATTATTTATGACATACAGGAATCGTTCTTTGAAGAATTCAAGTATCCGTAACATGCCCACCATCTCCTTCACCCTCAACCACGAACCAACCACCGCCACCGTAACGGCGCATGAACGGCTGCTGCGAACGCTGCGGCGGCTGCGCTGTTACAGCGTCAAGTTTGGCGACGAACATGGCTACACCGGCGCGGATACCATGCTGCTCGATGGCAAGCCCGTCAACAGCGCGACGCTGCTGGCAGTTCAGGCGGACGGGCATAAAATCCTGACGCTGGAAGGCGTCGGCACGTCGCGCAATCTGCATGTGCTACAGCAGGCGTTCATCGAAACGGGCGCGATCCAGAGCGGCTATACCACTCCCGCGCAAATCCTGTGCGCGTATGCCCTGCTCCACAAAAATCCCGATCCATCGGAAGCCGAGATTCGGGCGGCGCTCAACGGGGTGCTCGATCGGGAAACGGGTTATCTGAAACCGGTGCAGGCGATTCTCCGCGCCGCCGCAATTCTGCGCGGTGAAGATGTGCCGCCGTATGAGCCGCTGGAACGGGCTATCCCCGCCCCGCCGGGCTTGTTTAATATCCCGTTCACGCCGCCGGGAGGAGACGATCACGGCGGTGGAGGCGATATTCAGGTCAGGACGCGGACGTTTCCGGCAGTCGTCGTGTCGCCGCCGGAGGTCGCCGCGCTGAAAACGGTCGGCAAGCCAGAGCCGAAGGTGGACGCGGTGAAGCTGGCGGCGGGCAAACCCGTTTACACCGATGACATCGAAATGCCGGGTATGCTCCACGCCGCGCTGCTCACCAGCCCTCATGCCCATGCGCGAATTGTGAGCATAGACGCCAGCCGCGCTCGCGCCCTGCCCGGCGTTCATGCAGTGCTGACGCATGAGGATGTGCCGCGTGTGCATTATGCCAGCGGCGGGCAAAGCTACCCGAATCCCAAGCCGTATGATCAGGTGAGCCTGGATAACAAGGTGCGGCATGTCGGGGATCGGGTGGCGGTGGTGGCTGCGGAAACGGCGGAAATCGCGCGTGAAGCGTTACGGCTGATTGAAGTGGAGTATGAAATCCTGCCCGCCGTGTTCGACCCGTTGGAGGCGATGCGCGATGGCGCTCCGATTATTCATGACGATCCGTCGGTGGACGGAATACATGACCGCGAGCATAACATCGTCCATCATATTCACGCCCAGGCGGGCGATGGCGAGGCGCAGTGGGCAAAGTCGGAGCAGATTTATGAGGGCGAGTATCACGTTCATCAGGTGCAGCAGTGCAGTATCGAGCCGCATGAGGTGATCACGTTCTGGGATGAAGATGACCGGCTGGTGATTCGCACATCCACGCAGGTTCCGTTTCATGTGCGGCGGATGGTCGCGCCGCTGCTCGGTTTGCCGATGAAGAAAATCCGCGTCCTCAAACCGCGTATCGGCGGCGGCTTTGGCGGCAAACAGGAAATGCTGATCGAAGACCTGTGCGGACACCTGACGATAGCGACGGGTCGCCCGGTGCGGTTTGAGTATTCGCGCGAACAGGAATTCACCAGCGCCCGCAGCCGCCACCCGCAGATCGTCCGCTTCAAAACGGGCGTGAGCAGTGAGGGCGAGATCGTCGCGGCGGAAATGCACATTATCGCCAATACCGGCGCTTATGGCACACACGGCTTGACGGTGCAGATGGTGAGCGGATTTCGTGGTCTTTCAACCTATAACGCGCCATACAGCAAATTCATCTGTGACGTGGTGTATACCAATATCCCGACGCCGGGCGCGTATCGCGGCTACGGCGCACCGCAGGCATTGTTCGCGCTCGAAGTGCATACGGAGGAGATCGCGGCGGCACTCGGCATGGATGTGATTGACTTCAAGCGCAAAAACTGGATTCAGCCGGGAGACCCGCTGATCATGGCGGTGGCGCTGGGCGAAGGACGCGAGGGGATGCCGCAGGTGGTGACGACCAGTGCGTTAGATGAGTGCGTGGATATTGGCGCTCGCGCCGTTGGCTGGTATGACAAGCGCGGCAAGGACAAGAGCGTTCCCGGCAAGCCGCACCTGAAGAAAGGCGTCGGCATGGCGGTGGCGATGCACGGAACGGGGATTGCCGGTCTGGACATGGGCGCGGCGAGTATCAAGCTGAATGATGATGGCTCGTTCAACCTGCTGTTCGGCGCAACCGATCTCGGCACAGGCGCGGATACGGTGCTGGCGCAGATCGCGGCGGAAACGCTCGGTGTGCCGCTGGAAGACATTCTCGTGTATGCGTCGGACACCGATTTCACGCCGTTTGACACGGGAGCGTATGCCAGCAGCACGACGTATATCAGCGGCGGCGCGGTGCTGAAAGCGTCTGAGGGCGTGCGCGGGCAAATTCTCGCTCACGCGGCGAAGCATTTCTTTGACGGTTCAGCCGATGATCTGGAACTGGAAGATCGCAAGGTGGTTCACCGCGACGGGCGAAGCGTGCCGCTGGGAACCGTCGCCTTGCACAGCCTGCATCAGGCGGATCAGCATCAGATTATGGCGACGGCAAGCCACATGAGCGAACTCAGTCCGCCGCCGTTCGCCGCGCAGTTCGCCGAAGTGACGGTGGATACGGAAACCGGGCAGGTAACGGTGGATAACCTGTTTTTCGCGGTGGACTGCGGCGTCGCCATCAACCCGATCACCGCGTCGGGACAGGTGGAAGGCGGGATGATACAGGCGCTGGGTTACGCGCACTGCGAAGAAATGGTGTATGACGAGGCGGGCAATTCGCTGGCGACCGATTTCGGCCGCTACCACATTTACCGCGCCGATGAAGTACCGCGCATGGATGTGGTGTTTGTCGAAACGTATGAGGAAAGCGGACCATATGGCGCGAAAGCCGTCGCGGAAATACCGAAGGATGCCGTCGCGCCGGCGCTGTCCTCGGCGATCTATGACGCGGTGGGGATACGCCTGCGCGAACTGCCGTTAACACCGGAGAAGGTGTGGCGGGCGCTGCATAATATTGGTTAAGGGTTCATCGGGCGAGGCTTGCCGCGCCCGTACAACACAGTATCAGGATACATCACGCCAGCACCGACTCCAGCGCGAGATCGTGTAAGGCAACCACCGCTTTTTTCAAATCCGTCTCACTGACGACGAATGAGATACTACATTCCGAGGCACCCTGCGCGATGGCGATCACATTGACGCCGCTGTCGCCCATCGTCGTGAAGACGCGCCCCGCTACGCCAGGCGTCCCGCG
>Ga0224722_1000673_pt1 | contig 19775 bp, 15 predicted proteins | sample Balambano_FR1_Me_FD_161646 | JGI IMG/M metagenome (GOLD analysis project Ga0224722, IMG submission 161646) | Freshwater sediment microbial communities from Lake Towuti, South Sulawesi, Indonesia - Balambano_FR1_MetaG | ecosystem: Environmental > Aquatic > Freshwater > Lake > Sediment | place... | reverse complement strand
GTCAAGGTTCAGCTCCCCACTCCCCCCTCCTCTCACCTCCTCCCCATACACCTGCACCGCCTGCCCGATTGCCTCTCGCAAATTTGCATATTTCTTGGCAAAGGGCGGCTGCCATTCTCCCATTCCTAATAGATCAGATGTGACGAGAACCTGACCATCGCAGCGATCGCCTGCCCCAATGCCAATCGTGGGAACGGTGAGCTTTTCGGTGATCTGGGCTGCCAGCTCTGCCGGGATATGTTCGAGCAGCATGGCAAAGGCTCCGGCTTCCTGAAGGGCGATCGCTTCTCCGAGAATGCGGGTAGCCGATTCGGGCGAGGTTCCCTGCTTGCGAAAGCCGCCCAACTGATGTACCGACTGGGGGGTGAGTCCGACGTGACCCATCACGGGAATGCCTGCCTGCACCAGCCGTCTCACGGTCTCCACCATCTGCGGATAGCCCCCTTCAAGCTTGACTGCCTGGACTCCGGCTTCTTTGAGGGCGCGTCCTGCCGATCGCATTGCCTGGGCAGTGTTTTCTTGATAGCTGAGAAAGGGCAAATCCATGATCAGCAGCGCATTTTTGACCGCTCGGCGAACTGCTTTGGCGTGGTGCAGAATTTCGTCCAGGGTCAAGGGAATCGTGGTTTCGTAGCCCAGCGCTACCATTGCCAGAGAATCACCGACCAGAATCACATCCACCCCCGACTGGTCGAGGACCTGCGCGATCAGATAATCCCATGCAGTCAGGACGACAATCTTTCGTCCCTGCTGTTTGAATCGAGTGAGCTGCTGTGTTGTGACTGCCATAGTTGCTGCCGATCGAATGAATGAAACTGGCGACCAGGGTTTGGGGACCAATGTAATGTTTTGTGGGTGAATTAAATTCATACTCCCGCGAGAGACAGAATTTCTCCTACCATTTCTTAGAGAGTATCAGGAAGACTTGACACTGTGCGGAGGCAGATATGACCCAGGAGCCGAAATCCCCTTCCAAGACTGCAACCTTTCAGCGTTTGCTGGAACAGCTCGGCGGAATTGCTCAGGCAGTGCTGGCTGCGCTGCTGAAGGTCAGCGGCAATCTGCTGCAATCGGCTGGAAAACTCTGGTGGAATACGATTCTGCCGTTTGTGCAAGGGTTGCTCCCGGCTCCCTGGAATCAGCGTTTGTCTAAACCCGTTCTCACCGGAATCACGATCGCCCTGCTCACGCTCATGTTGTGGCTCACTTCCACGCTGTCTCGTCCGGCAGTTTCTTCCTCAGTTCGCGAGTCTCCCGCCCCCTCAACCGAAGCACCTCGCGCTCCCCAATCCACGGCTGCTCGCCCTGAATCTGCCCTCTCGCCCGAAAAACTGATCCGCATTCAGGAAAAACTGGCGCAGGTAGCAGAACCCTACGGCGAGGCGTTGATCTTGTCGGTGCAGCCCAAAGTTCGGCATCACCTGACCCTCACTCTGGACGATCGCTGGTATGCCCTTCCGCCTGAAAGCCAGGATCAGCTTGCTCGGCAACTGTGGGAGCGATCGCGCCAGCTCGACTTCACTCAGTTCGAAATCCTGGACTTGGAAGACCAGCGCATTGCCCGTAGTCCGGTAGTGGGTCAGCAAATGCTGATCTTGAAGCGCGTGGGTCGTCTGCCTGCCGTGGCTCCGCCGATCCCCGAAGAAGCGATCGAGCCTTTGCCGGAACCTGTGCTGGAACCCACTTCAACCCCGACTCTGGAACCTGGGTTAGACCTCGCCCCGGAGCCTATTCTAGAAACAGAGCCATCTCTTTAGTTCCCCTGGGCTGTGTTTTATCCCCCCAGTCATTGCGTTGCTACCTGGAGATCCCCCTGTATCCCCTTAAAAAGGGGGACGAAGCGCGGCTCAATTCCCCTGTCTTTGGAAGAGGAGTAGGGGGGATCAACGGGGTTTAACACATCTCCCTGGGGGAACCGAGCCAGTTTCCTCCAAGCTCAAAATCCCTTAGAATTGCGAGTCCCAGGAGAATATTAAACCTTAAATCCTGCGTCGATCGCCTGCTAACGCTCCTCAGCTTTAATGATATGAAATCCGTTCAAAATCCCGATCGTCTCGACATAGTAGGAGGGCAAAGCTCCATCCAGCAGCGACGGCAGCAGCGGATCGAGGGACAGGTCGGTTTTGTAGACGCTCCACAGAAGATAGTTTTGACGGCGCGTGCTTTCAGAAACCAGGCTGGTGATCGCCGACTGATTGTCTTGAATGACCTGGTTGCAGGCTCCGGTCAGCAAACTGCCTGCTTTGGGACAAACTTCGGTCTGCAAATATTCGCTCAATCGCTCAGTTGCATAGCGATCGAACGACTCTGGGCGGGGATTGGTCAGCGCCAGTGCTGCTCCTACTCCTGCTAAAACGATGCCTGCAATGGTTAGTCCGCGAAAATTTTTCATGCTCGATCGCCCAATTGACGCTCAATTGATGCTCAGTCGATGAGTGCAAATCATCTACCCTTCCGCTTGATTATGACATCTGGATCAACTGTGAAGCAGGGTGCTATAATGGCTTACGCACGGCGAGCGTGGCCAAGTGGTTAAGGCAGCGGATTGTGGTTCCGCCATTCGGGGGTTCGAGTCCCCTCGTTCGCCCTCAACAGGGTTCGCTTCCACAGAAGAGCCTGTAGGAAAATTAAGAGAAAAATGAAGATCAAAAAAGCCCTTCAACTCGATCGCAGTTGAGGGGCACAAATTTAAGGAGCAAAGTTTAAAGGTTCTTCCAGCAGTCGTCTGAGCCAGTGCAAGTCTGCAGCAAGTCTAGTTCCTGGGTCAGTCTTTGTCGTACAGTTCCAAGCCCAACCCAAATTTTGCAGCGGCGCGGCGAAACGCCATCGATTCTGCGTTGCTGGAGGGGTCGCCATAGCTGCCGCAGTCTAAAAGTTCTTGTCCGGTCGCGGTACGAACAAAGTCGCCTTCTTCAGCATGAATCGTCAGCGCGTAGGTTAACACAATCCGTTCGCCCATCACCTGGATATGGGTGATCTCACCTTCCCAGCCGGGGGCGTAGTAGTCGAGCAGTTTGGCGACGTGATACCAGGGAATGTAGTCGAGATAGCTGATCTTCCCGGTTTTGCGGTCTTTTTTCTCAAGCTGCCCGATAAAGCGACGAGGAATGGGTTTTGCCAGGTCAGCCAGGATGTCGGCGATCGGACGCTTAAACGTTTTGTGTAGCGATTGCTCGGTTTGTGGCTTAATTTGTGGCTTAAGAGGGGTTACTTTGGCGTGAGTCATCGTTCAAAATCCTTGAAGTCGAGTCGCTCTTGTTGATTTGGTTGGGTCTGGGCTTAGGTTGGGTTTGGCGTTTGTCTTTCTGCCCTACCTCTTTTTGACCTGCCGAAAAACTGCTTTGAGTCGTGTTTTGAGTCGCTTTGATGCATCCGAGCTGTATAGTTCAATTGTACTAAATTTTTCTGGACATGACCATATCTGAGCAGCAAAAGAATTTTGCAGAGAAGGTGGTGATCGTCACGGGCGGCGCACAGGGCATCGGCAAAGCAATCACGCTGCGTTTGCTGCAGGCAGGGGCACGAGTCATGGTTGCCGATCAGGACGCCGAAGCAGGGCAGGAAACGATCGCCGAATATCAAGACCTGGGACAGGTGCAGTTCGTGCAAACCGATGTGGCAGACGAAGCGGCAGTTCGCTCAATGGTAGAGCAAACGATCGCGGCATTTTCTCGCCTGGATCTGCTGGTGAACAATGCGGGAATTGCTAATCCAAACAATGACCCGATCGAACAGCTCAGCCTGGAACACTGGAACCGAATGCTGGGCGTTAATTTGACAGGTGCGTTTCTGTGCACGAAATATGCCGTGCCTCACCTGAGACAGCAGCGCGGGGCGATCGTCAACATTGCCTCAATCAGAGCAGCCCAGTCTGAGCCAAATACCGAAGCCTACTCCACCACAAAAGGCGGAGTGGTCGCACTGACTCACGCCCTGGCAAACAGTCTGGGTCCTGAGATTCGGGTGAACTGCATCAGTCCGGGCTGGATTGCGGTCAGCGAATGGCAAAAGCGATCGAAGCGTCACGCCCCGCAGCTCCGCGAAATCGACCATCAGCAGCATCCGGCGGGGCGCGTTGGCAAACCTGAAGATATTGCAGCAATGGTGCTGTATTTAGCCTCAGAAGAAGCTGGATTTATCACAGGTGTGAATATCACGATCGATGGCGGGATGACGCACAAGATGATTTATGAAGAGTAATCTTTAGGGTTGACTCAATCACGCTTTTCACGGGCACTCATGCCGCCGCTTGCTGCTGCCGAACGGGAATTTGAATTCTAAACTCTGTCCCATTTCCGGGGCTGGAGACGCAGTCAATTTTGCCGCCGTGCTGGTTGACGATGACCTGATGCGCGATCGCCAAGCCTAATCCTGTTCCTTTTCCGACTTCTTTTGTAGTGAATAAATGATCAAAAATTTTCTGTTTCACCTCGTCGTTCATGCCAATTCCATTATCTTTGACCCAAATGATGATGAATTGTTTATCGTCCGTTATTCCGGTTTTAATCGTAATGCGGTTGGGCTGTTCTTTGAGCGATTCAAAACTGCGTTCTCGATTTGATTCTTCGAGTGCATCGATCGCATTCGCCAGAATATTCATAAATACCTGATTGAGCTGTCCCGGAAAGCAGGAAACAACCGGAATCTCGTCATACAGCCGGATAACCTCGATCGCCGGACGCTGTTCGTTTGCCTTGAGTCGATACTTGAGAATGAGAAGCGTGCTGTCAATGCCCTCGTGCAAATTGAACTCGACTGGATGCTCGGTATCGGCTCTGGAAAAGGTTCGCAGACTGTTACTGATATCGCGTACCCGTTCCGTCGCTCCTTTCATCGAGAGAATCAGTTTGGGTAGGTCTTCCACTAGAAACTCCAGATCGATCGCTTCTGCATGGTTTTGAATTTGGGAAGACGGATTGGGATAAGCCTGCTGGTAGTAACGCAAATGATTCAGCAAATCCTCAACATACTCGCTGGTGTTGCTGAGGCTGCCTCTGAGAAAACCGACGGGATTATTAATTTCGTGGGCAACGCCTGCTACCAGATTTCCCAGAGCAGACATTTTTTCATTCTGAATTAACTGCATTTGAGCCTGCTGCAGGTCTTGAATCGCTTTTTCCAGATCTTGAGCCTGCTGACGGAGCTGAGCTTCAGACTGCAGTAAAGCAGCTTCTGCCTGTTTGCGCTGGGCAACCTCCTGCTCAAGCTGGTGATAGGCTTCGACTCGCGCTGCAGCCGTTTGTATTGTCTGCGCCAGAAACTGAATTTCGTTGTTTGGCAATCCAGTGGGCATGACAAAATGATCGATACTTTGGCTCTCTGAGATCGCTTTGTTTAATCCCTGAATGGGCTGCAAGATGGTGTGCTGAATCAGAACGGTCATTAGCGCCAGAATAATCGACATGCCAATCAGCAGCGTCAGGGTTGAGGTTGAGAAAGTTTTCCAGGTTTGTTGCTGTAGTTTCTCAGCATCGAGAATAGCAACGACCATGCCGCGCCGGTCTGACTGACCAAACAGGGTGCTGCTGAAGGGCAAGATTGCTACCAGTGCTGCTTTACCATCCAGCGTTGTTTTAAAGCTTGTTTCTGTACCTGTGCGCGATGCCTTCTGTAAAACCTGCGTCAGTTCTGGATAAATCGAAGCATAAGGCGGATTCTGGAGTGCTGCTCCGCTGCGGGCGAAGGTTTGCCCATCGGGACTGACGATCGCCACTTCCACCACCGTTGGTAATGTGGCATGGTTCTGAACAATGCGCTTGATAATGCTGGTATTGCCCAGCTCGATTAAACCCTCAGTCGAAAACCCAACGCCTTGAGCAATTGCCTGGGCACGCTGCTGCAGCTCACGCTCTAAATTCGATTGAATCAGGAAGTAATCTAATCCCAAAGTTGCAACGCCAACGGTTGCCAGAGAAATACCAAATCCGGCAAGCAGTTGACGCGATAAAGAAGGGTTTGTGGATTGAGAAGAATGCTTCACGGTTTCCATCCCTTCATTGCCTCATTAACCAGTGCGCCGTCAATTTCTACGTCCTGACGAATCGTTCGACCATGCCGCCGATCTGCCTCCAGCAGCTTGATAATTTCGTTTCTTGCCGAGCTGAGCCGACCATCCACCTGAAACATTCGCTGATTTAAGGCAATGTCTCCTTTTTTCAATCCCGAATAGTCGATCGCAAATGCTTCACCGCTTTGCCCAAGTTCTTTCCCAACCGTTTCAAACACCTGAGCTGGTTTCGTTTCCACAGCCTGCATCAGGTCAAACCATGCCAGCAAGAACTGCTTTAGCTCTGCTTTTTTAGCTTTTAGTGTGCGATCGCTCGACATCAAAACATCGATTACCAGGCTATCAACTTGCTGAGTTGTGTAAATGACATTGCCCTGAATTTTTGTTGCCGTGTCGCTGAGCATTGGTTCCCAGAGAACAGCAGCATCGATTTCTCCAGCCGTAATCTTCTCGATCGCAACCTCATGAGAATAATCGCGAATTTCGATTTCGTCGGGTTGAATCTGCTGTGTTTTGAGTGCCTCTGACAAAATCAAATGATTCACGGTTCCCAATTTTGCACCAATTTGCTTGCCGACCAGATCTTTGATTGATTGAATCCCTGATCTAGCCACAATGCCATCTGACCCCGCTGAGATATCCGCCGTGAGCAGCACCACAGGTTTTGCATCGCCCGAATCAACCTGCATTACGTCCCAAAAGGAAGAGAATGCCGCATCCAGACTGCCCCGCATTGCTGCACGACAGACATCCTGGCTGTTTTCAAACCGCACCAGCTCGACCTCTAGCCCCCGCTGCCTGAAGATCTCCGAAACTTGACCATAGCGAGCAATATCAAAACCGGGCCAGCTCACAAGCCCAACTCGTAAAGGTTGAAGCGACTGATTGAATCCCATACTACAGGCATTGATAAAAACGGCAAGAGAAATGGCGATCGCAAACAAACCAAGGAAGGCAGGTTTAATCGAGAATCGTAGCTTCTGCCTCCATCCCATCTTCGTTAGAGCAGCGATCGGCGCAATCTTCATGATCCACTCACTCAGCTTGTGGCAGTAATATGCAGCACTCAGAATTCCCAGGGATTGAGGAGAGATAACAGGCGATTTACAAATTAAAAACTGCTTTTGCCGCAATCAAGAACTGGCTACGCTTGAGTAAATCGTTCGGTCATTTGAAAAATAACAAAGCGAATACAAAGAGCAAGCAATTTATTAATTAAAAAAAATTAGGCTGTGTTCTAAAAGCCCTGCCGCCCCCTAACCCCCAGTTTTAGGGGCTACCGAGCCGCTCAAAGTTCCCTATCTGTGGGGGATTGAGGAGGCGATGCAGGACGTAACCAGGCTGATTCATCGCATTTCTGGCTGAGCGAGTTAGCAAAATCTGTCTTTTAACGCAGGCATGGCTTCCATCGTTTGAGGGAGGACGGGGATCGATCGCATTCATTACGATAACTTTGTGAATTACGCAGTCCAGAGGAATTTAAGCATGAGCGAAAATGCTTTGAGTGATCAAAATAAAGAACGAGTAACTCGACAGCCTGCGGTTCCTGAGGAAGTTGACCCCCAGCAGTTCAAGGAGCAGCAGCAGGAACTGAGAGAAGAAGGCAATAATCTGACCGCAAATCCGGGCGATCGCATTGACGATTCCAAGACTCTGCAGGAAAAGGCTGAACAGGTTGCGGTAGATGCACCCGACATCACAGGCGACCACATCGTCGTTCCGGCTTACTTTGTGGTAGATGAACCAGACGGATCGCAAAAAGCACTGCACCACGTTAAAGACGCAGAAGAAATTTCAGACGTGATCCGACAAGCTCGCGTGGATGAAAACGGCGAGAGAACCTGGTGGTAAAAAATTGTGTGGCAAACAGCAATGTGTTGAGGTCACAGCTTGAATTTCACAAATTAATAACCCTTTTTTAGGAGGAATTATGAACCAGTTAACCAGAGAAAACCTGCCTCAAGATATCAAAGAATTGCTGCCGGAAGAAGCGCAGGGAATCTTTGTTGCGGCATATAACAGTTTCCTTGAAAATGGGCATGATGAAGCAGCTGCTCGTGACGTGGCATGGCAGACGATTAATAACAACGCTCGCTTTGCTCGTGGGGAAAACGGCAAATATGTCATCGTTGATGAGTTTGATGGTGGTCACGATCGCCCGCTTGCAAACGCACCCAATTGATAAGCCTGGTTGATCCAAGCCGAGGCTGATCTAAACCGAGTCGGTCGGCAAAAAGCTTCCAGGAAATTTGTACCAGGCAATTTGTACAAGTAGTGCAGCTAAATTAGTGCAATTGAATCAGTGTAAGCAATTGTGTAATTAATCTTCGGGCAGGCAGGAGCTTGCCTTTTTTATTGCGATTTTTGTTGCAGATTTTTATTGCAGATTTTCATCGAAATTTTTATTGCAAATCTTTTATTGCAAATCCGACTAAAGGCAGTACCGTGTGCAGAATTTGAGCGGATGGGCATCTTGAATCTCTGTAAGCAAGATTAGCCCTTTTTTGAATTGCCCTCAGCCTGCCAATGAAGCTTCACCTGGTGACTCTCTCATCTCGTTTTCTGTCTCGCGGCAGCGATCGACCTCGTTCCCGCCAGAATTTCCTTCAGAGTTTCCTTTTAAGACAGTATCTTCGGCGCGGCTTGATTGCTCTATGCCTGATTTTGATTGGCTTTATAGGGTCAGTTGCTCCTGCTCGTTCAGCCAGTGCCCCCATAAGCGAAATTCGCGGAGTCTGGCTCACCAATGTCGATAGCGAGGTGATGTTTAGCCCCGATCGCCTGGAAAACGCGCTGCAAACCCTGCAGCAAATGAACTTCAACACGGTCTATCCAACAGTATGGAACTGGGGCTATACGCTGTATCCCAGCCCGGTCGCTCAGCAGGCTAGCGGTGTGGCGATCGACCCGCGCGTGCCGATTTTGCAGGACTGGCACATGCTGTCTGACCTGATTCAAACAGCGCATCAAAAAGGGCTAACCGTAATTCCCTGGTTTGAGTTTGGCTTTATGACCACGGCTGAGTCAGAAATTGCGGCACAGCACCCCGACTGGATCACAAATCGGCGCAACGGCAGCCAGATCTGGCAGGATGGCATCTATCAGCGGCGCTGGCTCAATCCTTTTAAGCCAGAAGTGCAGCAGTTTATCCTCGGTTTGGTTCTGGAAGTCGTTACCCGCTATGACGTAGACGGCATTCAGTTTGACGATCATCTGGGATTGCCCGACGACTTTGGCTACGATGCCTACACCGTGCAGCTTTATCGCCAGGAGCATCAGGGCAGATTGCCGCCTGCCAATCCTCAAGATCCGGGCTGGGTGAAATGGCGTGCCGACAAAATTACCGCATTCATGCGAAGGGTGTTTCAGGCAGTCAAAGCGCGCAAGCCCAATACTGTGATTTCCGTGTCGCCCAACAGCTACCCCTTTGCCTATCACCACTTTTTGCAAGACTGGCGCACCTGGGAGCGATCGGGTTTGATTGAAGAACTCATCGTGCAGGTTTACCAGAGCAATTCCCAGCAATTTCTCACCGAACTTGCCCGTCCCGAAGTGCAGGCAGCCCGACAGCACATTCCCACAGCGATCGGTCTTTTGACCGGACTCAAAGACACCCCGGTTCCGATTCGGCAGGTGCAGCAGCAGGCAGCCTGGATACGCGATCGACGCTTTGCAGGCATTTCCCTGTTTTTCTACGAAAGTCTGTGGAACCTCAGTCGCGAGCGACCTCAAGATCGGCAGGCGGTATTGCGATCGATGATGGCAGGGCAGGTAGAGCGTCCGAGGGGATTGGGAAGATGAAAGTTGATAAAGGTTGATGAAGGTTGATGCCTGACCGAGAAAATGATTAAAAATCTCCCACACGGGTACTCTATCCACTGAAATCGCCTGTTATAACAGAACCGACGAGTTCCCCATCAGGGTCATCGATTGGGGACTCGCGTTTTGCTCCGAGATTGGCTCTGTTACTGCAGGATATTCGATCGATGGCGTATTCAATCCGAATGGTCTTAGATACCTGGCTCAAGCAAAGTACGGCTCAAGGCTCCAAGCTCCCCGAAAACCAGAAACAGTTTGTTCGGGCGGGCACGGTTTTGCCGATCGCCGCCTTTGAACTGGCAGCCGAAAACCATTTGCGCATTACGCTGGGTCGAAATCCACAGGGTCAGCAGATCCAGTTTCAGGGCAGAAATACTTGGTTTGTCTATCGTCCTGCAGCGCAAATTTTGCAGGATGGACGGGTGATTGATTTCTCGTCTACTCCTTCCCCTTCTGTGCCCATGTATAGTCTCCGAACCGTTTTAGATACCTGGCTGAAGCAGAGTACTGGTCAAGGCTCAACGCTTCCGGACGATCAGCGACAGTTTGTGAATAACGGAACCGTTTTGCCGCTGAATAGTTTTGTGGCTGCCACCAACGATCACTTGAAAATCACGCTGGGTCGGAATGCTCAGGGGCAACAGCTTCAGTTCAAAGGCAAAAATACCTGGTTTGTCTACCGTCCGGCGGTGCAGATTCTGCAAAACGGCAGACCGCAGCCTCCCAGCCCCGCTCCGGCTCCAGCTCCTCGTCCGCAGCCCTCAACGTTTAGCATTCAGGCAGTGATTGATACCTGGCTGAAGCAGACCACGGCTCAAGGATCGACCCTGCCGGATAGCCAGCGACAGTTTCTCGATAGCAGCACAGTTCTGCCGATCGCCGCTTACGAAGTTGCCCCAGAGAACCATCTGCGAGTTACGTTAGGCATTGATGCGCAGGGCAATCAGGTGCAGTTTAAGGGTCGAAATACCTGGCTCGTGTATCAGCCTGCCGTGGAGTTACTTCGTAACGGACAGCCCATCAGCCCAACTCCGGCTCCCAGTCCGGGCGGGGGGCGACAGATCAACAGCAAAGGGCTGCGGCTGCTGAAATCGTTTGAGGGGCTGCGGCTGGAAGCCTATCTAGACCCGGTGGGCATTTGGACGATCGGCTATGGTACAACGTCAGGTGTGTTTCCAGGACAGCGGATCACCGAGGTACAGGCAGAGGAATTCCTCAAGCGCGATCTGCGCCGATTTGAAGCGGCAGTGACCGATCTGGTGACGGTTCCGCTCAACGCCGATCAGTTCTCTGCTCTGGTGTCGTTTACCTACAACGTGGGCGAGGGTGCATTTGCGGGGTCAACACTGCTGCGCCTGCTGAATCAGCGCAACTATCGGGGGGCGGCTGAGCAATTTCAGCGATGGAATTTGGGCGATGGTGTTGAGCTAGCAGGACTGACGCGCCGCCGTCGGGCAGAACGGGCACTGTTTTTAGGGGAAGATTTCACCGTGTTTCTCTAAGACTGCGCTCATTTGCTGGAGCAAAATTCCTCAGGGTGGTAAGGATTGCACTGCGCCGATCGCCCATAATGGCAATCAAGCAATTCATTCACACAGTTCATTCACACAGTTCATTCACACAGTTCATTCACACAGTTCATTCATACAATTCATCTCACCTTGAGGAGTCCCGATGCTGCGAGAAGTTACCCCTGCGATGCGCGACCCCAACACACCGCCCGATGTCGTGATTCACTCGGAGGCACGCCGCCCGGAAACCGACCCTACGATGGGCATTGCAGTGAATATGTCTCGACATGCAGCCCTCCAGGGAACCCCCCGGCATCGGCTCGTGGCGATCGGTGATTCGCTGACGCAGGGTTTTCAGAGCGGCGCAGTTTTCAATACCGGGCTTTCTTATCCGCGTCTGATTGCGTCTGAGTTGGGGTGGGCTGAGTTTCGCTATCCCACCTTTGCCGGACCGGGCAACGGCTTGCCGCTCAATCTAGAATGGCTGGCGCGACGGCTAGAACGGCGATATGGCGACGAAATCGACTGGTGGGAGTTTGCCCCGGCACTCATAACCGTGCGAGATCTGCTCGATCGCATCGAAGACTACTGGGAGCGGGGCGAGGGTTCGGTTCCGCCTGACCCTTATGGCAGAATCAATCACAATCTGGCGGTCTATGGCTGGGATTTGCGCAACACCCTCTCCAAAACAGCCGACTGGTGTTTGAACAAAATTCAGCAAAATCCGCCCAGAGATGACTTCACAAATCAAATTGTCCAGAATGCAAACGAAATCACCGCAGTTCGGGTGCTCAATTCTGCTAAAGACGCTCAGGGAAACGCACTCTCTCCGCTAGAGGCAGCGCAGTCACTCGGCGCAGAAGGAACGCTGGAAACGGGCAGAGGCGACGGTATCGAAACGCTGATTGTGCTGATTGGCTCAAACAATGCCCTGGGCAGTATTTTGCAGTTCAACGTCGCTTGGAGCGACACGGGCTATGACGACATTAACCAGAACGATCGCTATACCGTCTGGCGACCAATGCACTTTGAGGCAGAGTGGAATCAGGTAGTGGCGCAGCTCAAGCAAATTTCTGCCCGCCATGTGATCATCGGCACGGTTCCCCATGTGACAATCGCCCCATTCGCACGAGGAGTCGATCGCAAAGTCACGCCCGGTTCCCGCTATTACCCGTACTACACCCTGCCCTGGATTACGGATGATCAGTTTAACCCACGGAAGCATCCCCATCTCACCGAGCAGCAGGCAAGGGCGATCGACAGCGCGATCGATCAATACAATGATTGCATTGCCAGCTCAGTGAAGCAGGCACGGCTGGAGGGACGGGACTGGTATTTGTTTGAGCTGGCGAGCTTGCTCGATCGGGTTGCGCTGCGCCGCTATGTTCTTGACCCCACTGCGCGCCCCTCCTGGTGGGAAGAGGTAGGCGGAGCCTATGAGCTGCCTGCACCCCTGCAAGCCCTTGACCCCATTCCCGATTCGCGCTTTTTCATTTCCGATCGCACGGGTCGAAAGCAGGGTGGTCTTTTCTCGCTGGATGGCATTCACCCCACGACGATCGGCTATGGCATCATGGCGCAGGAAATTATTCAGATCATGCAGCTTGCCGGAGTGAAGTTTAATCAGCCCAATGGACTGCCCCGTGAAGGCAGCGTCCAGATTGATTTTGAGCAACTCATCCAGCTTGACACGCTGATTTCCAGACCGCCTCGATCGATTTCGAGCGACCTGAGTTTGATTGGCTGGCTGGATAGCAATTTTAATTTACTGAGCCGAATGGTGCGATCGAGTACGGCGTAGGGGAGTAGGGGAGCTATTTGAGGGGAACGAGTTCTGGCTGAACTTGCTGCTCGATCGTGAGTCCTCGCTCTGCCATGCCCTGCTCAAATAGGTCGGTGGGGAGGGCTTCTTCGACTGTCCAGACGCCCGGTTTTTGGAGTGCGCCAGAGAGCATAAATTGAGCAATGCTGCCCGTGCCGCAACCTGATGCATAGGCGGTATTCTCGTGGGCAAAGGTGGAAGCATACTGGGCTGGTTGTCCGTTGCGTTTGCCGCGCACTTCTGCCCGCATTGCCACGCCGATGCCGCTCCAGCGATCGGTGACGCTGGTCATGGTGTAGCTGGTTCTGGACAGAAACTCGATCATCCGGGACTGCTGCATTAGTTTGCGGGGGAAGAGATGCGCCGCCATCCAGGTGAGGTGATTGTAAAAATCTGGCACGGAGCCAAATTTGGTGATGACGGTTTTAACGGGAAACGCCTTGGACAGGGTAAACGCCTCTGGCATATCAAACCAGTACACGCCCGATCGCCCATAGCCAGGAAATTCAATCATTTCGCGACCGGTATAGGGCTTGATTTCCTGCCATCTGCCATCCACCCACACCTGAAACGGATTTTGCAGTCCCAGAAATGTGGTGCGCATCACGGTTACTCCTGCGCCGCCCGACCCGGAAACCACATAGCTGAGGTGAATCACTTCTGGCTCGTCGAGTTGCTCCACGCCCTGGCGCACCATGCTGTTTGAAATGCCAGGAAACACCCCAGAGTTAATTACGGCGGTGATGCCTGCTTGCTGGGCTGCCCCGCAGTGACTCAGCGCATTTTTGGTAAACGATCGATCGTCGCTGACATCCAGATAATTCACGCCCTCGCGAATGCAGGTTCGGAGCGTTATTGCGTCCCGGTAGCGAAACGGCCCTGCGCAGTGGATCACTAGATCTTTGCCTGCTACTGCCGATCGCAAACGATCGGTGTCTGAAAGGTCAAGTTCGAGAAACTGCGTCCGCTCACCCAGTTGATGGCGAATTTGCCCCCTGTCTGCGCTCCGTCCTGTAATCGTGACTTCTGCATCGGTGTAGGTCAGCAGATCTGCGGCAACGCTGCTGCCGATTCGTCCTCGTCCGCCCACAATCAAAACTTGTTTTGTCATCTTGCGCTGATGAATTAAGTTGTTAAAACAGCATGTTCTGCGTCGTTATTCTAACGTAAGTAAAAGGTTAATCTCAGCAAAGCATGAAGTTTTGATACAGTGAGTTAATGAGTTTGAAAAGCTTGAGTGAGGCAAGTTGGAGTTCAGCAGAATCGCAGCTTGTTGCCACCTCCATCGGTTCTAGAATCGAATGGCGAAGCGGGATTTCCGCATCTCTGAGCCGTTTTATCTAATTAGATTCATTGACTAGATGCATTAATTAACTGATGTGCTGCTGCTATGTCTAAGAGGATGTTTAAAGAAATGTTTTCGCTGTCCAAACCAACTCTCTAATTCTCTATTTCTAGAAGAAATATAGTTTTCTTTAGAATGTTGAAGTCGGACAACTTCGGGGAATTTAGAAGACAGTTTAGGACAATTAATCTCTTTCAAACATCCTCTAACTCATTGTCGCTAACCTATCCTGTAGCAATCCTCTTTAAATGATGTGGGGTGCAGGGGCAAAGCCCCCATATTCCCTTTTTCACAAATCATTTCATTTGTGATTGCTCTATATCGGATGTTTTTTTGCTTTGCGATTTGCAGAATGCCATGCTATGCCTTGTTCAAAGCAGGCTCTTGCGATCGATCGCTTTCTAGTTCCTCAGGATTAGCGGTTTCAGGAGCTTTTTCGGTAGTTTTCTCTTGCTCGCGCTGCTTCAGAGCTTCTAGCTGACTTCGCAACTGTGCCCTTACTTCATAGCGGTAGTTAAAGAAATGTTCGCCAATCCCCAGCATTGCCAGATACTCCACCAGTAGGCGGGGCTTGAAAACGGCGATCGCGGCAAGCTGCCACCAGAAGCGGAACCGGGTCGATCGTACAACGCCCTGCCTCCAAAGCAGTGCCATGAAGAGACGAAGCTGATTCCGATCGATCGGGCGATTGGTTTTGCCGCGCCAGCCATTCATCATCCTAAAATGGCGGAATGTTCGCTTGATGAACGGAATCGGCTCATAAATTTGCCAGAAAGCTTCGATGTATTCCTCGGTGATTTCTTCAACGGGACGAGTGGGCACAAAGTTCATGATTGCGCCTTGATGAATGGTCGCTAAGCCATCTACAAGGCGACCTTCTTTTTGCAAACGATTCCACATTGCTGTGTTTTGCAGGGCTTGAAGCAGGCTGAATTGCCCTTGAGGGATGCCCGTCTCTTCAATAAAGTCGCGAATTCGCCGACCCGCACCGGGACGCTCATTGTCAAAGCCCATGATGAAGCCAGACATAATTTGCAGCCCAGCCCGCGTAATTTTGTGGCACGAGTCTACTAGAGACTGTCGGGTATTTTGTACCTTGTTAATCCCCAACAGGCTATCGGTGTCAGGCGTTTCAATGCCCATAAAGACCAGAATGAAGCCTGCCTTGACCATTAACTCAATCAGCTCATCATCCTCTGCTAAATTCAGTGAGGCTTCCGTGATCAGCCGGAAGGGATAGCGGTGCGCTTTCATCCAGGGAATTAGCGCTCGGAGAAACACCTTGGCATTTCTCTTGTTGCCAATAAAATTATCGTCAACCACGAAGACGTATCGCCGCCATCCCAGATTGTAGAGCGCTTCAAACTCCTGGAGCATTTGTTCTGGCGTTTTAGTACGAGGCTTGCGCCCGTAGAGATTGATGATGTCGCAAAATTCACACTGAAACGGACAGCCGCGTGAAAATTGAACGGTAATGGCTAAATAAGCATTCAAATCAAGCAAATCATAGCGAGCGATCGGCGTTTGAGTGACATCAGGCTTCTCCGCAGAGCGATAGATGCCGCTGGTTTCTCCCCGTTCCAGAGCCTCCAGAAACAAAGGGATTGTGCATTCGCCCTCGTCCAGAATCAGATAGTGTGCGCCTGACTCCAGGGCATATTCGGGTATAGAGGTGGGATAGGGTCCGCCAACCGCAACTTTTTTACCGAGAGCAACCCCTTTTTGAATCAATTCACGGAAATCTTGCTTTTGAATAATCATCGCGGAGATAATGACCAACTCGCACCAGTTCCAATCATCTTCCGTCTCAGATCGAACATTGCGATCGACAAACCGAATGTCCCAATCAGCGGGCAGCATTGCGGCAACCGTAATCAGTCCTAATGGTGGATTGGTAGAACGTAGCCCTGCTAAATCTAGTGTTTCCTGATATGACCAAAAGGAATTGGGCATTAAGGGCCAAAGCAATAACGCTTTCATCAGCAAACCCTCCAAATCTGGATAGATATAGCAATCCTCTTTGAATGACGTGGGGTGCAAGGGCGAAGCCCCTGCTTGGGGCTGCGTCTCCACACCCCCCTTTCCACAAATCGTTTGTGATTACTATATGACTGATATTAGTTGGGGAACCAAATCTAATCGATTGCTGCGAAACGAAATATAATCAAATCCTTTCTCCTCAAGTAACAGGGCACAGCAGCCATTTTGCTCCTAGACACCAGATTTGGAGTGTATCTACTTCTTTTGCTGCAGGAACAACCTATCAATTTGGGCTTGCTCAAGCAGGTTAAGAATTATTGTGCTATTAAAAATAATTAACATTTGGATGAGCAATAATGCAGAAATAGAGTGTATTTCTGATGAATTAAGGATGAATTAAGACAGTGTTCAATTCAAGAACTTAGAAGATTATTTTTGAAAATTAAGCTGGAGTAGCGTAGTGACAGCAAATTGTTAGAGAGATTAAATTAAAAACGCTTTATACCAACTCACTAAAGTTGACTAACTGCCCAGCCATTCCTTTTCAGAACAACCAGACAAATTAGTCAACTAAACCTTAATCAACGTTTAACTCAACGGTTTGGTCTAAGAGGAAGTTTGAAACGTCTCAAAAGTGCTGCATTGCCCCTACCCCCCAACTCGCTCCGACTAGAGCGGCAAGTTACAACTGGGGGACTGCCGATCCGGTATTGCTGGTTCAACGTCCCCCCTCGCACTTTTAGTGCGGCAAGGAATCGTTGGGGGATTTACAGGGCGGTTCGGATCGCATTGGCGACTCCTAAGACACTCTTTAACAGCCATTGCTGGCATCGAAAATGCCTGATCTATTGCAGGTGCAGCAGGTCACGCACGACGCTGTAGCCGCCCAGATCCCATAGTAGATATGCGACAAAACCGATCATAGCCAGACGACCGTTCCACAGCTCAGCCTGGGGATTCCAGCCAAACAGGAAAGCGTTGCGGTCTTTGCCATTGTATGCGCTAGCGACGGGAGGCAGATCGGTTGCGTTACGAGTTTCCATGATTAGGCTCCTAATTTGCTGATGAGTGTTACGTTATGTTTCATACGTTAGCTTTTGCAGCAGGTTGTGCTATCTACCCAAGGTTATAGATCAGCGATCGAGTTCTTGAAGAATTCCCGCTGGATTAACCTCTTGTTAACCCAAAATTTACGCGCTATTTTCCCGACTATTTCTAAAATAAATTGCTCAGTTCCATAAGAGGTGTTGATGCCTATCGTCAAACGTCGATCAGTCTTCTGAGAGATGATTTTCCTCGATCGTCTGTGGCACGTTGAGGGAGAGTTGTGCCAAAGCATTTGAAAGAGGAGAACAGCATAATTATGGTGACAACATTAGACGATGCAAAGCGTAATGCGATCGGCATGAAACTGTCAGACATGGCAGAGATTCAGAAATTCCTGATTGAAAGCGAACAGAAGTATATCTCTGAAATTGCTGATGACGATATTCGCGATCGCCTGCGCAATATGCTTCAGGATGATCAGAAAAACCTGGGCATTATTGAGACCGTTATTGTGCAGTACGGCGTGAAAGCTGATCCCAAACAAACAACCCTGCAAATGGTTGAAATGGGTCGCAAGATGAGCAGCAGCTCTGATTTCTCCATGCTGGAAAAGCTGGCTCAGCATGAACTGTTGAAGCACAGCATTACCATGATGGGTCTGCTGGTTCATAAGTGCGCTCAGGTTGTGGGTGCAGACGTGGAAGCTGCAATTACGCCGCTCAACACCGTGAACTTTGAAAACCGCGCTCACCAGGAACAGCTCAAGGGCATTCTGGAGAAAATCGGCGTGCGCGAACTGACGGGTAAAGAAGCAGATCAGGGTCTGTGGGGACGGGTTCAGGATGCGGTCGCTGCGCTGTCTGGCGTTGCAGGTAGTGTGCTGACTCAAAACACCGATCGCTCTGATATGACGCTGCAAGACATCCTGCGCATGGATCACCAGAAAGTGAACGTGCTGTTTGCAGAAATCATGCAGACCAACGACCCGATGAAGCGTCGCGAGTACTTCGGTCAGCTCTACAAAGATCTGCGGGCTCACGCGCTGGCAGAAGACGAAATTGCTTACCCCGCAGTGCGCGGCAAGTATCCCGAAAGCGATCTGCAAGAGCTGTATAACGAGCAGGATTCCTGGCTGCCCAAGCTCGATCAGATGGCAAAAATGGACATGATGTCTGAACAGTTCATGAACGAAGTGCGCCAGCTCATGAGCGAGGTTCAAGATCACGTTCGTCAGGAAGAAAGCACCTTCTTTGCATCTGTGCGCGACAACTTCAGTAAGGAAGAGCAAGAGCGTCTGGGTTCTCAGTTCAAGGCGAAGAAGAGCCAGCTTCAGGACGAAATGAAAGCTTCGATGTCGATGTAATTTCGATTGAATCACTCCAATCGGAAACACGACAGATTCCAGTAGGGGTGATTCACGAATCGCCCTTATCGGACTGATGAGCGGAGAATAGTTTTTCAGGAACAGTTCCTCAGAAAGGTGTTATTCTCTGCTTCTTCCCAGATTCATTGATTGATCCCCCCTCGCGCCAATTCCAGGGGGGATTCCTGTTGAGATAAGAATCTTTTTTGTTTCTACTTTCATTTCACTTTCGTTTCTCCATTTCCGTCCATTTTCGATCGACTCTCGAATCAGGAGGTTTTTATGTCCCCCAAATCAGAGAAGCTTCAGCCCCCCAGAAGCAAAGCCAGCAGCCGGGTCTGGAGTCTGAAATGACGCCCAAACCCCAGGCGATCGACTCTAAGTACAAAGGCAGCGACAAGCTCAGAGACAAAGTTGCGCTCATTACTGGCGGTGATAGCGGTATTGGTCGCGCTGTGGCGGTTTTGTTTGCTAGAGAAGGCGCAGATGTGGCGATCGTCTATCTCAACGAACATGACGATGCGCAGCAAACCAAAATGATGGTTGAGCAAGAAGGTCGTCGCTGTATCTTGATTCCGGGCGATATCGGTCACGAAGATTTCTGCAAAGATGCCGTTTCTGAAACGATTCAGGAATTTGGACATTTAGATATTCTGGTGAACAACGCTGCCGAACAGCATCCGCAAAAAAGTATCGAAGACATCACTGCCGATCAGCTAGAGCGCACCTTCCGCACCAACATCTTCGGCATGTTCTTCCTGACGAAAGCGGCTCTGCCCCACCTCAAAGAAGGCAGCACGATTATCAACACCACCTCGGTAACCGCATATCAGGGCAGTCCGGAACTGCTTGACTACTCTTCTACAAAAGGGGCGATCGTT
>Ga0224722_1000672_pt1 | contig 19781 bp, 12 predicted proteins | sample Balambano_FR1_Me_FD_161646 | JGI IMG/M metagenome (GOLD analysis project Ga0224722, IMG submission 161646) | Freshwater sediment microbial communities from Lake Towuti, South Sulawesi, Indonesia - Balambano_FR1_MetaG | ecosystem: Environmental > Aquatic > Freshwater > Lake > Sediment | place... | reverse complement strand
GCGCGGGCATGGCGGCGGCGCTCATTAGCGGGAAGCAGAAGATTGCCACTGCACAGGCACAGGTTGAAACCGCGCCGACGGTGTAGTTCGTTTTGCGGGCGAGGCAAGCCTCGCCCCTACAGAAATTCTGCTGGCAGCGGCGATAAGAGAATATTTTTGATGTTTTCGCCGTTGATCTCTCAAACCGGTGTAGATACACACGATTTGAGGGAGAAATATTCGCTGCAATTGGCGGCAAAAATTGCGGTTTCCTGTAAAGGTTTCGCCGCTGCGTTCTGAACCGATCTCATATCATGGTGCAGCTAAACTGCTGTGTCTGTTCTGTTAAGGATAACGGGAAAATTGTGGTTTGTGGCGTACATAATGACGCAAAACGGGGAGGCGCAGGATCATGGGCTGCTCACATTTCAGCCGCAACCATTTTTCGAGTAGAATAAATGAATGTGCGATGGAGTGACGTAATCAAAATGATGTTACCGGGTTTTGAAACAGAAAAAAGCATCTCGTCAGAGTATGTAAAAGATACGGATGTTATCCTCCATCAGGGGGATGCCAGCGAATTTGTGGCAACGATTCCTGCAAAATCGGTTCAATTGGTGATAACCTCTCCCCCTTACAATATCGGAAAAGAATATGAGACACGCACGTCTATCGAAACCTATCTCGATAAACAACGTGAGTTGATAACTGAGCTGCACCGCGTCTTAGACAATAGTGGCAGCATTTGCTGGCAAGTTGGAAATTTTGTGGATAAGGGGGAAGTTTATCCGCTCGACATTTTTTACTATGGAATTTTCAAAGGGCTTGGATTTCATTTACGTAATCGTATTATCTGGCGATTTGGGCATGGTCTTCACGCTTCAAAACGTTTTTCTGGGCGGTACGAAACGATCTTGTGGTTTTCCAAAACGGATCGCTACGTCTTTAATCTCGACCCAGTGCGCGTCCCTTCAAAATATCCAGGTAAACGACATTTTAAGGGTCCTAATCGGGGTAAACCGTCAGGAAATCCATTGGGTAAAAATCCGTCGGATATTTGGGATGTTCTGGCGCAGGATTGGGAAAAAGAAATTTGGGATATTCCAAATGTCAAATCGAACCATCCCGAAAAAACGCTACATCCATGCCAGTATCCGATTGAATTGGTCGAACGCTGCGTTCTGGCAATGACTCACGAGGGTGATACCGTTTTTGATCCATTTGCGGGAGTCGGAAGTTCATTAATTGCCGCTGTTATTCATGAACGACCTGCTATTGGCTGCGAAAAAGAGGCTGAATACATTGATATAGCGCATGATCGTATTCAACAGTGGCTCAATGGCACGTTGCGTCACCGCCCAATTGGGATGCCGATTCATAAACCGAGGGTAGTGAAAAAGTCTCACAAATCCCGCATGAATGGTTATTTCAGAATGATGATGTGAAATGATCATTGCTGGACTTTATTCATTCAATCGTGGGCAAGAAATCATCGAATCACAGTATGGGGCAGCACTTGATGAAGTAAAGCAGGTGATTTCAACAGTAGACAGCGCAAAATACAAGCATAAGATCAGTAAGGAAAAAACAAAATTAGGGCAAGATTTATACAGCCCTCCTTCGCTCAATCGCGCTTTCAAGCAGGAATTTGATCAACTTCATTGGCGCAATCATCGTGTCGCCTGTGAATATCCCACTGAATATTACATCGCAGGATTCACGCCAACGACCAGTTCTCAAGGCGCGTTCCGCGATATGGACTTTGTGAAAAACCGTGTGGGCGTCGAAGTGCAGTTCGGTAAATATGCGTTCATGGTCTATAACGTATGCGCGAAAATGACAATCTTTCACAACCTGGATGTGATTGATGTTGGCATTGAGATCGTTCCTGTGAAAGATTTCGTGATAGAAATGTCGTCAGAATATCCTATTTTGAGCAGTTCGTCTGGGATTTATCGCAGCGGGGTGTCTCCAATATTGATATTCCAGTGCTGATTATCGGTATTTCCGCCTAAAATACCGTCGCAATTTCTAACGCCACAATTCACACCATCAAATTGCCCCCATGCCCTCTCTCACGCTACAATTTGTCCGATCACGCAATTAAAAGGACTCCACGTCATGCCCGATACGCCACTGTTTGATGAACCGACGCGGCGCAAGCTCGAACAGTTGATGCTGGCGGCGTCGCGGGTGCGGGCTGGCGCGATCAAGGGCGAACGGCGCTCGAACAAGCGTGGCACGAGTATTGAGTTTGCCGACTATCGCAACTACTCGCCCGGTGATGACCTGCGCCGCCTTGACTGGAATATCTATGCCCGGCTGGATCGCCCGCTGATGAAGGTGTTCGAGGACGAGGAAGACCTCGCCGTGTATATCCTGCTGGATACATCCGCCAGCATGGAAGGCGGCGTACAGGACGGCTCGGAAGGCGTAGACGACCCCGATACGCACAAATTCACGTATGCGCGGCGGCTGGCGGCGGGGCTGGCGTATATCTCGCTGCTCTCAAACGACCGCCTGACCGTGACCGCGCTCAACCCTGAGTTGAATACGTTTGGTCCGGTGCGCGGGCGCGGCTACGGAGCGCGGCTGCTGAAATTCATCGGTGACATGCAGGCGCACGGCGCAATTGACCTGAACGCGACGCTCAAAAACTACGCCATTCGCATGAAACGTCCCGGTCTCGCCATCCTCATCAGCGACCTGTTTTCGCCATCCGGCTATCTGGACGGGCTGAACGCGCTGCTGGCGAAAGGCTGCGAAGTTGCCGTCGTTCATACACTCGCGCCGGATGAGCTGGAACCGCCGCTGGGCGGTGATCTGCGCCTGATTGATGTCGAGACGGGCGCGGTGCAGGAAGTGAGCGTGGATGGCGGGCTGCGCGATCTGTATATCAAACGGGTGACGGCGTGGCGGGACGATATTCGGGCTGAGTGCACACGGCGCGGGATACACTATACGCCGGCGGATACGCGCACGGGCTGGGAACGGCTCATCCTTCAGGACTTGCGGCGGCTTGGCGTGGTCAAGTGATATACTTTCACGGTATCATCTTGATGAATAAAAACAATTCAACACGTTGAAGGAGAAATCATCATGTCCATGAGTGTACCCGGTCAGAAATCGGCAGCCGATCTCGCTTCCAAAAACGCGCCGTGGAAGAAAACCACGAAATGGTGGGTGATGCTGATTCAGGGCGTCGTCCTGTTCGCGCTCGGCGCGTATGTGCTGGGAGCAGCAAGTAATGCCGCCAATGCCTTCATCTATCTGATTGCCCTGTATCTGCTGGTGAATGGTATTCTGCGCGTCGCCGGTCGCAGCGAGGGTGAAGGTCGGGCGCACCAGCTTGCGCTGTTGCACGGGATCGTTGCCATTGTGGTCAGCGCTGTTGTTCTTATCATTATGCTCACGTCGGATACCACCGAGCTTGGAAGCCTGCAAACGCCAGGTACGATTCTGGGTCTGGGCATCCTCGTCATCGCCGTACTATCAATCCTATCGGCATTTCTGTTTCGTGCAGGCGCACCGATTGATCGGGGGGCGCTGGTCTCCGGCGCGGTGCTGCTGATTTTCGGCATCATCATCTTCCTCATGCTCAACGGGACGATTCCGTTTAGTTTGATCGGTTGGATTTCGCTGATTCTGGGCATCGTGCTGGTGGTGACGGCATACGGGCGGTATCAGGGATTGAAAGCCGCTCAAGCCGCCGCTGCTGAAGAAGCAAAACAGGCTGCCGCGCTGGATAAAGCGGCAACCGCCGCAGTTGCCAGTGCGACGGCTGCTGCCCCGCCTGCCGCCGATGCACCTGCACCCGCGCCTGCGCCCGCCGCGCCTGAGCCGTCTGCACCAGCGCCGGAGGCTGCTACACCCGCGGCAGACGCGCCCGCTACGCCGAGCGCATCCGCCGACGTAGCAACGGAGTAATGACAGGGAGCGACTGCTTCGTTAAAGTGATGAAAAGCGCGGACAGGGGTTCGCGCTTTTTGATCTCCGCCATGTAACGAGTCTGCGCTACAATGCCGCGTTATGATGATCCGGCGTGTGAGTCCTTTCACTTACCATTACCCCCTTGCCATCCTGCTGTGTGTTTACCTGTTTCTGGCGGGGCTGTATGCGCTGGCGACGCCGCTGTTTGAAGCGCCGGATGAGTATTATCATTTCGCCGTCATTGAATATTTAGCGCGGACCGGCGAACTTCCGCCGCTGGAAGCGCCGCCGCCGCAGACCGATTTTCAGTTTCCGTCCCACCCCTGGCGGCAGATGACCTATCACGCGCCGTTGTATTATCAGGCAGCCGCCGCGCTGATCAATCTGGCGGGGATTGACACAACCGACTTTCCGACATACCGCCTCAACCCACACGCGCAGATCGGCATCGCGCTGGCACAGGATAACGCCAATCTCGTCGCCCATCTTGGCGGCGAAACGGTGCCGGGTATACCGACGATGGACTCGTGGCAGGGGGCAGGTCTGGCGGTACGCCTCGCTCGATACCTGAGCATCGCGCTTGGCGCGGTGACGGTTATCAGCACCTACGCGCTGGCGCGAACCTGTTTTCCGTCAAGGCGGCGGGTCGCGTTACTCGCCGTGCTGATCCTGATTCTCATACCACAGTTCATTTTCATCACCGTTGCAGTGAGCAACGACAGCGCCGTCATCGCCTTCAGTACGTTGAGCCTGGCGCTGACGGTATATATCGTTCGCGCAGGCGATCTGCGCTGGCGGACGATCCTTGTACTGGGGCTGGCGCTGGCGTGTGCCGCCGCCAGCAAAGCCAGCGGCATCGCGCCCTATCCGCTTGCCGCGTTCGCTGTGGCGTATGCGGTCTGGAAAACCCGCGCCCCCTTCTGGCGATTGCTCGTTTCTGGCGTGTTGATCGCGGGGATAGGAGCGCTGATCGCGGGCGGCTGGTATCTTCGCAACCTGACCCTGTTTGGCGACCCAACGGCAACCAGTGTGATCGCCGCGTATTCCGCTCCGCGTGGCAGCACACCAATTGACCTGATCGGCGAAGGACGCGGCTTGTATTACTCATTCTGGGGCTTGTTCGGCTGGTTCAATGTCGCGCCGCCGCTGTGGTTCTACACGTGGACGGCGATCTATGTCGCTGTCGCCGTCGTCGGGGCTGGTTTTCGGCTGATTCGCCAGCGCCCGCGTTTTTCCCGCGATGAGGGCGTGATTGCCGCGCTGTTGATCGGGTATTGTCTGATCGTCCTGCTCGGTTGGTGGCGCTATGAGCAGATTGTGTTTGCCGGGCAGGGGCGGCTGCTGTTTCCGCTGTTGGGGATCGTGTGCGCGGCGCTGGCGTGGGGATTTGCCGGTCTGTCTCGTCCTGTCGCGCTTGCTGCTGTCAGCATTATGGGATTATGGGCGATTGCCATGCCGTTTCTGGTCATCGCGCCCGCGTATGATCCAAATATGATCGGTGTCGTAGGGGCGAGGCTTGCCTCGCCCGCTGATGACGCCGCTCCTGAAAACAGCGTCGAATTTCTCTTCCGCGAACCGTGGCGCGAGGATGAGTGTCTACGCCTGACCGCTGCGCCGATTTCCTGGGACGGCGAGTCGCCGATTGAGATCGATCTGGAGTGGCAGTCGTTATGTGATATAGAAGGCTACTGGAGCGTCTTCGCTCATCTGGTTGATCTCGAACGCGAGACGTGTGTTACCGGTGATACATCGCACATCCTCGCGCAGGCGGATAGTATGCCGCTGGGTGGACGGCTGCCGTTTCCCGCGTTCGAGGCGGGCAGCGTGGTATTCGATCACCTGACGATCACGCCGCCGCCCGATCTGGATCCATCACGCGAGTATCATGTGCAGGTCGGGCTGTACGACGCGGCGGGGTCGTTCATGCGGGCATTTGTCCGCCCTGCCGAAGAACAATTCACGCCTGAGTGGGTATCCATCGGGCGGTGTGCGCCGGAGACGGTGGTGTATGACCTCACGCAAACCTCACCCTAAATCCCTCTCCATAGGAGAGGGACTTACAAGCATGTTGTAAATCGTTTGGTTGTAAATTGTTTGTAGGGGCGCACATGCAGGTGCGCCCAACAAGGGCAGACACATCGTGAGGGCAGACACATAGGTCTGCCCCTACTCGCCTATTTTAATGGCGATGGAATGTTACGGTGACACATCGGCGGTTAGAGGATGCCTTTGAGGGCAGTTCAGCATTCTTCCTGCTCCCCAACCCCTATTCCCTATTCCCCATTCCCTATTCCCTGTTCCCTACGGCACGACCACTTCCAGCACCATGTCGTCCAGCACGACGATCACCCGTTCGCCGAGCGCCAGGTATTCGCCGAGTTCGGGGCGCTGCGTGAGCAGGTCAAAGTAGGCATCACTGAGGAAGTCCACCTTCTGCGTCGTCATCGTGTCGGGTTGGTACTCCGTATCCGTCCACACGCCATCCAGCAGCAGGAACGTCTTACCGCCGACAGTCTGGATCGGGTTTTGCTGAACATAGCCGCCGAAGTCGCCATCTACCGCGCCGATCTCCGTCACCGTACCCGTACCTGCGGTCATTGTCCCCATCGGTGTTTGCGTCATCGGAAGCTGCATCGGCGCGCTGGCAACCTGCATATTCGCCGCCATATCCGCCGCGTCCACCGCCGCGCCGCCGAAGGACTCGCCTGCGAGCGTCTGCGCTTCTTCGGCAAAGCTCTGCACCGCCGCGTCGCGACCGGTCTGCGAGAGGATGTCATTCTCGTCAATCAGGAAGCTGGTATACGGCGTGATGATGCCGTAGCGCACGCTCAAATCAACGATGCTGTTCACCAGTTCGGGGTTTTCCCCGTCGAGGCGGATGCTGTTGAGCAGGTCGCCAATGCGCCGCGTCGCCCACAGCTGCGCGATGAACGGTTCGCCGCCTGCCAGGTCGCGGAAGGTGAAACCGTCATAGGTGTAGCTGCGCGGCTCACCGTTGACTGTACCGGAGAGAGTCACAGAGACATTCTCCGCACCGTCGCGGTAACGCCCGACCAGCGTGAGCTGCGTGCCAGCGAACAGGTCAACCGGCAGTTCGGGATAAACCGAGTCAATCATCGCGCCGTCCACGGTGATTTCCACATCATTCAATACCGTCGCGCTGATCTTGTTGTACAGGCTGGCGACTTCCTCATCAATCCGTTCCGTCGGGCGGACATACGACGATGCGCCGTTGAACGCCCGGGCGATACCGTCGAGCAGGAACGTATCCACATCGTCGCCGACGCCGAAGGTGAAGATGCGGGCATTGTCGGGGGCAATTGCCGTCAGGTTTTCCATGATTCGTTCAGGGTTGCTCTCGCCTTCCGTCGGCAGCCCGTCAGTGATGAACAGAATCGTCGCCTCGCGTTCGGGGTCAACCATTTCCAGTGCCGTCGTCAGCGAGCCGTTGATGTCCGTGCCGCCTTCGGCAAACATACCGTCAATCCAGCCGGCGGCGGCTTCGGCGTCCGCGCTGCTTTCCAGTTCATTGCTGAACACGCGCCAGCCCGTGCTGAACAGGATCGCGTTGAAGCGGTCATCGGCGTTGAGATTTTCCAGCACATAGCGGGCGGCGTCCTGTGCCTGCGTCCACTTGTCACCCTGCATACTGCCGCTTTGATCCACCACAAGGATGATGTCACGCGGGGTAATCTGGTCGGGCGGCAGTTCCAGCGGCGGCTGGGCGATGAGCATGAAGAAGCCATCCTGATCCGCGCTTTCGACGTAGGTGAGCGCATTGACGCTGATCTCATCCGACGCAATGCCGTAATACAGGCTGAAATCCTGATCGGCGGCAAAATTGCTGCGCTCGAAGCCCGCGCTGAAGGCATTATCGCCATTGTTGCTGACGACAATCTGGTGGCTCGGCGAATAGACCGTGCTGATCTCGTCGGCGCTCATGACGTTGATGCTGATACTCATGTCGTCAATCGGGCGCTGCGAGGTGAGCAGGCTGACATCCAGCGGATAGACATAGTGGATCAAGCCGTTATCCACTTCCAGTACCTGCGAGTATGCCAGTTCGATGCGGCGGGTTTCGCCGGGCGGGATCGGGAAGACGTTCGCCTGCACCGCGCCCATGCCGACGTATTCGAGCAGCGCGGGGTCGCGGTACTGGCGGACGATCTCATCATAGTAGGCGCGGGCTTCATCGGCTTCGAGAATTTGCGCCTGCACGGGTTGATCGTTGATGTACATGATCAGCGTATCCACCGACGCGCCAGCGGGCAGCGGAAACAGGAACGTCCCTTCCGCCAAGCCCTCGCCGTCGTTGACGAATTCCATGCTCACGTTCGTCTGGGCAATCTGGTCAGCAACGGTGACATTGACACGGTGATGATCGATCCGCAGCCAGTCCGGGTTGGTGAATACACCCGTCGGCGGAAACCAGCACTCGACCATCGGGCAGGGACCTTCGATCGGGCAGGGCGGCGGCACGGGGCAATCAATCTGAGCCGACGCGCCAACAACGGATACCAGCAAAAGGACGAATAAGGCGATTAAGGAAAAGCGTTTCATCATGTCTCTCCATCATCACACCGCATGTGCGGCTCTTACAGGGTAAGACGATGGGGGATGGGAATTCGTTCCAATGGGGGAGTTAAAAGTTAAAAGTTGAAGGTTGAAAGTTGAAAGTTAAAAGTTAAAAGTTAAAAGTTAAAAGTTAAAAGTAAAAGAAGTAATGAGTAATGAGTGATGAGTGATGAGTGATGAGTAAAGGACATTGAATCGAGTTGTAATATTATTTGTAATTTTGCAGCTATTGACAAATCTATTATGGGGGGGGTATGCTCATCAAGAATAGGGTGTAAACGAAGGTTGGTTGACGATGCGACGGATGGCGTTGTTGATGGCTGTGCTGCTCCTCACCCTGAGTCCCGCTGCGATAGCGCAGGACGCCACGCAGCCTGTTGAGCCGCCAACCCCGATCCCCAGCGATACACCGTTACCGCCGTCAGAAACGCCACTTCCGCCGACAAATACGGATACACCCATCCTACCCAGCCCGACGCCCGTTCCGCCGACGGATACTGAAACGCCGCTGCCCCCTACCTACACTGATACGCCATTGCCGCCTACAGATACGGCGACTGAATCCCCCTCGCCAACCTTTACCGATACCGCCAGTGCAGTTCCTACGCCGAGCATGACGGCAACGGCAAGCGCGACGGCAACCAGCACAGTAACGGGAACGGGGACAGATACACCGACTGGCACATATACGCCAACGGCGACGATTACTGAAACCCTTGGCTCATCGGTAGAACTAACGGAAGAATTGACCGTAACGCCAGATGATGATTTTAGCTTGCTCTATAGTGACGATTTTAGTCAGAACTCACGCGGTTGGGCTACCGATTTTACGCACTTTGTGACGCAGGATACGAACAACACTTTTCTACATATGCCCCTTTACAGCCCGCCTTTGGAGTTTGGCGCTGGTGGGCTTGACAACTTTGTAGTGCAATTGCGCTTTGTGGTCATTGCTGGAGGTATGCAAGTACGCTTTAACCAAACGATGACGAATGCCTATGTATTGAGCGTTCAAGTCAATGGTCAGGTGATTTTAGAACGTGACGATGTAATTCTTGGTTCCGCCGTTATCAATGCTGATCTGGTCAACCAGTGGCATGTTCTGAATATCTCCTCGCAAAATGGTGAAATAACCATATCAGTTGATCAGCAAACAATCACTTCAGCCTTTGATACGTCGCCTTTACCGCCTGGAATATTGTCTATTCTGGGATATCCACCCGAACAAAGTGACTTCTCAATTGATGATTTTAGTCTATCCATTCCATCAACAGACATAGAAATCTTGCCCACGCCTTTAGCAGATTCTATCACTTCAATAGCAGTACAACCGCAAGGTATGCCGCAAAGTATTCCAAACCCGGGCAGAATTCTTTTCCGTTCTGGTGGTAATAGTGCTTACTTCACGATGAATTCAGACGGCAGCGACATTCAGCCATTGGCTACTTTAAATGGTGCTACGCTTTCCCGATGGTCATCTGATGGACTTTGGTTTGTTATGAGAGACGGACCTACAAACGGTCCTAGAAGTAATTTAGATATTATTAAATTAAGGTTTGATGGTCTCGCAGGGCAATTCTTAACGCTTGATCCTTTTGGGCAAAGTTGGGTAGATACTGATCCAGCATGGTCGCCTAATGGAGAGCAAATTGTTTATGCTTCCCATCGGGGAGGGGCTTACTATAATCTATATATTATGAACAGTGATGGCAGTAATAACCATTTATTGATTGAAAACGGGGTGAACCCCACATGGTCGCCAAATGGCGGGCAAATTATCTTTTCTTCTGCAAGATCAGGGTATCACAACATTTACTCCGTAAACGTTGATGGAACCAACTTGCAGCAGCTTACCACGACTCCCCAGTATGCCTATGCGATGTTCCCCGATTGGTCACCAAATAGCTCACAAATCGCCTATGCACTCACAATGATGACAGCACCAGGGAATTATATTTATTCGACCATAGTTAGGATGAGCGCGAATGGAAGTAGTCCGTATGCGCTTTACACAAGTGCTTTGGGCGCAGAGTATCCCAGTTGGTCATTGGATGGCACGATGTTGTCTTTTAGTTCAATGCGCGGAATAGGTTTTGCGCTTGTTGACATTTATGTAATGAATAGCGATGGCACGAATGTGCGTAATTTAACGATGAATTTCTCAGGAGCCTCCCTAAATGGTGTCATGTCTGACTCAGATTGGGGACGTATTCCTACAAGTTTCCCAACGCTAACACCATTTTTTACGCCGACTTTTACCCCGACACCATTACCGTCTGCACCTACAGACACCAATCTTATCGCCAACGGGACGTTTGCCAGCGGTTTGACCAGTTGGACAACATGGAATGCTACGGCAAATGCAACAGGAACTATGTTGAATATCACCCGTAATAGTGGTACGAGTGATGGCGGCTTCTACCAGTCCGTTTCGCAGTCTATTCCTGCAAATGCACCTTTGGAATTAACCTTACAGATGGGCAACTCAAGCACCGTGCCAAAGCGTATCAACCTGATTCTACGGGATGGCGGCTGGCGTGAGAGTTTCAGTTGTTCGTTCACGATACCCGCACTATCCGCCCTACAGTCCTACACCATGCAGGTACGCACCACGCGAGTATGGTCGCCACTGATGATGCAGGGCTGGCTGCTGGAAGCCGATGGGATCATGGCGGTACAGGTGGATAATGTCAATTTGCAGTATAAATCGAACTCGACGATCACAGGCACCAACTGCTTAAGCAACGTATTGAATGGAGATTTCAACGCGGGTCTCGCCAACTGGCAATTTCAGGCGATCAATCGTTTGATTGTGAACGGTGCATTGCAAGTCTCGCAGACCAGCACAGCCGATGGGGTTTTCTGGCAGGTGGTGAACACCAGCGCCAGCCCGAGCTCACGGTTTGAACTGACGATGCAGTTAGGAAATACCAGCGCCGCTGCAAAGGCATTTACAATGGTTTTGCGGGGTCCGACCTGGACAGATGCCAAAATATGTTACTTTTCGCTGCCCGCCAGTACGCCCTTGCAAACGTACACCTTGCAAATCCTGACGCCTTCAGTTACCTGGTCACAGATGTATGTGCAAGGGTATCTGACGGGGAGCAACACCAGCGCAACGGTGTTGGTGGACAACATTACTCTCCTTTACAAGCCCAACCTGACAACGACAAATTGTATTCCAGCAAATCAAACGCCGACACCCACGCCAACACCGACGCCGACGGCGACCCCAATAAGTAATTGCGCCGGTGGCAATGCTGAACTAATCCCTCAATATCTCTATCAGCAGCAGGGGTTAACGCAGGAAATGATTGATATGCGGGCAGGCGGCAGTTCATTAGGTCTTTACGTCCATGACGCACCTATCCTGAATGCCCGCCGCATTGCCGGCCCGATTGCCTGGGACAGTCCAATAACGGTCACCAGTCGTATCGCGTTTGGAACAGAGCCTTTCCGTCAGATTTGGTATCAGATCAACCTGAGTGGCACGATAGGCTGGATCATCGCTCGTATTGATGGCATCAACTATGTAGATGCCAACGATCCATGCACAAGTCTTGCAGCGCCGGCAAATATAACCTTTAACTATAATCGGCAAGCTGTGCGTGATTATGCGGTGGTGCATAGTTATCAAAACAATGGCAGCCAGCCACCAGCGAATCGGGTTACGCGTCGGCTTGGCTTTTACGCCGTCCCATTTGCAAATTTCTATTATCCCGATTTAGCGGGATCATCGGAGTCTACTGGTTCAGCGATGTTTGTCTCGGAAAGCGTCTGGATGGGTGGAATGCCCATGACTTATGGAGCACCTGACTCGTGTAGCGCCAACCCGTATGTCAATCCAGGTTGGCGTTACTGCTGGACGTTACCCCAAGGCAGCAGTACTGCTTGGGAAGCGCATGAGGCACTCGGCGAATATTACACGACAGCTTTGCTCCCGCCGACTAGCGGAAGCTCAAGTAACATTTTGAATCCGCACGGCTCACAGGTGATGTTTCCAGGACCACTACTCACCCAATATACAAATCGATTAAATTTTGAAGATGTGAATGATTTTATTGGTCCAGTCGCTGAAGGAGGCATGAATACCCCAATTCGGGCAGCAGATTTTTCCACCTTTGCTCGGAATTACTTGGGACCTGTACGAGCTGGTGACTATATGTGGATCGACTCCTACAATGCTTCGCAAGGTGGTTCATATCATGGGTTAGTGATTGTCGGATGGAATACTCCAGTGGATTGCAACACGGCGATGAACACCATCTATACAACGATTAGTTTCAGTATCGCCGCTACCGATGTCCCCACAAGTACGCCGATTGTGCCGTGGGTCGCCGATTTTACTGATCCATCGGTGACGCAATCCATGGTGCCTCGCCCATTTTACTGTACACGATTTACGCAGGATGGTAGCCCATCTAGTTTTTTCATTCCGCATGATTGGTATTTTTATACCTTTCCTAATTCAGTCACTATTCCCAATTCCCAATTGTTTGTTGATCCACTCTGGCAGTGGCAATCAAGCGACGGCTAAAGGAAAACAATCATGTTTCAACGCTATGGCAGAAAGTTTCAATGGATTTTCATAGTGTGCCTTGTTACTATCTCGCCCGTATTCGCACAGGACACGCCACCGTCAAATGGCGTTAACGAGGCTGCATGGAATCCAACATATCCTTGGTTGGCGGTGGCTGGCGTTATTGAAGGCGAATACGGCATTTATGTTTTTGACAGTGATGGCAATCTGATTCATCAGCTGCCCTTATCGGCGGGCGTTTCATCGATGGAGTGGAGTCCAGACGGCGACAGGCTTGCTGCTCGTTTAGCCAGTATTCCCGAAATGCTTTCTATTTGGGATGCACAAACGCTGGAAAATCTCAATGTCATCGAACTCCCAAGCGGCGCAACTGGAACCCATGATATTCATTGGTCTCCCAATAGCAGAGATTTGGCATCTAGCCAAATTAACATTGATATTTGGAATGTTGAGAATGTTGCTCAAGAAGCTTTTTTACTTCATCCACCTGGCTATGCAGTCACAGCTTTTGCCTGGCATCCAAATGGCGAAATTCTCTATACTGTAACGGACGATAAAATTTTACGCAGTTGGGATGTCGCTCAAGCCAGTGTAATCTATGAATCGCAAATTCTGGAACAGAATGTGCAAAACTCTAACAGTATTGTTTCAATGGATGTCAGTCCAGACGGTACTCAATTAGCGCTAGGCGATTCGCGGGGACATGTACACTTCATTGACAGTATGCAAGGAACAGAGCTATCCACTTTAACGGTTTATACAAATCCTGTTGATCTGGCAAGTATTGTCTGGTTACTTGACTGGCAAGATGAAGGGACTCTACTTGCAGTATCGAGTTTTGAAGGTCCTAGCATGGTTTGGGATGTTACAACCGGTCAACTTGTAAGCACATTTCCAAGGACGCTTCCCGGATTCATTAAGGATATCGCGCTCAGCCCCTATGGTGGCAGATTGGCGATTGCGAATGACAACTCACCCTACGCACCCGAACTATCCGAAACAGAAGCCAATTCATTTACTGCCTGGCAGAGCTTCGCTAACGGTGCAGTTCAAATCGTCGTTCCTGACCCATCACCCGAACGCCTGCAAGCGATAGCCGAGTCCTGCAATGCGCCGCTGCCCGTTGAGCAAGCCGCCGCCAGCGCCGATACCGCTGCGGAACTGGTAGCTTTTGAGACGGCGGTTGAGGCACTGCCCGCCGAAATCATTCCGCCCGCCTGCGCCGCCGATCTCCTCGCCGTCGCGGAGGCAATGCAGGGGCAGTAGCTACCATTTCAATCGCTGACCCGTGTTAAGCCCCTCTCCCCGCTTGCGTGGGAGAGGGGTTGGGGTGAGGGGTATCCGATATTAACACTTCCGTCATTCTTTCTGTTTCGTTCGTGTTTATCAGAAGACTGTGTCTCATAATCCCGCCAGGCGACCTACCCCTTGATGCTGCCCGCCAGCAGACCGCGAATGAAGTAGCGCCCCAGCAGCAGATACACAATCAGCGTCGGTAAAGCCGTCAGGAAGGCTGCCGCCATTTGCACGTTCCACTGGATGATCTGGCTGCCGGCAAGATTTTGCAGCGCGACGGTGATCGGCTGCGATCCCGGACTGGTCAGCGTGACGCCGAACAGGAATTCATTCCAGATTTGCGTGAACTGCCAGATGATGACGACGACAAAACCCGGCGCAGAAATGGGCAGGAGAATTCGCCAGTACAGCCCGAAGAAGCCTGCGCCGTCCATCTGCCCGGCTTCGAGGAGTTCGGTTGGCACTTCGGCGTAATAATTGCGGAAGATGAGCGTGGTGATCGGCAAGCCGTAAACGACATGGACGAGGATCAACCCCCACATCGAGCCGAACAGATCAACGCTTTGCAGAAAACGCACCAGCGGGATCAGGATCGCCTGATACGGGATGAACATGCCGAACAGCATGAGCGTGAAGATCAGGTTCGCGCCGCGAAATGACCACTTGGACAGCACATAGCCGTTGAGTGAGCCGAGTATCGCCGAGATCGCCGTTGCCGGCACGACCAGCAGAATGCTGTTGCCAAAATTCGGCGCAAGTTCCGTGAAGGCGGTGGAGAAACTCTCAAGAGAGGGTGAGCCGGGCAGCGCCCACATCGTTGACAGGTTGACCTGGTCAGGGGTTTTCAGCCCCGTCACCAGTACCATATAGACGGGAATGAGAAATGCGATTGCCATGGTGATCAGCAGCGTGTAGATGATCACCCGTGACACGACGCGCCGGTTGGATGTGCGCGATCCACGCGAAGCGGCGCTCATAAACTTTTCTCCGTTCGCATACTGCTGGCGAGATACGGCACAATGACGACGGCGACCATGATCAGCATGACGATGGCGACGGCGGCGCCAACAGCGAACTGCCCGCCGCGAAACGTCAGGAAGTACATATTCAGGCCGGGCATATCAATGAACAGGTTATCGCCGCCGCCCATCGCATAGGCGAGGTCGAAGATTTTCAGCGAGATGTGACCGAGAATAATGATCGCCGCCAGCGTAATCGGGGCAAGCAGGGGCAGGATGACGTGGCGGTATACACCCCATTCGGTTGCGCCGTCCACACGGGCGGCTTCACGCAGTTCTTCGGGGATGCCGCGCAGCCCCGCCAGATACATCGCCATCGTATAGCCGCTCATCTGCCAGCCCGCCGCGACGACGAGGGCGATCAACGCGAGGTTGAAGCCATGTTCTTCGGCGCGTTGCAGCGTGATGAGTGAACGCGGGTCGCCGAAGGTCAGCCAGATCAGCACCAGCATGGTAAAGGCGGTCAGGATCGCCGCTGTCCGCGAACGGCGTTTCGCCCAGTAGTACAGGGAAACGCAGCTGAGGATCGCCAGCGCGATAAAGCCGAGAATGACCGGCACATCCTGCCAGTAAAACGTCAGGATGGTTTGCTCACTGATGAACCACCGAAACTGCCCCGGTGGCAGCCCGATGACGGCGGGCAGGGCATTGAGACCGCTGGTGGGGTTAAATAACCATTTCCAGACGACGCCGGTGACGATGAACGACAGCGCCATCGGAAAGAGGAAGATCGTGCGGAATGCGTTTTCACCTTTGACGCTCTGATCGAGCAGAATCGCCAGCCCGATCCCCGTCCCAAGGCACGCCGCAATGAACAGCGCCGTAAAGAAAACGGTGTTGACCATATCCACGCGAAAACGGGTGTTCAGTTGACCGTTGACCAGGTCGTTGTAATTCTGCATGCCAATTGGATTAGCCGGAATGCCGCTCAACTGTTGCACTGCATTTGAGTCGGTTGTAGATGTGTAGACGGTGATACCAATAAAGCCATAAACAAAAATTCCCACCAGAATAATCGAGGGCAATATCATCAGAAAGGCAGTTAAACGGTCTTTGTTGATGCGCCTGCGCCGAGGCGGTGACGGGTAGGCGGTTGAAACAGCCGTCATAATGTCTCCTCTAGAAAACCATAGGGGCAAGACGTGTCTTGCCCCTACAATTCCATGTGCAGGGGGCGAGGCAAGCCTCACCCCTGTGAGATAAGAGGGTGCGGAATATCAGCCACCCATGCCCGTCTGAAGTCCCAGCGTCGCGGCATTGGCGGCGGCATTGGCGGAGTCACGGTCAGAGGCATAGCTGGAAATGATGTTGGCGAAACCGTTGCTGAATGCCGGCGGGGCTACCGCACCATGCGCCAGGCTGCCGACAATCGCGTTGGTCGTCCAGTCCTCGTAGGCATCCTGGAAATAGGCATTGTAGAGTTCGGTGTTGCCGATGTCCGCCGTCGTGTTGGCGGGCAATGAACCCTTCAGCGGGTTGAAAATGTCCTGCGCTTCGGCGGTGCCGAGGAAGGACAGCCATGCGGCGACATTTTCCGGGTGTGGTGCGGCGTTGGGCAGACCGAAGGTATCAGAGAGCATATTGAACACGCCATCGGTACCGGGTGTCGCTGCCCAGCCAAAGCCTTCATTCGGAACCAGACCGAGATCGGCAATGAAGAAGCCCGCTGCCCAATCGCCCATGACATTGAACGCGGCGTTGCCGTCTATCACCTGCTGGCTGGCATCCTGCCAGCTCAGGGCGTTGCGGTCTTCATTCGAGCAGTCAAGAATCTGACCGAACGTGTCAAAGACGCCCTGCACTTCCGGGCTGGTCCAGCTTGTCGTGCCGTCCCACAGACCGTTGTAGCCTTCCGCGCCAAGCTGCGCCAGGGCAACATTTTCCCACAGGTGAACCTGAGTCCAGTTTTCGCCAACGGACAGCGGGGTCACGCCAGCGGCTTGCAGCGTCGGGCAAGTCGAGGTCAGGAATTCATTCCAGTCAGCGGGAACCGTCACACCCCATGACTCAAGGATGGAAGGCACGTACCACAGCACGTTCGAGCGGTGAATATTGACCGGGACGACATATATATTGCCCGCGTCATCGCTGATCAGGTCGAGCAGACCGGCGGGGAATTGATCCATCCAGCCATTCGCCTCATAAATATCATTCAGCGGTGCCATCAGGTTTGCACGTACCCAGACGGCGTTCAATTCCTCGCCCGCGTGAACCTGGAACGTGTCCGGCGGGTCGCCACCGAGCATACGGGTGGTGAGGACGGCGCGTGCATTCACGCCCGAACCACCGGCGACGGCAGAGTTGATGATATTGACGTCAGGATACATTTCTGAAAAGGCTGCGATCAACGCTTCAAGCCCGGTCGCTTCACCGCCGCCCGTCCACCACGAAAAAATCTCCAGATCGCCGCTGGGGGCGGCATCCTGCGCCGCTGCGAAGCCGAACGCGCCAAGCGCCAGCACCACCGCCGCAAGCAGGAACAAAACCTTAAAGTGTTTCATGAACCACTACTCCATATACTAGAAAGATGAACCTATACCAATTGGAACATTTATCACAAATGTACCAGGTAACAGAGTGTACCGTAAACTGTGCCTGTTGGGGTATATAATGCGAAGGTCTTATGCAAAATTAACAAATAGGAGTAGGGGCGGGGCTTGCCCCGCCCGCACAGTATCTTGTTGAAAACAGGCGGTTGAGGCAAGCCTGAACCCTACTGGCGGTTGAGGCAAGCCTGAACCCTACTGGCGGTTGAGGCAAGCCTCAACCCTACGAAGGATACGGCGGTATGGGTTTATCCCACGCGCAGCACCATGCCCGGAAAGGACATACCGGGAATGGCGAATGTCCCCAGCGTCACATACATCGCGCCTGAAGAGTCGAAGGCGATGGAATGCGGGAAGGGCAGCCCTTCAGCAACGGGCGGATAGCCGTCCGCGACAGCAACAACGCTGCCCGGTCCCGGTGCTTCCGGGTTGGCGGGGTCAATCGTGAATAACTGCACGGCATACAGCGAACCATCGGGCGCGAACTCGATGTCGGTGACAGCGGTGAGACCTTCAAACGTCGCCAGCAGCTCACCTTCAGGTGACCACTGTTCGACTTTGGCTGCACCCGGCGCGATTCCCGTTCCGAGGAAGCCGACCCAGATATTGCCGTCGGCGTCAAATTCAATCGCCGTGGGAACGGGATTATCGCCCCACGCACGGAATAAGCCAAGCCCTTCTTCGGCTGTCCAGGTGAGGAGGGCATTCGCGCCGGTATCCACGATATACATGGTGCCGTTTTCATCCCACGCCAGATCGGACGGATTGCTCAGGATTTCCTGTGTGCCGTCTGAATTATTTTCGACTTCATACATCCACAGGTCAATGACGTTGAGCGGGCGCAGCGTGGCGCGGTCAATCTCGACGATCATATCGGAAAAGGTCGTAAATGGCTGTGAAAAACTATCATTCATGAATACGAGCCAGAGTGAATCGCCTCGCGGGTAAGCGCGATAGACACCACCTGCCGCCTCCGGCGTCACTTCGCTGGGATAGTACGACGCACTCGTCTCCGAGCCGTCAGGCGCATACGTCCTGACCGCAGCGGACAGACCGCCCGTCACCTGCAAGTCATCCAGTTCAAAGATCACGGTGTCGCCGCCGTTGCCCGCTTCAACCACGATCATGTTGTCATCGGAGTCGAATTCGATACCACGCGGAAACAACAAGTCGGCTACCACCACCTCGCCGGGCAGCGGCGGCGTCTCCTGTGCAAATGCCGCGCTGCTCACTGCCAGCAACGCCAGCAAACACCCTATCAATATCCACTTACGCATATTCATTCCTCCATGTGTGCAATAGATGCGCCACGATTATTGTAGAGCCTCACAGGGATTTGTTTTGATAAGATGTCGTTTGTTTATAAATTTTTGATAAATTGAGCGAATTTCAATAGCTCTTCTTTCGCAGGGTACGCAGCCGTTGGATCAGCTTGACCGTATTCTTGCGATAGAGCGCTTCGCTGCGAATATCGCCCCACTGGACATTCTGCAGCAGGATCGGCACGGCGGACTTTTCGTCGCCCACCGCCAGCAGCGGAATGACGGGGATACGGTGCGCCTGCGCGGTGAGAATTTCTTTTTCGACAAAACTGGAGGCTTTTGAGTTTGGCGTGAGCAGCACGATCAGCACGCTTGAAGCGCGGAGAGCGGATTCAATCGCTTGGACCCATGAGTTCGTTCCCGGCGCGAGATGTTCATCCGTCCAGACCATGACGCCGGCGCGGCGCAAATCCTTGAGCAGGCGGCGCATGATCGCCCCGTCGCGGCGGCTGTAACTCAGGAAGACATCATAGTGTTCCGGTTCGGGCGCGGGCGGTGCGGCTTCCGCGCTGGCAGGAGGCGATGCCGGAGCCGCCGAATCATGTACCCATGGCAGCGGCTCATCCATTGCATC
>Ga0224722_1000670_pt1 | contig 19797 bp, 16 predicted proteins | sample Balambano_FR1_Me_FD_161646 | JGI IMG/M metagenome (GOLD analysis project Ga0224722, IMG submission 161646) | Freshwater sediment microbial communities from Lake Towuti, South Sulawesi, Indonesia - Balambano_FR1_MetaG | ecosystem: Environmental > Aquatic > Freshwater > Lake > Sediment | place... | reverse complement strand
GTGGAAAGCGGCGCCCATGAGTCCGCCTTGACGGGCGGGACCGCTTCGGTAGCGCGTCTCGATGACAAATTGCCGGCCGAGGCGGGTGGGGGGCGTTTCCACCCGAATCTCGCGTCCAACTCTTTCGAACTTTGCGGGCGCGCCGTCCAGCCTTACCGACTCGATAATGAGGGACGTGCCGGCGTGAATTCGAACCGTCCGCACGCCTTCGCGCAGCCCTTGAAACGTGTTCCAGGTGGTGCCGCGAAACCCTCGTTGCTCGTAATCGACATCTAATTGGATACGTAGATTCAGTAGGTCAGCGTCTCGGGTCGGGGCGTACTGGAGCGGGGTTTGCGTGTCGAGAAATGGGTTGCTGCCCTGAAGAAGCGCCAAGCCCGCGCCGAGAATGACCATAGGCTTAACATCATATCTGCCAGAGCGACCCAACGGACGCCGGTCAGGCGTCGTAACATGTAGGCGAATTCGATGGAACTGCGAGATAAGGTCGCTCACCTCCATCGGCGGCTGGGATTCGGTCTACCGGCCGCCGAGCTTGACGAAGCCGTCAAGTTAGGCTTAGATCGAAACATTCAGCGGCTGGTTCGCTACGAAACAGCCCCAGAGCTCGACATCACGCCCTGGGAGTTTTGCTGGCGCGGAAACGAGGAAGCCGACCTTGGCGCGTGGCGTATGCGCGCCTACTGGGGTTACCGATTGCTCACCACCCCGCGTCCCCTGGAAGAAAAGCTGACTTTGTTCTGGCATTCGCACTTTGCCGTTAGCGACAGCAAGGTGGAAGACGGCCCGATGATGCTGTACTACCTGGAGAACCTCCGGCGGAACGCATCGGGACCGTTCGAAATGCTGCTAATCGACGTGTCGAAAGAGCCGGCCCTGATGCGCTATCTGGACATGACCCGTAGCGAGCGGGGCGACCCCAACGAGAACTTTTCGCGCGAAGTATTGGAACTGTTCACCTTGGGCGAAGGTAACTACACCGAACAAGACGTGAAGGAGGTCGCTCGGGCCCTTACCGGCTGGGGATTTGTTCACCATTTTTGGGAGTTGCCAGGCAATTCGAGCGACAAACTGCGCCTGGCGTTACGCTATCAGCGGCCCTTTGCCAGCTTTGCTTACTTGCCCGCGTGGCACGACCCGGGCCCCAAAACGATTTTGGGCAAGACCAAAAATTGGGAGGGTGAAGAGACCCTAAGGATGCTGGCGGCGCACCCGAAGACCGCCGAGCACGTGTGCGGCAAACTCTGGCAGTTTTTTGCCGGCACCCAACCGGACGCCAAAGCCATCGGAGCGATGGTGAGCACTTGGCGGCGCACCAAAGGCAACATTCGCGAGGTGGTGACGGCCATGGCGAAACACCCCGGGTTCTACAGTCCGGCGGTCGTCGGTCGGCAGGCCAAAAATCCGGTCGACTTTTGCGTTCCGATGGCTCGGCGGCAAGGCATTGGCCAAGCATTAGCGAAAATGCGTGCCGAATCGCCCCGCGGCGAAACGCCGATCGTACAAAAAGTTTTGGATGATTCGGCCTACCTGGTTTGGCGAATGGAGCGAATGGGCCTGAATCTGCTGTATCCCACCAATGTGGCCGGCTGGACCTGGGGCGATGCCTTTATCACCCCGGCCATGATGGCCGAGCGGTTCCAGTATATCGGCCACCACATCCCACAGAAAGACACGCATGATGTGGCCACGCAAAATGTGATGACCTACGTCACCGCTCGGAAACCAACGACCGACGACGAAGTGATCCAGGCGTTTGCCGCTGCCTATGATGTGGTGCCCACGGCGGATACCGTCGAGAGCTTTCGTAAGATTTGTACGTGGCTAGAGCCCGTGAAGAAGTTGTCGGAACCCAGCAAATGGCCCGAAGTTCACTACGTGTTCGTTCGGTTTCTCTCCGCCGCACCCGAATTTCACGTGCAGTAGCGGCGGCTAGGAAAGGAGCGGGAGGCCGAACGCCTGCAGGTAACCGCGAAGTGTTGCGACGCGGCCCGGGGTATTCAGTTCGATCGAGAAAGGCCTCCCCCGAGCATCGATGATGATGCCGACCGTGCCGCCCTCCACCGTGGCCGTCACCGGCTTGCCCTTGCCTTCGCCCACATCGAATCCGCGCGCCGGCGTGATGGTGAGCTGCTTGAACTCGCGTCGACCGCACGGGATGATACGAATCTCGCCGAACAGGACCGATTCGTTCACTCCATCTCCGGCGACCGTGACGCACGGCTCGCCCGGCTTAGCCAGCCCGACCGGAGCAATGCAGTGCCCGCACTTGACTATGCAATCGTACTCAAAGACCTGCTTGGCGGCCTCATAAAAATGCTCGCTCAGCACGCCCAGGTGCGGCATCATGAAGATGCTATCGACCGTGAGCATGGTGATACCTTCGGGAAGGTAGGCGTCCATCATCATCAATGCGGATTGAGCCCGTTGCGGTGCGTGCGAGAGCACACCTCCCGATCCAATGATCATGTCTAGGGCCATCATGTTCACCAGGCTCTGCCCGGTGGCTTCTTGGCCGAACAGCTGCCCGATATCCCGTTGCTGCTGTACACCGACCAAGTTTCGCGCTAACGATTTGTGGTGGTCGAACGCAAGCCGCAGTGCCTCGCGCGAGACGGCATGCTCGATGAGTAGGTCCTCGTAGGTTTGCGGAATGGTGGTCGGCCGGATCATCTTGTTGCGCAGCCGGTTGCGCACTTCGGCGGGATCGATTTCGAAGGGAAGCCATCGCGCGATGTTTTCTGCACCGGCTTCTTTCAGCACATTGCAGATGGAGTAGCTCATGCCAAGGTTAGCCGAGACCGTGCGGTTGTAAATGCGTTCGCCCGTCGGCGCCAGGAAAACTGAGAAGACGTCGGTGGTTGCGCCGCCAATATCGACCCCCAAAACATTGAGCTTCTCGTTCTCGGCGTACTCCTTCAGCAGTTTGCCGACCGCATTGGGGGTGGCCATCACCTCTTCGCTGGTCCAGTCCAGAAGCTTCGAATAGCCCGGGGCCTGCTGCATCACGTGCTCCAGGAACATTTCGTGGATCTCCTCGCGCGCGGGGCCCAGGTTCTCCCGGTCGAGGGTGGGGCGCAAATTTTCGACAATTTGGAGCGAGATGCTATCCCCCAGCACCTCGCGCACGGGCTCTCGAACGTCTTTATTGCCCGCGAAGATTATGGGCAACTTCATATCGCCGAAGCGCGGCTTGGGGTCGGCGCGGCGAATGACCTCGGCCATTTCGGTAAGGTGCGTGCGGGTGCCGCCGTCGGTTCCGCCTGACATGAGAATGATATCGGGGCGGAGTTTGCGCAGCCGTTCCACCTTTTGAAAGTCTTTCCGCCCGTCATCGACGGCGAGCGTATCCATGAGGATTGCCCCGGCGCCCAGCGCGGCTCGCTCGGCGGATTCGGCCGACATGCTTCGCACCACGCCCGCCACCATCATCTGCAATCCGCCGCCGGCGCTAGAGGTGCTGACGTACAGGTCCGAGCCATCGGTCAAGGATTCCGCTCCGTAATCGTCGCGGTGCCCGTTCTTTAGCTTTCGCCACACGGTTCCGTCCTTGAGAAGATGGCGGCGACCCGGCTCGATGCCCTCCGGCACCGTTTGTTCGGTGATCTCTTCGAGTTCGGTGACCGAGTTGATGACGCCGAGGGTTACGTCTTCAAATGGCCGCTCCACGGTCGTGGGTGCCTCGCCCCGGGCCACCAAGCGGTACTCGCCCTGAACGTTGCGCTCGATGAGAATGGCCTTGGTGGTGGTGGATCCGCAGTCGGTGGCAACGATGCGGCGAATCTCGGCGGACATGCTGGGAGCATTATAGGCTCGGACGAGCTCATGCGCGAGCCGGAGCCGTTAATAGCCGGCTTACTCCCAGAGTGGGGTATCGCATTAGGGGGTATCGCCGTGGTGGGGATAACCGGTGGATAACTCACAATAAGTCCTTAACGCAAGACGAACGAGAAAGACCAAAAGATTCCGTAAAATTTGCGAAGTTTTGAACCTGAAAGGCCTACCAAGTAGGATTGCCGAAACGGTGGTCGGCCGAAAAACTCGGATCGGATGTGAAGCCGATCAATTCTGAATAGGTTCACGCTTGTGACTTTTTGATCGAACTCTGAATCCTCGCTTAAATTGCTTTACGAATCACAATAATTCGTGTATTGTAGGGACGATGTTGCGCCGACTTTCTGGCCTTGCACTGGCCCTCACGCTCCTGGCGTCGACTTCGGCCGCCAGTTTCACCTTCTACGGCTCCACCCAGCTTGCGCGCGCCTTCGCGGGCGTGAAGGGGGTTGGCGTCAAAGACATAGACGGCACTAATATAAACATGGTCGCGGATGCTTGGGCGGTGTACTCCACGCCGAACGATCCCATCGAGTCGTTGATTGCGACGACATTCGGTGCTTCCGCCAACTCCGCCTATACAAACGCGACGGCGATCTCGACGTTTCCCACGCCGGCCATCACGGGACAGCAGGCCACCACCTTTTCCGAGTCGTGGCTGTACTTCGAAACCGACATGCCGTTGAAGGTCGAAGTCGACGTCGATTTCGCGGGAACGACGGTTCCGTTCAAGACCACGTTCCTGATCGAGCTCTACGACTTGGGTGGCGCGGGGCTCGTCTGGGAGGATTTCTATTCGTTCGGCAAGGTTGACCCGACCATCGAGGAGGAGTACGAACTGAACGTCGCCCCCAGCATCTACGGATTGCGGTTCTTGACGACTTCGGCCACCTACCGATCGACTACGCTGAACTATAACCTGCAAGTGGATGCCGTACCCGAGCCGGCGACCTTGGCTGCCCTGGGATTGGGTGCCATGGCCTTGATCCGCCGTCGCCGTCGTTCCTAAGCCAGCGGCCTAACCCGCTACCGGCCTCCCTCACCCTTTGGTGCGGGAGGCTTTTTTATGTCCTGCTGCACAGCGGAGGTCGTAAATCAGGGGTCTTATAGGTTCCACTGGTGTGGGGAGTCGTGCGGCTGAGGCATGGGTGTAGATCGCTTGCTCTTCAGAGGCGGATCGAGGAACGTGATTGGTGCCGCAAGGGGTCTTCGCCCGTACTCCGTTGCCCAAGTGCCGCGCTTTTCGATCATTTTTTGTTAAGGATCGACACTTTTTTTGATTTTTTTCTTGGGTGTGGGGGTTCGAATTCGGCCCCCAGCATATTGTGCCGACACTTCCGTGTGACACTACATCTTGGGGTTTAGCGCCAAAATTCGCTACAGCTAGACCTCAACTGACCCTTCGTAAGACCTAGATTTTCTTTCCACGACAACAAAAAATGCGCAAATGTGCGCAAAAGATCGTGTATCTTGTTGTCGATGTTGAGTCGACTTTCAGGCTTAGTCATTGCGTTGGGCATTTTCGGCGCTCAAGCCCAAGCGCAGCTTACGTTTTTCGGTGCGTCGACCGAAGCGCGGGCGTATGCCGGCGTTAAGGCGGTTGGTGTCAAAGATACCGACGGCCCCAATGTGAATGCGGACTCGCTCGCGGTAGCCGAGTATGACGATCTAACTCAAATCGAATCGGGCGCATACGCGACTTACGATTCGGGTTCGAACTGGGTTTCCGCCACGACTTTCCAAGGTGCCGAGTTCGCGATTCCTAGCATTGCGAACCAACAGGCCACGACCTTTGCCGAATCCTTCGTAATCTTCAGCGCCACGGGCCCCGTGGAAGCCGAAATCTTCACCGGATTCGAAGGCCTTCGCAATCCGTTCACCTATACGCTCGATGTCGAGCTGTGGGATGTGGTGAATGGAGTACTGGTCGATTCTTACTCGGAATCGTACTTCAAGTCTGACCCTTCGACCTTCGTGTTCGGTTCGGGCGACCTGGACGGCATCTACTCCCTGCGCCTGACGACGACGTCGGCTTCGTATCGTTCTTTCATCGCGGTTAGCGAGGTCTACCTCGAAGTGGTTCCAGAGCCGGCTAGCATGGCTGCTCTCGGAATTGGCATCGTGGCCCTTCTCCGACGACGACGCAAGTAATCCAGATAAAGAGACTTCACCTCACTTCTCTCTTGGCCGCCGAGTCTCCCCCGAGCCGGCGGTCCTTTTTTGTTTTAATGTGGGTGAATTTGTGCATTTCGTCGCAATTCTCGAGTATTGTTATTTGCGATGTTGAGTCGTATCATCGCGATCGTCATTGCGGGAAGCGTATCGCTTACCGTCACGTCGGCGCAGCTCACCTTTCTCGGCGCCACTACCGAAGCCCGATCTTGGGCCGGTATAAAGGGCGTGGGTATCAAAGATACCGACGGCCTGAACATCAATAGCTCTGCTTCGACCGATGCAACCTTGAATGGCCCTTCGGGCGATATCATTTCCAAAGCGAAGGCGAATTACGCTGCCGGTGTGGATGTGTTCGAGTTGATCAATACCGCTTCCGCGGAATTTGCCACTCCCAGCGTGATCGGTCAGCAATCGACCCACTTCGCCGAAACCTGGCTTTACGTTGAAGGGGATGGTGACTTCGTTCTCTCGCTAGAAACCGACTTCGATTCGGCGAAGGCTCCATTCTCCTACAGCTTCCTTTTCGAGGGCTACAACCTGAATACCGGCGATAAGGTCGCGGACTACAGCTACACGTTCAAGAAGGAAAATCCGACGCTCTTCGTTGGTGATGTTGGTAGTCTGGATTACAGCATCTATGCCTTCCGACTGCGTACTACCTCGGCGGGCTATCGCTCGTTTGATGCGGTGAGCTACGCCAAGCTGGAAGTGGTGCCAGAGCCCGCGACCATGGCCGTTATGGGCTTGGGTCTTGCGGCGCTGCTTCGTCGTCGACGTCGCTAACACCGAGCGCGAAGCTCACGAGTTGGGGCCGAGACATCAATGACGATTCTCGGTTCCCATCCCTTCGAACTTACTCGCCGAGCTACTCCCATTGAGTTGAGGGTTCCTTTGGGTAGTCTCCACTCGACCATGGGCAGGAATCGCTAAGATGTCCATCGAGCTTTCTCTGTACTTGGTGGTGCGAAACGAATCGTCACGATTGGCCCGAGCCATCGAGTCCGCTCGTGATTATGTCGACGAAATTGTCGTCCTCGACACCGGCTCCACCGACGATACTCGCGACGTGGCCCGCACCTACACCGACCGGGTTTTCCAATTTGAATGGGTCGATGATTTTTCTGCGGCCCATAATCGAGCGCGTAGCCATTGTCGAGGCAAATGGCTGTTTTGGCTCGATGGAGACGAATGGATTGTGGAGGGTTCGGCCCAAGGCTTAAGGTCAGCAATCCAGCGCGAAGATATCGACATAGTCACGGTTCTACGGCGCGACCTGACCCGCATCGGCGATTTTAGCTACACCGAAATGCCCCTGCACCGGTTGTTTCGCCGGTCCATGCCGGAGTTTATCGGCTGCAACCATCCCCACTTTGTCGCCCCCATCGACGTTAGGCGAATTGCGAAATCACCGATCTCGATCTGGCACGAGGGTTACGCCAACGGCACAAGCCAAGAGAAACTTCGGCGCGGGATTCGTCTAAACCTAAAAGAACTGGCCCTCCGACCGAATCAGCCCTACTATGAAGTCGAGCTTTACATCAGCGCCCTGAAAGCCCAACCAGACTTAGCGAAACAGTGGCAACCTGTTGCGCACCGGCGCATGGAAGAGTTTATGGCGGCACCCGATCCAGACAATCTCATTGCCCTGCGATTACTGGAGGCCATGGTGGCAGAAAGCCCATCCGGAGAACGTCGGCGGAGCTTGATGCGTTATGCCCGCTCGACCTATCCCCGCTCGGCCGCGGTGCTCTGGGCGGCCGCCGGAACTGCCTATCAGGCAGGTTGCTTCGAGGAAGCCCTCGACTACTTGAACGAACTCGAGGACATACGCGCCAAAAACGACTACCTAAGGGGCCTAAGTTTCCATTCTGAGGTCCTAAGCCCGCGGATCACACTAAACCGGGGCGTCGTTCTGGTGCGGTTGACCCGCCTCGACGAAGCCGAAATCGCATTCACTAGCCTCCTGGACGAGCCGGAATATGCCGAAGCCGCGCGAAAAAACCTGGCCGTGATCGAGAATATTAAGATTTCCACCGACCCTGGTAATTCGGCCTAATCGACAACCGTTAACTTGCCAGGAATTGGAGAGGCAAGCTTGATTCTTCCCCCGCAGAACCTCTACACTAGCAGTGCGTCTGTACGCATTGTCTTGTTTTTGGAGGATTACATGAATAACACTGGACTGCGCGCGGCTTGCGCCGCCGCCACATTGGTGGCCGGCTGGAATACGGCAGCCGCTATCGACATCGAAGTCGACCTTGACTCGGACCGGGCTTACACCTCTTCGGCGTTCCTTAATACGTGGGACCAGGGATCTTTCCCCGGCCTGAATGTGGATTCTACCGGTGCCGTCGGCCCCACCGAGAACTACTTCGTCAACTCGAACGACTTTGTCGGCGGTGGAGATCGCTACCTGTTCCTGGGCAACTTTGTCCGCAACGTTGGCGAGTTTGCCGCGACCTACAACGTGGCCGTAAGTCTGCGTTCGGATGTGGCCGCCGGATTCGTCGGCGACGAGTGGGAGACCGTTTTCCCGGGCTTCAATGAAGACTCGATTGGCGCGGCCATCGTGAACCTGACTTCCGCTGATCCGGGTACGGCGATTGCCGCCACCGGCACATTGGTGAACTTCTTCAATGCCTTCGACAGCGAAGGTTACTGGCCGACCATCTACACCACGTCGTCCATCCTCGCTTTTTCGGCGGGTGAAGAAGCAGGATACATCTATGCCGAACCGGTTCCCGAGCCGGCGACCCTGGCGGTGCTCGGCCTGGGCGCTCTCGCCCTTCGCCGACGGCGCAAGTAAGCCCCGGTCCTCCATCTCTCCGCGCCGAATCTGCCCTTACGGCAGGTTCGGCGTCCTTTATTATCGGCCCGGCAAGCGCGAAAACCCCCGTCCGGTTATAATCGGTGCACCCACAGGAGGGCTCGTTGGCAGGAGTTGCATTCCGAAACGTCACCAAAATCTTTGGCAAAGATGTCAAAGCCGTAAACAACCTCAATCTCGAAATCAAAGATAAAGAATTTATGGTCCTGGTTGGACCCTCGGGCTGTGGCAAAACCACGGCCCTCCGTATGATTGCGGGACTCGAAGAAGCGAGTGAAGGGGACATCATGATCGGCGACGTTCGCGTGAACGACGTGCCGCCCAAGGATCGGGATATCGCGATGGTATTTCAGAACTACGCGCTTTATCCCCACATGAACGTCTACGACAATATTGCGTTCGGGCTGCGACTGCGCGAGCTGAAAGGCTTCCTGTGGCAAATCACGCACATGGCCGATGCGCGGCGCATCCGGCAAGAGATCGACCAGCGCGTGCAAGAGGTCGCGCGAATGCTGGATATTGATAAGTATCTGGCGCGCAAGCCGAAAGAACTCTCGGGTGGCCAGCGTCAGCGCGTGGCGCTTGCGCGGGCCATCGTGCGCAAGCCCAAAGTATTCTTGATGGATGAGCCGCTGAGCAACTTGGATGCCAAGCTTCGTGTGCAAACCCGGGCCGAGCTCATCCGCCTCCACCGCTCGCTGGGAATCACCACCGTGTACGTAACGCACGACCAAGTCGAGGCGATGACCATGGGCCAACGCATGGCCATCATGCGCGATGGTTTGCTACAGCAGTGCGATGAGCCCGAGAAGGTGTATCAGTACCCTGCCAATAAGTTTGTTGCCAGCTTCATCGGCTCTCCTCCTATGAACTTCATCGATGCACAACTGGTGGCCGAGGGCGGCGAAACGTGGGTCGATTGCGGAGAGTTTCGTCTTCCCGTCGGGGCCGACCATCCCGCGGCCAAATTGGCCGGCCGCACCGTCACCCTTGGCATTCGGCCGGAAGACATCTACGATGCGCACCTCGCTTCCACGGTCAAGGCGACCGACCGCAATACGGTCAAGGCGAAAATCGATGTGCTGGAGCCCTTGGGGCACGAGTACGTGGTCTACATCGGCATTGGACGCCACAGTTTGGTCGCTACCATCGATAACGAGACGAAGGTGAAAGAAGGTCAGGAAGCCGACCTTGCCATAGCCCTCGACCGAATTCACTTGTTCGATCACGAAACGGAAGCGGCTATTCGCTAATCGAATCCCTCCCCCAAGCCAAAGCCCGGGGAAGGGAAGCGATGCTTTAGTTGACGGTAATCGACCGCAGGCTCGAATGAGCGCCGAACGGATACACGCCGCCCGTGCCGGTGCGCGCCAAGCTCCACTGGAACGCGTGTGAACCCAGCGTCATCGGCGCCCGGAACTGCACTTGCAGCGAGAGGTTTTCGCCTGGTCGCGTGCGGCGGTTGGGCGGCACAACCGCCATGGCCGTACCCCAGCGCGTATTGCCTTGCGGGTTCATGGCCATCAGCACCAGCTTTTGCCGGGCATAAGATTGCCACGTTTGCGAGCCCACGTTCTTGAATGTTAAGGTCGCCGAGAAGGTTTGGCCCGCCGGCACCGTGTTCGGCACGGTTTGCGAGACGAACACGCTTTCAAAGTCGGGAGTGTTCAGGTGAATCACCGCGTTCGCGTTGGTGACCGTTCCATTCCCGTTGGTGAATTTGCCCGTGATGTAAAAGCTTCCGCTCACCAAGCCGGGCGCGGGAACCGGGATGCGCATCAGCCCGCTCTCCCAGGTCATCAGCGTAGGGGGCACCACGTCGGTGGCTCCGGGCGAAGTGCCAACCTGAGTATGAATCTGCTCGATACCGGTTTCGGTATCGTAGGCGCGCACCCGCAGGTCGATGTAGTCGGTGCCGTAGGCGGCCACTTCGAAAGTTTCGACGATGGGCGCCGTTTCGTCACCGGTGTAGGTGCCGCACCAAAAGTCGATGGCCTGAGCATCGGAGCCGGGTATTACCACCGCACGCCGATCCTTACGTTGCCCGCCAGGCGCGGCCCACACTTGGAATTTGCCTTCGGGCAATTGGTCGAACCGATACGTTCCGTCGGCGCCGGTCGTGGTCGAAAACGTCGTCGCGCTGCCGTCCCGCTTGGCGCGAACCGTCACGTTCGATGTGGCGGTGCCATTCAGATAGACCATGCCTTCGATTCCGCCCGCCGTCGCATCGCGGCTGTCCAGCTCGTTCAGAAGCGAAAACACGTCCAAGCATCCGAAGCCTTGGCTCGGTTCCCATGATCCCTTCGGAGCACCGGCGGCACCGTACACCGAGCGTTGAAGAGCGCGAATCGCCCGGATGCGCGCGTCGCCGTCGTTGCGGTCCAAACCGAACTTGCCGTAGTACAGGCCCATCGCCCCGGCGACCATGGGGGTCGCCATGCTGGTGCCGATCAGGTAACCGTAGTTCAGGTAGTAGCCAGTTACCAGGGGATTTTCCAGAATCGGGTTGGTGGTCGTCATCGTGGTCGACCAGATGTAAGCAAGCAAAGCGATCGGGTCCTCGATGTTTGAATAGTCGAGAATCAGGTTGCCACCGGGGGCCGCCATGTCCAAGTAGCTACCACTACCCGCGTAATAGTCGCTGGCGTGCAAGAACCCCGGTCCATTGGCGGTAACCGAGACCACCCCGGTGTTCGCCGCCGGGTAAATGGGGCCGAGGGGTCCACCGCCACTGCCGCTCTCGTTTCCGGCCGCAAGCACCAGCACGCCCTTTTGGTTGGCGTAGGTGACCGCATCTTGGAAAAGCTGGCTGTAGTTGGTGGTGCCCAAACTGAGATTGATGATGTCGGCGCCGTTGTCCGTTGCGTAATAGATGGCGGCCGCCGCGTCGGCGTCCGAGCCCACGCCGTTGTCGTCGAAAACGCGCAGAATCATGCCCCGGCACGGATAGCCGATGCCGATCATGCCTTGGCCGCCGAAACTGCCGTTGTTGCCCGCCGCCAAGGCAAGTCCCGTGACGTGCGTGCCGTGGCCTTGCACGTCGACCGGCGCTCCGGGAACGATGTCGCCAAACTCGAACCGGCGGCCCAGATTGTTCAAAAACTGGCCACCCTGGGTGACGTCGGTTCCGGTTCCGCCCGAATTGATGTAGTCGGGGTGCGTCAGGTCGGCGCCGGTATCGATCACGGCGATGATGGGGGAGTTCTGCGGGCGGGTAGCGGCCGTGTACCAGGTATTCGGCCAGTCGCTCCACCCCTCGAAGGCAAGGGTGTCATCCAGGTACCACAAGCGGCGGAACGAATACTCCCCGAGCGGCACCATCGGCTCGCCGGATTCATAGTAGTTCCAGTCGCCGTCGTTCGGTTCCTCCAGCATCGTATAGATGCGGTTGAGCGGTTGGGCGTACACAACCTGTCCGCTTTGGCGCAGTTGCGCGGCCACTCGGTGGGGGTTTTCGCCGCGGTTCAGGCGCCAAAGAGTCCAACCCGTTTGGTGAATGCGGCTGCGGAAAGTGGCTTGGGCAAGGGGTTCCGGCAAAACAGGCCTCCGACCGTTGCGGCGTGGACTCTGTATGGCTTGCGCGACCGAGGGCCGAAACTTTACGGCGACGTAGTTCTCATAGATGCCGTTTCGTTGGGTGGAGAGCGGTAGCTGAACCTCAAATCGCCGTTCGATCCAGTTTTGCCAGTTGTCGATCGGGGCGGGTCGCCGGGTGGCCGTTTGGGCCGATATCGCTCCGCCGAAGGTAGCCGCCAGGCTAAGGCCGAGCGCAAAAACGTGACATGTCCTCATGGAACCCCTACTGAACTCTAGGAGAATTTTAAGCCATTTTTTGTTCCCGCGGGCGAATGAACGGTTTGCCAGGTTCGCAACGTCGGTCGGCGCAACGCACGGGCAGCAGTTTCGAGTAGAAACGCTTCGATGATGCTGGCCGTGCTCGCAACCCTTGCCATGAACCCACTCGAGGTAAAGGTCGATGGAGCCCCGGGAAGCTACCGATTGCTTCGGGGAGGCGAACCGTACTTTGTCAAAGGCGTTGGGAGCAGCAGTTCCGATGACGCGAGCTTGACCCGACTTCGCGCGGCCGGCGGCAACAATGTGCGCACCTGGGGCAGCGATAACGTGCGAGGGCTCTTGGACCGCGCCCAGAAACACGGGCTCACGGTGCAGGTCGGCATGTGGTTGGGCCACGTCCGGCACGGATTCAAGTGGGATGATGCCGCCATGCTCGAACGGCAACGGGAAATGGTGCGACGCACCGTGCGCGAGAACAAGGACCATCCGGCAGTTCTCCTCTGGGCGCTGGGGAACGAAATGGAGATCGACAACGACAACCCCACGCTCTGGAAGGAGATCGAGGTGTTGGCGAAGATCGTCAAGCAAGAAGACCCGACGCGCCCGGTGACCACCATCACCGCCGATATGAACAAGGAGCGAGCGGCCCGCATCCGGCAATTTGCCCCGTCGATTGATATTCTCGGCATCAATAGCTACGGGGGATTGCCCACATTGCCCGCCCGGCTCAAGGAGTACGGGTGGATCAAGCCGTACCTGGTGACGGAGTACGGGCCGCTTGGTCCTTGGGAAGTTGGCAAAACCGCTTGGGGCGCCGAGCGCGAACCCACCAGCACCCAAAAGGCGCGCAAATACGAACGAGATTACGCCAGCAGTATCGCCGGGCAACCCGGCTGGTGCCTGGGGGGCCACGCGTTCATTTGGGGCCACAAGCAAGAAGAAACGTCGACTTGGTTCGGGATGATGTTGCCGACCGGGGAAAACACGGAAGCCGTCGACGTGATCACCCGGGCCTGGAGCGGCAAGTATCCAGCCAACCGCTGTCCCGCCATCGCCGGCTTTACGTTGGAAAAAGATCAGCTAGGCCGCGGAGAAGAGCTTCGCGCTACGGTCAGCGCGACCGATCCGGAGGGAGATCCCCTCACGTACCGGTGGGCCATCAAAGCCGAGAAGACCGAAACGGTGGTGGGAGGCGATGCCCAGACGGCGGCCGAGGTGTTGCACGACGCGGACGGGGCCAACGAGATTCGCATCGCCGCACCGAAACGAGCCGGTGCGTACCGATTGTTTGTCACTATTCGCGATGGCAAGAACAACGCGGCGGTCGCCAACCTCCCGTTCTTGGTTCGCTAAGCTCGGTACCCTTGCGCCGCATGGTGGTAGAGCGGCTCAGTTTGGCGGGCGACCTTTTGGATCGGAACCTGCTCGCACGGCTGCTGGAAGAGCTCGACCGGCATGACGTGCGCTTTCGCACCAAGCGATTCCGCATCGGCGAGTTTAGCGATCAACCTAGCCTGATTGAACTCACGTTGATGGCGCCGGATTTAGCGACCATGCGCCGGGCGCTGGATGCCTGCACCGAGCTGGGCGCCGACTTCAGTCTGGCGGACGCCCAGCTTGCCGAAGCCGACATGGACGGCGTGCTTCCCGAAAACTTTTACAGCACCACCAATTTCACGACGTACGTGATGATCGAGGGTGCGGCGGTCGAAGTGGAGAACCTGGAAATGGACTGCGGCATCCGGGTTTGGCAAGAGGGGGACCGCGTGCGCGCGGCCACCTGCCCCATGCATCGGGTGCGGAAGGGAGACCGCGTGGTGGTGGGTTTCGATGGCGTGCGCGTGCTGCCCACGGTCGACGAAGCGGCCGAAGAGGACGACTTTCGGTTCATGAGCAACGATGTCAGTAGCGAGCGTCCCAAGCGCCGCCTGATCGCCGATGCCGCGGAAGCCATGCGCCTCGCCCGCGGCGCTGGACAGAAGACCTTGATGGTCGGGGGCCCCGCCATCGTGCACAGCGGAAGCAGCCCGCTCTTGGCTCGGCTACTGGAAACCGGCTGGATCGACGTACTGTTCGCCGGCAATGCTTTGGCCGCGCACGATATCGAGAGCAACATGCTCGGCACCAGCTTGGGGATCGACCTGGCCATCGGCCGTAGCGTGCCCCACGGCCACACCCACCACCTGCGCGCCATCAACCGTGTGCGGCGCGCGGGCAGCATCGCCAACGCGGTCGAGCAGGGCTTGATTACCGGGGGCACCATGTATACGTGCGTGAAGCAGGGAATACCGTTTGTGCTTTGCGGTTCCATTCGCGACGACGGCCCGCTACCGGATGTCATCACCGACAATGTCGAGGCGCAGGACGAGATGCGGCGGCATATTGGCGGGGTTGGCGTTTGCCTGATGGTGGCGACAACGCTTCACAGTGTGGCGACCGGCAACATTCTGCCCGCCTCGGTGCGCACGTACTGCGTGGATAGCGACGCGGATACCGTCATCAAGCTCACGGATCGGGGCACGCACCAAGCGGTGGGAATCGTCACCGATTGCGAGTACTTTCTAAACGCGTTGGTGCAGGAGCTGGGGGCGTGATCTCGGCCAAGGATCTGCGGCCAACGGTCGAGCGGCTATCGGCTTGGCCCACCCGAAACAGCAACCGGGCGGAACTGGATGAAGCCTTAAGCTGGCTGCAAGGGCAGTTTTCCGCGATACCTGGCTGCGTGGTGCGCTATCACGAGTTCGATTTGCCCGCTGGAAAGCGGGTGCCGGTTGCGCGCCGCATGCGCCAGCTGATTGCGGATCTGATAGGTAATGACCCGGCGGTCGGTCACCGCGTGCTGATGCTGGGGGCGCATGCCGATACCTTTAGCCGAGAGGGCATCGACGCTCCGGCACCGGGCGCGAATGACGATGCGAGCGGCGTGGCGCTATTGCTGGCGGTGGCGCGAGCGATGGCCCATCTGCCTCGGCGGCGCACGGTCCGCTTTGCCGTGTTTACGGCCGAAGAGCAGGGTTTGGTCGGTAGTGCGGCGCTGGCGGAAACGGCCCTCGCCGAAGGAAGGGCCCTCGACGGGTTTTGGAACTTCGATATGGTGGCCAACGCGACCGACGACGCCGGCGCGCGAGATACGCAAACGGTGCGCCTGTTTAGCGATGTGGGTCCAGCGCGGGAACTGGCCCGATACACGCGATGGACCACCCGGCAAAGCGAAAGCGCCGTCGCGGTGCGCTTAGTTTTGCGCCCCGATCGCTACGGTCGGGGCGGCGACCACACCCCCTTTGCCCGAAAGGGCTTTGCCGCCGTGCGCTTTACGGAGGAGAGAGAGGCCTTTTCGCGGCAGCATTCGGCCGAGGACACGGTCGAGTTCATGGACTTCGAATATCTTGCCGCCATTGCACGCCACGCTCTGGCGGTGGCCGTGGCCGCCGCCGATGCGCCCCCAGCGCCGACCGAAGTCCTTGTCGACACCGCCCGCCGCACCGGCAGCCGGCTCACGTGGAGCGGCGACCCCGAAGGCCGTTACCGGGTGTATTCCCGCGAAACGACCAGTCCGGTTTGGCAAGACGTGCACGATGTTCACGGGTTCGAGTTCGCAACCGAACAGTACTGGCGCGACGACCATGAATTTGCCGTCGGTGCCGGAGCCGGAATTCCGGTTCCGGCGGTGTAACGGGCAACCGTGCCACCTGCGTAAAATGCACCTTGTCATGGCCAACCCCCGTCTCAGCGCCGAGCAAGTCGAACAGTACCGAAGCGATGGTTACACGCTGGTGAAAGAACCGGTATTCGACGACGCCACTTTTGCCAAGCTCAAGGGTCGATTCGAAGAGCTACTGGCCGAGTACGGTTCGGACAACCTCGACACCCCGCACTTTCGGCATCCGGAGTTATTGGAATTCCTGCTTTCGGACACGATTCTCGATCTGATCGAGCCCGTAATCGGCCCGAACATCGGTCTGTGGTCCAGCCACTTCATCAGCAAAGACCCTTTCAAGGGCAAGGCCACGCCCTGGCACGAAGACAGCTCCTACTGGAACGGGCGGACCAGCAGCATGGAGGGCATCGTAACGGTCTGGTTGGCACTGGATCGAGCGACGCCCGAAAATGGCTCGATGGCCGTGATCCCCGGCTCTCACACGAACGGATTTAGCCAGTATAAAGACGTGGTCAAGCCGGACGAGGCGATCTTCGACACCGAGATCGTCGACGTGGATGAGTCAAAGGCGGTGTATTTCAGCTTGGAACCCAATGAGTGCTCCTTGCACGAGGCCCGCATCATTCACGGAGCCAAGGCCAACACCTCCCCCAACCGTCGCGCGGGCTACACGATGCGCTACTTTCCGACCAGCACCAAGATTCACCACGACGATCCGCGGAACGCCGGCTTCAAGATTTGGCTCGCTCGCGGGAAAGACGTGGCCGGGAATCAATACGAGGGGTAACGCAACCCGCGCCCTCATGAACCCGTTCCATCTTGCGGTATGAGGGAGTTCGCCCCGTTCATCCCGCTCCTGCTTTTCCTGGTTGCGGCGGTCGGCATGTACTTGGCGCACGCGGCGAAGCAGCGTAAAGCCGAAGAACGGCAAAGAGAACTTCTTGCCCTGGCCGACCGGCTGGGGCTTCAACTCACGCGGGTCGTGACCGACGGTCCGAAGAGCTTTTGGGATTCGCTCACAGGCCGCGGACTCGATACCAAAGTTCTCCGGTTCATCGCACCCTTTGAGGGCATCGCTCCCTTTGGGCAGGGGCACACGCCGCAGGTGCGCAACGTGCTCTCCGGAACCTTCCGGGGCTATCAGGCCACGGTATTCGATTACTCGTACAAGGTGACCACAAGTAATGGCAAGTCCACCCAAACGGTGACGTACGAAGTGCAGGTCTGGTCTCTCGAGGCCGATTTCGTGCTGCCCAGCGTGGAGATTGCGCCGGAAAACATCAGTTTGCGCATCATGGAAAAATTTGGCCTACGCGAAGTAGAGTTCGAAAGCGCCGAGTTCAACCGGAAGTGGTTTGTGCGAAGTGAGGACGCCAAGGGTGTCTATGATGTGTTTCACCCCCAGGCGATGGAACGGTTTATGGACTTTGAGCCCTTGCGTTACGTGATGAGCTTTAATCGAGTAACCGCACTCACCAATTCCTATCAATCCGCGATGTATATCTACCGGGTCCTCAACGATCTTGCTGATTTGCTCGATATGGTCCCCAACTACGTGCGAGAGGATGGAAGACTGCGATCATGACGCTAGAATGGATTCTCGGCGTTCTTGGACTCATCGTACTAGCTGTGGTGCTTTACGGTATTTCGATCCACAACACCTTTGCGCGGCTCTCTGCGCACCTTCGCGAAAGCTGGGCCAACGTGGACGTCGCTCTTCGGCGAAGACACGACCTTATTCCGAACTTGGTCGAAACGGTAAAGGGATACGCTCAGCACGAACGCCAGACCATGGAGACGCTGCTGGAGTTGCGGTCGAGGGCCGAAACCATCCAATCTCCGGCTGAACTAGCCCGCGAGGAGTCCCGTATCACCGGCGGCATTCACCGGTTGTTTGCTCTGGCCGAGGGGTACCCGGAACTCCGCTCTGGCGAGCAGTTTCGTCAACTGCAGCAGGAACTGGTGGACACCGAGGACCGCATCGCGGCGGCCCGACGGTTCTACAACTCCAACGTCCGCGAGTTCAACACTTACCTGGAGAGCTTTCCGCCTTCGCTCTTGGCGGGGAATCGTCGCCCGGCCGAGTTCTTTGAGATCGACGACCCCGTGCCTCGCATCGCACCGCCGGTCGATTTGCGCAGCTAGGGAAGAGCGCGCCCGCGCGCGGCCGTGAGGAGGTGGTACCAGTCATCGCGGTCCAGTTCCACTTCGTCGGCCAAGGCGGCATCGCGAATGGCTTCGGGCCGCACCGAACCGACGATAGGCACAATGCCGCTGGGATGCTTGAGGAGCCAAGACAAGGCGATCACGGTGCGGCTGACGCCAATGCGAACGGCGATGCGATCGAGCTCGACCAGCAACGCCCGGCGGTGGGGGGCCTGATGATCGCCCCAGCCAATGGTCCGACCTTCGCCCAACCAGCCGCCGCCCAGCGGACTCCAGGCCAGCGGAGTGATGCGGCGCTGCAAGCATTGATCCAACGTGCCATCGATCAGGCAATCCAAACGACCCAGATGAATCTCGACCTGATTGACAATGAGTGGGTCCGGCAAAAAGGCTTGCAAAGCGGAGACAAAGCTCGGCAGAAAGTTGCTAACGCCGAACCACTTCACCTTTCCCGCGGCTTTCAATTCGGCGAACGCCCCCGCGATCTCGCTCGGGTTCATCAGCAGATCGGGGCGATGCAGTTGGTAAACATCGATGGAATCCACCTGCAATCGGCTCAACGAGGCGTCGCACGACCGCAGGATGTGTTCGGCGGAAAAGTCGTAACGGTGCGGGCTATCGGGATGCGGGTCCCCCGAAAACCGAATGCCGCACTTGGTCGCGATGACGATCCGCTCGCGGACCCCCGGCCTGGTGCTCAGCCATTCCCCAAACAGCGACTCGCACCCTCCGGCGCAGTAGATGTCGGCGTGATCGAATAGGGTGTAGCCGGCGTCGAGGGCCGCATCCAGGGCGGCAAATGCGGCTTGGCGGCGGGGCTCGTCGATTTCACGGGGATTCCACGTCCCCGCGATGCGCATGCATCCGTAGGAAAGGCGCCCGACCGCCAACTCCGAGGGGCCCAAACGCTGCTTGGTCATGCGGCGCTTTTACCTCGCCCAAAAATTCTTAGGGGGCGATTTTCGGCAGGTGCGTCATAATGTAGGCGATACGCACTGGCCTTCCTCCTGCCTCGCCTTGGGATTTCCTGGAATTTCCGTTACCGAGTGGGACACAGAGCACCATACGCGCATCCGGAAAATCCAAATGGCAACCAAGTCCCTTTACGTAGGCAACTTGCCGTACACGAGTACGGAAGAAGATCTTTTGGCGGTGTTCGCCGACTACGGCGCCAGCACCGCGCGCATCGTCGAGGGCCGTGGCTTTGGCTTCGTCGACATCGAAGAAGACCGCGTGGACGCGGCAATCAACGATAAGAACGGCGCTTCGGTCGGCGGCCGTACCATCACCGTGAACGAAGCACGTCCGCGCGCCGGAGGCGGCGGTGGCGGCGGCGGTGGTG
>Ga0224722_1000669_pt1 | contig 19798 bp, 16 predicted proteins | sample Balambano_FR1_Me_FD_161646 | JGI IMG/M metagenome (GOLD analysis project Ga0224722, IMG submission 161646) | Freshwater sediment microbial communities from Lake Towuti, South Sulawesi, Indonesia - Balambano_FR1_MetaG | ecosystem: Environmental > Aquatic > Freshwater > Lake > Sediment | place... | reverse complement strand
GCCTCCACACCCTGACCGTTCCGTCGGCTCAGGCCCTGATCTCGAACGCACTCAGGGGGTCAAAATTGGATGCCGATAGGGGGTCAGTTTTGCGCGCCGATTGACACCCATCTGGGCTTGCCCTACCTCCTGGCGGCTCAAGCGCAGAAGCATGTCACCCACAACGAGGCGCTGCGCCTGCTCGACGCCATGGTTCAACTGTCCGTCCTCGACCGGACGCGCACCGCGCCTCCGGCCAGCCCCGCAGATGGGAACCGGCACCTCGTGGCCTCGGGCGCCACCGGCCTCTGGGCCGGGTGGGACCTGAACATCGCCTTCTGGGTGGACGGCACATGGATCCGGCTGGTGCCGCGCACCGGCTGGCTGGTGTGGGTCGCGGCCGAGGGGCTGCTTCTCGTCTGGACCGGCGCGGCGTGGGAGGTGGTGGGCGAGCCACGTGACGTCTCCGATGCCGTGTTCAGCCTGGTGAACAATGCCGATCCAACGAAAAAGGCGACCTTCTCGCTAGCGGGGATCAGCGCCGGGACAACGCGCAGCTTCACGCTGCCGAACACTTCGTCCGAACTGGCGATCCTCGCCGGGATCCAAACCTTTACCGGCAACAAGACCTTCTCGGGAACGCTGACAGCGTCTGGGACCGTGACGGTCTCCGCAGCCAGCGCATCGATCGGCACGGCCACGACGACCGCCACCTATGGCATGGGAACCGGGGCCACGACCACCGGCGTCACCAAGACCGTAAACCTCGGCACCGGCGCCGCATCCGGGTCGACTACGGTCGTCAACGTCGGCTCGGCCACGGCCGGGGCGGGGGGCACGACCGTCATCAACACGCCCACGGTGACCTTCGCCAATGCCGTGACGCAGGTCGGCATGCCTCAGGCGAACCTGACCGCCCAGCTTCTGGGCCTCGGCGGGGCCACGGCGGACAGCTACAACCGGCTGTCAGTCAACACACCTGCGGTGCTGCTGAACAATGCAGGCGCGGGCATCGAGGCAACCGTCAACAAGGCAGCCCCGGCGAACGACGCGGCCTTCGCCTTCAAGACCGGCTTCTCGGCGCGGGCGCTGATTGGTCTCCTTAGCAACGATGATTTCAGCTTCAAGGTCAGCGCGGACGGCTCGGCCTTCTTCGACGCGATCCGCATCGACCGCACCAATGGCCAGGTGGAACTGCCGCAGCCGACGATCCTGCCGGGACTGGCCGCAGCGCCATCCCCGCCGCCCGCGGGAAAGGCCACCGTCTACGCCCGCAACCGCGCCGGGGCGCCGTGGATCGACGTGATGCGCCCCTCTGGCCGAGACTTCCCCCTGCAGCCGCATTTCGGGGTGAGCCGGATCGCCAACTGGTCGCCCTCGGTCACGACGACCATCACCACAGAAGGCTTGCCGATCACCTCGGTCGGTACCGTATCGCACCCGACCCTCGCCGCAACGAACCTGGCCGCCTCGATGCGACGCTGGCGCCTGACCGCGGCGGCCGTCGTGGACTCGGTCGCCGACCAGCGTTCTGCGGGCTGGGCCTGCTGGCGCGGCAACGCCGCGGGCCTCGGCGGTTGGACCTTCGTGACGCGGATTTCGCTGACCACCATGCAAGCAACCGGAATGGGGTTCTTCGGTCTCTACGGCTCTACCGCCGCGCTGGCCACCACCCTGACGTTGGCCGCCGCCATCAACTGCATCGGCATTGGCTTCCAGCGCGGGACGCACACCCGATGGCAACTGGTGGCCAACGACGGCACCGGTGCACCGACGCTGATCGACATGGGCGCGAGCATGGCCATCGCCACTGGCGGCGTGCTGACCCTGTTCATCGCCGCCCCGCCGAATGGCAGCTCGGTCTGTGTACATGTCGTCGACGAGGTCTCAGACGCGGTCTTTGAGCAGGAGATCACCGCCGACCTGCCTGCCGCGACGCAGTTTCTGTCACCCCGGTTGTTCATGAACACCGGAGCAACGGCGGCGGCGGTCGCCTTCGATTGCGCCGGGGTCTACCTGGAGACGGACTTCTGATTTTGATCGCAACGCCAATCTCCTAAACGGCGTCTTCGTTTAGGTGCGCCACGCCAGGGCGCAGGCGAGACCAAAGAAGGCGCTGAAGGAAGCGAAGGTTTCTTCCGCAGCGCAGGGCGATCAGGCGCAAGCGTTCGATGTGGTTGAGGAACGCTCGACGACGTTGCGTTCCTTGTAGAGCGTCCAGTGGACGGCCTTGGTGCCGCAGAGAGTCGGGTTCTGCCTTATCTTCGGGGTCGCGCCCAACTCTTGGATGATGAAGTTGCGCAAATGATCGGCGTCATAGCTTGCATCGGCGATGACATGGCGGATGACCTGAAACCCCTCGATCAGCCCGCGGGCCTGCGGGCAGTCGCCCCGGTGCCCAAGCGTAATCGGGAACCGGATCGGCAGTCCCAGGGCATCGACAACGGCAAGGATCTTGGTGGTCAGGCCGCCGCACCAACGCCCGACGGCGCAAGCTTCACGCCCCCTGTTTGGAAGCGGCGTGGGCATGAAGCTTCGAGATGGTCAAGTCGATGAGCACATATTCGAAGTCGGGGTTCCGCCGCAGAGCCTTAAAATACTCTCCCACACCTTGGCCAGTGATCAGCGCCGGAAGCGCGTATAGACCGACTTCAAGGGACCGGGTTCCGGCGGCAGGTCGCGCAAGGGCGTGGCACTCCTCGCCAGCCACAACACCCAATCCACGGCGCGTCGGTTGACAGATCCGCGCTGGCCGTGGTCACCCACCTTACCCGGATCCAATCCCTCAATCCGCGCCCGCTGCACATACGTCAAAATTCGCCTGCTGAAGATCGCTTACGTTTTCGGTCTTGAATCAAACCTCAACATGACAGGGAATACCTCGAATGGGGACGCCGCTTGGAGCGGCGCGTCATTTCTCCACGGTGATCGGGGTCCGCATCGATGCTACCGTGTAGATCGCTTCGACCACGCTGAAGTTGAATCGAATTCTGGCCTCGTCCATCGCAGCCGAGGGTTTGCCGGAAAGCTGTCGGGCAAACGCGAGAAGCGGGTTGTGATGGAAATGCGGGTGATCGCCCATCCCCAGCGTCTCGATCCGCTCGTCAAGCGCCGGCCCTGCGTCATCGTAGCGGGTCACTGTTGCGGCCTCCCCGACAAAGGGGGGCAACCACTGCCACGACACTCCGCCGTGCCTGCCTTCGATGCTGAGTTCGCTGAGATCGGGTCCGTTCACAGCGCTCGCGCGTTCGTAGAGGAAAGGCACCACTTCGCCGCCTGGCAGCGTCAACTCCATCATCGCCAGCGCGTGGCACTCAACCTCGACCGCCACATCTGAAGGGTCGTCGCGACCGTCGATTTGGCCATACCACGCGGCGCGCACCACCGCCCTCGTCGGGCGCAGCACATCGAACAGCATCGTTATGTCGTAGACCGACCAGTCCATGACCACGCCGCCACCGCTTTGATCCCGGTTCAGGAACCAGCGGCTGGTCGGCTGATACTCAATGCCCGGGCGGGCGCGCGCCCGGCGGTTGACCATCCGCACGAGGTTGATCGGGCCGATTTCGCCGGCTGCGATGATCGCGCGCGTGCGCACTGCCGCAGGCTGGCCGTTGAAGCGCATCGCGCAGTCGCCGAGACGGCGGTGGTTGCGTGCGGCCGCCGCGAACATCGCCGCGAGCTCCTCCGACGACCGGGCAATCGGCTTTTCACAAAGCACGTTGTAACCAGCATCGAGCGCCCGGATCGCCTGATCGGCGTGTAGCCAGGGCGGCACCGCCACAACGACGATGTCGTCGGCTTGGGCGGGCAAGGCGGCAAACATCGCATCCGCGTCGGCGAACACGCGCGCTTCGGGAAACGTCTCGGCAAAGGCGGCGCGCGCCGCGGCGGACGGGTCAGCGGCGGCCAGCGTCACGCCGGGGAGCAGGCGGGCGGCGCGGGCGTGGTGCTGCGCAATGGCGCCGGCCCCGATCAGCAGGACAGAGCGGGTCATGCCGCCCCCACGCGGCCAAACACATCGGTGACGTAGCGCACACTTTCGGCATGCGCTGCGACCGGATCGAGCGTCATTGGCGTCCCGGCTTCATACGCGTGTTCCAGAACCACCAGCGGCGTTGCCCCGCGCCCGGCAAGCATGGATGCGACCCGCACCAGATCCACGTCGCCGCCGCCGACCGTCTCGGCCCAGATGCCGCCTTGGCTTTGACGCAAGTGCACCTCGTCGACCCTGTCCCCGTAGAGCCGGATCGCATCGTCGAGCGCAATCTGGCTGTTCCCGGCGCCCCGCCACAGCCAGTGCACGTCAAGACACAGACACACATGGGCCGGGTCGGTGGCGGCGAGCATATGATGAAATTCCCTCGCGGCGGCCTGAAGCTCGGGCGTGTGGAAGTGGTAGAGCAGCCGTGCCCCGCGCGCGGCCAGTGCGGCACCGAGAGCGTCAAGCGCGTCCCGCTGCACGGCCAGTTGCGCATCCGTCTTCAATTTGCCATCCGGCAGCGGATCGGGGTTCGAGACGAACGCCCGGACACCCTCGGGCATGAGCGCATCGCAGATCGAAAGCGCCGCGTCATGCGAGGCGCGGGCCAGACCGGGTTCATGGAACGCTCCGAAGACGTAGGCCGAGCGCAGGGAAAGCCCGTGCCGAGCCGCCGCTGCAACGACCGGTCCGGCCTCGGCCGCGCTGCGGAATGCGTCCTCCCACCCGGTGATCCCGGCGGCGGCGGCCTGCGCCATTGCGGCGTCCCGATCCCACGCTTGCCCGGCCTTTGCGGCCAGCTGCGTCCACCCGTAGACGTTGGTGCCAATGAACACGCGGGGTCCCCCTTTGCGAACTGGTCGGATGCGGCGGTCCGTCACAAGCGCAAGCCGGTGATCGGATCGAACAGCGAGATGCCCTGAAGGTCGAACGCCACATAGACCTCGGGCGGCAGGTCCTGCGCTTGGTCCGGCGAGACGCGCGCCGAAAGCGTCTGGCCACCGAGGTTGAGCCAGATCACGCTGTCGGCGCCAAGCGGCTCGACTCCCCTGACCCGCGCGGCGAGGCGACCCGGGCCGGGCGCGCGGTCGACGATCACCCGCTCGGGCCGAATGCCGAGCGTGACCTTGGTTGCGCCAGTGGGCGGATCGATATAGCCATACCCGCTGAGCGGCAGTCTGCCGCCATCGAGCGCTGCTGCGGCGCCATCGGCGTCGAGCGAGGCATCCAGGAAGCTCATTCCCGGCGATCCGATGAAATCCGCCACAAAGCGCGTCATCGGCCGGCGGTAAATCTCGTCCGGGGTGCCGAACTGCTGGATTTCGCCCCTGTCCATGACGGCGATGCGGCTTGCAAGCGTCATCGCCTCGATCTGGTCATGGGTGACGTAGATGAACGTGGTTCCCAGCTTGTCGTGCAGCGACCGGATTTCGATCCGCATTTCGTTGCGCAGCTTGGCGTCGAGATTTGACAGCGGCTCGTCGAACAGGAACAGCTTGGCCTTGCGAACCAGCGCCCGGCCAATGGCAACGCGCTGGCGCTGGCCGCCTGACATTGCACCGGGTTTGCGGTCGAGCAACGGCTCGATCTGCAACAGCTGTGCGGCCCAGTTGACGCGGGCGTCCATCTCCGCCGCCGAAGCACCGCCGACCCGCAGCGCGAAGGACATGTTCTTGCGGGCCGTCATGGTCGGGTAAAGCGCGTAGGACTGGAACACCATGCCGATCTCGCGCGCGCTCGGCTCCAGCTGCGAAACGTCGCGCCCATCGAACAGAATGCGTCCGCCTTGCACCGGATCGAGACCCGCGATCGCCGACAGAAGCGTCGACTTGCCGCAACCGGACGGGCCGAGCAGGACGACGAACTCGCCGGAAAGGATTTCGAGCGAGATCTCCTTCAGCGCCCTGACCCCGCCGTAGCTGCGGTCGAGATTCTCGATCGTGACCCTGGTCATCGCTATCCCTTCACCGCGCCGGCTGTGACGCCGCGCACGAAATACTTGCCCGCGAGCAGATAGAGCAGGAGCGGCGGGAGGGCGGTCAGCAATGTCGCCGCCATGTTGACGTTGTATTCGGGCACGCCAAACTGCGTGCCGACCAGACCGTTCAGCGACACGGTCATCGGCTGGAATTTCGGGCCGGCAAAGATCAGGCCCAGCAGGTAATCGTTCCAGACCCCGGTGACCGACAGGATCGCCGCGACCAACAGCACGTTGACCGACATCGGCAGGATGATAAGCCCAAAAATCTGGAAGAACCCTGCCCCGTCGACCCGGGCCGCCTTCAGCAGTTCCGGCGGCAGAGAGAGGTAGAAGTTGTGAAAGATCAGCGTCAGGATCGGCAGGCCGAACAGCACATGCACCGTCACGATGGAGCCAAGCGTGTTGTGCATTCCGCCCATCGCGAACATCCGGACCAGCGGGTAGATCATTACCTGATACGGAATGAACGCGCCGATCAGCAACAGCCCGAGCACCCATCCGGCGCGGCGCAGACCCCAAAGCGCAAGCGCGAAGCCGTTCAGCGAAGACAGCAGCAGCGAGATCGAGGTGCTGAGCAGGGTGATTATGACCGAGTTCCAGAAGTTGGTCCCGATGCCTGTGCAGCTCCGTCCGATGCAGGCCTCGGACCAGGCTTTCGCATAGGCGGCGAGGCCTGGCGCGGACGGCAGTTCGAAGATCGAGCCGGCACGGACCTCGTCCGCGGTCTTGAGCGAGGTCAGCACGATGATCAGCATCGGGATGGCGAAGAAGGCCGCCGACAGGATAAGGAAAGAGTAAAGGCCGATGCGGGCCGCACGCCGGGTGGCCGTCATGTCCTCGGCTCCTGTCGACGCAACAGGGCCGCCAACCCCATGATGGCGATCACCGTCAACAGAAGCAGGATCGCCGCCGCCGAGGCGCGGCCGATGTTGGCGCGGTTGAACAGGAAATCCACGATGAACTTTGCAGGCACGTCGGTCGAATAGCCCGGCCCGCCGCCGGTCATGGCCACGACAAGGTCGTAGCTGCGCACCACGTTCATCGACAGCAGTACGAGACAGGTGACCAGCACCGGGAACAGCATCGGCAACACGACGCTGCGATACATCTGCCATTTAGGAATGCCGTCAACCTGCCCGGCGCGCCAGATTTCGCGGTCGACCGACTGCAGTCCCGCAAAGATGATGACCATCATCAGCCCCGACGAATGCCAGACCCCGGCAATCACGAGGGTGAAGATGGCCATGTCGGGATTGCTCAACCAATCGAACGCGAAATCCTCGAACCCGAGTTGGCGAACAAAATCCTGAAGGCCCGTCGTGGGGTTCAACAGCCAGCGCCATGCGAGACCCGTCACGATGAAGGACAATGCGATCGGGTAGAGCAGGATCGTTTGCAGCACGCTTCGGCCGCGGATGTCCTGATCGAGTGCGATGGCAAGGATCAGGCCCGCACCGAGACAGAAAAGGATGTAGAACCCGCCGAACAGGAACAAGTTCGTATAGGCGACCTGCCACCGGTCCTGCCGCAGCAATTCGGTGTACTGCGCGAGGCCGACGTACTCGTTGACAGGCAGCATCTCTGAAAACGTGAACGAGATGTTCAGTGTCCAGAGGATGCTGCCGTAGACGCCGACCACCGTGAGGACAATGGTCGGTAGCAGGACGAGCCGTGCCAGGGCGTGAGGACGCACTTGCAGTATTCCTCGCTTTTGTCGGCGCTCGGAGCAATCACTTCTCGGCGGCGATGATCTCAGCAAACGTGGCGGCCGCCGCCTCGGGAGTGATCGACCGATCGGCCCAAAAGTTCGACATGAGGTCGCCCAATTCGCCATTGCCGTCGCTGCTCAAGTTGGCACTCATATTGGGCAATCCTTTGCCGGACTGTACGGCGTTGGCCGCAATCTGCGAGCAGGCCGAAAGGCCGCTGACATCCGCTCCGGAATGTGCCGGTATCGAGCCCTTCTGAACCGAAAAGTCGGACTGGACCACCGGGTCGAGCATCGCCTTGATGAAGACATCCTGGCCCGCCTCATCCGCGCCGGCAGGGAACATGAACCCGGTTGCACCGACAACCGCAATGTCGCCGCCCGCAAGGCTGCAACCCCAGTCGCTGCCATAGACGGACTCCATGGCGAGAAGCTCAGCCCCGGCCCAACTCCCCATCACCTGGGCGGCTGCCTGACCTTGCGCCACAAGGTTCAGGGTGTCGTTCCAGGCCCGGTTCGGAGATCCCGCATCCGTCAATTCGGACAGTGCGCGCATGACCCGCATCGCCTCGACGACGGCGTCGCCGCCAGCCGCTGCAGCGTCGTGGTCCCGCAGAGCGGCGAGGTAAACGTCAGGGCCCGCGACCGAGGACAGAACGGCCGTGAAGAGCAGGTTGAGCTGCCAGCCCTGCGCCCCGACCGCAAGCGGGATGATGCCGGCCTCCCGCAGCGCCGGGCCCTGTTCGATGAAGCCCTGCCAGGTTGCGGGCGGGGCAATGCCGGCAGCGGCGTAGGCGGGTATCGAGTACCACAGGAAGTTCTGCGTCTCGAACGCGATTGGCAGCGCGTAGAGCGCGTCACCGTCACCCCGCGCGAGGTCGAGCGCAAACCCGGGAATAGCGTCGGCCAGACCGCTTTCGGCCATCCCGGGCGACAGATCGCGCAGCACACCCTGGGCGCCAAGCGAGCGCGCATCGGGCCCGATGCTGAGGAACATTGCGCCGGGCGGCGTGCCGCCCGCGATCATCGAGGAGAAGAGCGCGCGCGCATCGCTGCCGCCGCCTGGGGTCGCGCGGTCGGTCCAAGTGACCCCTTGGGCCTCGACAGCGTCGGCAAGCGTCTGGATCGCGGCCGACTCTGCGCCGGCGGTCAGCCAATGGATGACTTCCACGTTCTGTGCCGAGGCTGGCACGGACAGCGACCCGGCAAAGAGCGCCGCCGTTGCGGCAAACGACATGTTCTGCATTCATTCCTCCCCAATGATTGGCGAGCCGCATTTCCACAAGAGCAGGGCTGCCGACCGCCACGCATCTGGCCGACGCATGAGCCCTCCGACAACCGCGAAAGCCATCAGATCGCATCAGAGTTCTGATGGGCCTTCACAGCTGTCGACTCGGCCGGAGCCCATCTTTATCATTGCTTTTCTTCAAGTTATTCTGCAGATCAAACTCAGAGCGTTCCAACTGGTGAGAACACCTGATGTGATCGCATCTACACGGCGCGGCCGAGGAGCAGCATGCGGAAGGCGACGATTGCGGATATCGCGGCCCGTGCCGGCGTATCGACGGCGACGGTCGACCGCGTCCTGAACCGGCGGCCCGGTGTCACGCCCGTCAACCGGCAGCGTGTCCTGTCCGCGGCGCAAGCACTTGGGCATCTGCTGACGCATGATCGCCTGCTCATGCCGTCGCGCCCGGCCCAGCTGGAGTTCTTTTTCCCGTTCGGGAGCAACAGCTTTCTAAGGCAGGTCGCGAGCCTGATCGAGGAGTTCGCGGCAAGTCTGCCGCTCGTGTCGTCCTGCGTGGTCCACTCCGTCGACGGGCTTTCGCCGGAAGCGCTGCTTCGGGCGCTCGAATCGGTTGCGCTCAAGACCAGCGGAGTTGGAATCATCGCGGTGGATCACCCGAAGACACGCAACGCGATCCGGTTGCTGACGGAGACGGGGATGCGCGTCGTTACCATCGCGTCCGACGTCCCGACATCGCCGCGGTCCGCCTATGTCGGGGTCGACAACCGCAGCGCGGGGCGCACTGCGGGGCTGGTCATGGGACGGATGATTCGCCAAGATCGCGGCCGTGTCTGTACCTTCCTCGGCTCGCACGCCTTCCACGGCCACGAAGAGCGCGAAAACGGCTTCCGGGCCGTCATTTCCTCGCAGTTTCCCGGCCTGGACCTGCTCGCCGGTATTGAAATTCGCGAAGACAACCAGAGGTCTTATGCCGAAGCCTGCCGGGTTCTCGAAACGGTGCCCGACCTGGCGGGCATCTACTGCATCGGGGCGGGAAGGTCGGGTATCGCTCGCGCGCTTGCCGAACGCCCCTTCGGCGCGGCGCGTCCGCGTCCGGTGACCCTGTTCCACGACCTGACAGAGAATACCCGACGATATCTGGCGGACGATATCGTTGACGTCATCATTGACCAGAATGCCCGCCTCGTGGCCGAGCAGACGGTGATCCGCCTTCTCGGTTCCATTGCATCGACGGCGCCGTTCCTGTCGGTTCGGTATCTGGAACCGCGGATCATTCTGCGCGAGAACATCCCGCTTTGAACGCAGCCGCAAACCTTAGGACGCCGGGAAGACGACTGCCGGCGCTCGGCGCACTCTTTCGGTCAGGTTCTCCAAGAGGTCGGGCAACGAATGCGACGTGTGGAGAGCCTCGACTATCGGGCGGACCGCCTGGGATCGATCTTCAGCTACTTCAGGCGCAACCCGGACGAAGCCCTGCTCTACGGGAGAACTGCCGACCATCCCGCAGATCAGGAAGCCAGCGCAATCCGTGCCTATGCGGACCGAAACGGCAATGGGAAAGTCGAGAGCGGTGACGGTTGGAGATTCCGCGGGCCCGGTCCGAAGCAGGTTACCGGGCGCGCCAACTATCGGGCCTTCGCCGAAGAACATACGCGAATGTTCGGTGAACAGATCGACTTCGAGGCCGAGCCGGACTCGCTGGGAACACCACGCTACGCCGTTCGATCGGCCCTCTGGTTCTGGCAGACCAACGATCTTTTTTCGCTCGCGGACGCAGGCATCAACCGTGCGACCGCCGACACCATTACTGCAATCATCAATCGGGGGACGGACTCCTATGGGCAACGTTGGGAGAACGTTCGTCGGCTGAGCGAGTCGGAGGTCTTCGCAAACGTCTGTCGGTTCTCCGTCTCTCGCCCACGCTTCGAGGACGCGGAATGAGATGCGCCCTTCGGCTCCTTACTGTTGTCTTGCTTATGTGCCTCGCCAGTCGGTCCGTTGGTCAAACGATCTTTGATGGCCCTTTGGTAGAAGCGGCTGAGCTCCGGGCTGAACTGCGACCACAGGGCGAGGACCGATTTGCCATTCATCTGACCGACAAAACGACCGGCCAACAGGTAGACTACGAGTTTGACGGCGAGGGCGCGAACGATCCGGAACCATTTCTGATTGTCGTGGGCCGCTACTGCGATACGACGGCTATCCTGCTGACGATCGAGTTTCCTTGGCGGCATTCATTGCCTCAGGACTCCCGCGTCCTTGACACGTACGCCTTCCGCAGATCGGACTTGGCGTATATCGATATGACGGCTGGAGCAGTGACCGACATTGCCATGCTCGACAGCTCTCAGATTGAGACCGAAGACATGCCAATGCAACCACTGATTCTCGTTGAATGCATCTCAGATCACAGTGTCGGCCCGTTTAGATTCGAAGTGAAAACAACGGATTAGGACGACATTAGGGTGGAGACGGTTGGACCGTATGCCCATCCCCTCCGCCACCCGAATGCCCCTGAAAGCCAACCTGCTGCGTGAGGTTCAGAACTGGGCGCAACACAATGCGATCGATTCAGTCCGGATCAGTTTGTCCCGATCGCGACCGCGGGGTCGACGAGACTGGACAGGTGGCGCGCGGCTAACTCATCGCGGCAATAGCCGAGGCCTGCAGTCGGTCGCGAAGGTCGTTGTGTTGAGTTCGGGGTGCGGCGTAGGCCATCACGGCCGCGCCGTGGACCAGGAACAGAAGCGTTTCGGTCGCGATCCCGCCGGAAAGGCGCAGGGCGGCGAGGCCGGTCAGATGCGCCTCGATTGCCTGGACCAGGTCGGCGTTCCCGGCCTGGGCATGGGCGGCCTCCTGTGCGCCTTGGGCGAAGAGCCCGCCTGCTGCTGCCATCTGCGTCCGCTCGACCACCATCAGCATCGCGTCGAAAAGCCGCCCTGACAGCGCCGCGAGGTGGCCCTGCAGGCCGAGCCGTTCGGGTTCGTCGGCTGGGCCGAGGATCGCCTCGGGCGCGACCGGATCGGGGGCAAGCGCCCGGCGCATCAGCGTGGCCTTGTCGCCGAACCGCTGGAACAGGGTCGGCTGAGACAGGCCGACATGGGCCGCGATCTCGACCGTCGAAACACCGGCCCCGCGCGCAAGGATAACCTCACGCGCGAGGCGCAGCACGTCATCGTCGGCAATGCGTTTGGGTCGGGTCATGTCCTATTCGTAGCGCAAGGCCCGTGCCGGTGGAACCGCCAGCGCACGGGCCAGCGGGGCCCAGGTGGCGATGACCGCGATCAGGGCGAGGAGGACAAGCCAGATCAGCAGTGAGGTCCAGGAAAACTGGAGGGGCACGTTCATGAACAGCGCGCCTTGCCCGAGCATCCGAACGAGCAGGGCCGACAAGGGCAGCGCAATCCCGACCGACAGGATCAGGGCAAGCCCGGCCAACCCCGCGCTTTCAAGCCCGAACAGCCGGATGACCCGATCATTCGACCCGCCGACTGACCGGATCACCGCGATATCCCGCTGCCGTTCCAGAATCGCGACGCTGATCGAGGACCAAAGCGAAAGACCGCCGACAACCAGGGCAGCCGCCCCCACCGTCGAAAGAAGAATCAGCAGGATCACGAAGTGCTCCTTCGTCGAGAACCGCAGTTCGGTCTTGTCGAAGACGAAGATCGGCACCAGCCCGTCGGCAAAAAGCCGGTCCTCGATCCGGCCCGCGACCTCGGCCGGATCGCCGGAGGTCGTCACCCGCAGGGCACCGGCCAGACCGGGGACACCCACCAGCGCGTCATGGACAGCAGCGGTGGCATAGATGCCGGGCTCGGTCGCTTCCTCGATGGCACCGACGATCGTGGCCGTCGCCCGCCATTCCCCCCGCGCCAGGGTGACTTCGGAGCCGACCGCAAGGTCGGGATAACGGACCAGAAGGCTGCGGGCCGCGACGATTTCGGCGGCTCCAGGCTCTCCCAGCCAGCGCCCCTCGGCGACCGGCAGTTGCAGAAGCGTGCTGTCCTGGGGTGGCGCGTTCAGGCCGAACCGGCTGCCGGTGATCCGGCTGTCGTCACTGGCGATGGCGACAATGGCAAAGCCCCAAACCTCGGCCTCGGTCACGCCCTCGGCCCGGGCGGCTTCGGCCAGCACTTCGCGCGGGGCGGGGGTCAGCATGCGAAGGTCGAGGTCATCGCCCCGGTAGTCGAACACCCGGTCGACCGACGCCGAGAGGCTGCGATAGACTGTGCCCGCCGTCATGACCGCCGCCCCCCCGAGCGACAGGGCGAGCAGCATCAGCGCCAGCCTCAGCGGCGTGCGGCCCAGATAGCGGACGGCATAGGCGCGGGCGATGGCTGTACCGCTCTGGCGCGGCGCGCGGACCGGGGCAATATCGCGTCCGCTGTGGATCGCGGCCAATGGTGCCACACCCGCCGCGCGCCGGGCCATCAGTGCCGCAGCCAAGAGGGGGACTGTGACGCCGATCACGGCCGCCAACACCAGCACCGCCGGTGACGGGGCTAGCGGCAGGTCAGCCAGGTTCAACTCATGCGCCGCAAAGGCATTGAACCGGCCCACGGCAACAAGCCCGGCCGCTATCCCGAGAACCGTCGCGGGCAGGGCAATCGCCGCCACCCAGCCCAAAACAGTCAGGACAACCCGGGCGCGGGACGACCCGATGGCCTTCTGGATGCCGATCAGCCGCTCTTCCCCGCGCAGCGTCACGCTGACCAGATTGGCCACCAGCGCCCCCGCAACAATCAGCGCCGCCACGGCGAAGGCTGCCAACAGCATCATAACCGCCTGCATCTGGTCGGCGTGCGGATGGCGCATCAGCGGTTCTTCGACCCGGTCAGGCGTGATTCCACTGGCCTGGAGCGTGTCGAGCACAGTCGGCAAGGCGCCGGGCTCAAGCCGCAGGCGCAATTCGTCAAAAGTGCCAAGCGCACCGACCATTGTAGGCGTTGCATAGGCATAGACGACCCGGTCCTGCACGCCCGGTGCCACCGCCGCATCGGCGGCCGTCCCGCCGGAGAGCAGGCTGATTTCGTCCGCGCCCTGAAGGCGCAACGTCACAGCGTCGCCGGGGACGCCGCCCCAGACGGTCAGCGATGACCGTTCGATGAGGAGGCCCTGTGGGTCATCACTGTCGGGCGCAATGCGCGAGACCTCTTGCGTCGTCAGGTCCGGCAGGATCGTCAGGGCAAGGCTGGCAAAGCCGTCCGGTGTGGCGATCCGCCCGCGCAGGATGCGCCGAGGCTCAACGGCGATCACGCCCGGCGCGTCTTGCAGAAGTTCCAAGGCCGCCTCGGTCTGATCGCCCGTCGCGAGGATCGCCGAGGGCGGCAGGCTCGACCCGAAACTGTCCGGGATCGCGCGGCCCAGCACCGTCATAGCAACCAGGGCCGCCGTCACGGCCGCCGTCCCGACGAGCACGGCAAGGCCCATCAAGAGGGTACGCCCTGGCCGTTGCCGCAGGTCGCCCCGGATTTTCTTCAGTGCGATGTTCATGCTTTCGCTCCTTCTGTCAGACGTCCGTCCTGCAAACGGAGCTGGCGGTCCGTTGCTGCTGCTGCGACAGGGTCGTGGGTGACCATGATGACGGTCCGCCCGGCCCCCGCGATCCGCTTCAGTTCCGCGATGACCGTCGCGGCCGAGGCGCTGTCGAGGTTGCCGGTCGGTTCATCCGCCAGGATCAGTGGCGCATCGCAGGCGAGCGCCCGGGCAATCGCGACCCGCTGCTGCTGGCCGCCCGATAGCTGCGACGGCAGCCGGTCTGCCTGTTCGGCCAGCCCGAACTGCGCGAGGAGGTCGAGCGCCTTTTGCCCCCGATCCGCCCGGGGGACCGCGCCGGTGAACTCCATCGGGGCGATCACGTTTTCGGCGGCGGTCAGGGTAGGCAGCAAGAGATGCGCCTGGAAGACAAGGCCGACCGAGCGCCCTCGCCAGCGGGCAAGCTCGGCCTCTGGCATCGCCGAGATCACCGTCTCACCCACCTTCACCTCGCCCCGGTCCGCCCGGTCCAATCCGCCCGCCAGATGCAGAAGCGTGCTCTTGCCACTGCCCGAGGGTCCGGTGACGGCGGTAAACCCGCCCGCCGGAAGCGAAAGCGTCAGATCATCAAGGGCAGGTCGCGCATCTTCTGCGCGGTAGCGGCGGGTCACAGCGGTCAGCGAAAGCATGTTGAGGTCCATTAATAAGTGAGTAAACACTTACTAATCGAAGCTGTGAGGCCTGTCCATAACTTTCGGAGGGTCACGAAGGGTGGAGAAGGTTGGACGTCAGGCCCATCCCCTCCGCCACTTGCCCTTGGGAAAGCGTTCTCTCGATCCGGCTACGGCCGGATTTTTCCGTTGCTTTCGGGGGTTATGCGGGTGGGGCTCTTAACCGGCATACGCCCGGAAAGGCGCACGGGCGTTCTCTCCGGGCCGATATTCTCCGGACCTGTTAACCGGACACTTTCCGGTTATGTCGTATAAGTATATGTTTTTATGATATATTTCGCCCGGTCCGACACTTAACCTTTGGAATTGCACACCCCTGCCGCGCGCCGCTCAAATCGAAAAAAGAACGGCTCAGACCAAGTAGTCCGACGCATGCGCCCCTTCATATAGCGCCTTGATGGATGTGGCAGCCAAGACTGCTGCACGCGTTGCCGCTTCCTTCAGGTCAAGGACCCTGAATGTATCGCCGATCTTCGCGACCGCATCTATCCGTCGATACTGGTCGCCGAACCGTTCTGCATACTGGGCAAGGCCCTTCAACTTTGGGATGGCATCACCGAACTGGATGCCGTGCGGATCAACGATGTCTGCCGTGAATGTGCCGTCGCCTTGTTGATCGAAAAACACGAAGTCTGGCCGCACGATCTTCGGCTCCCCGACATCGTCATAGATGATCCCAAGCGAGTCCTGGCTGGCGCGCGACGGGTTACGATACCATGCGACGGTGCCTGGACGCCCAAGCTCAGCTCGGACCACTTCGCCCTCCCAGGAATTGAAATCCTCGGGGAACAGGCCCTGCTCATCACAGAGAAGATGTCTCTCGAAGGTCGGGAGGGGTGTTTCGGTGCCATTGGCCTCGCGGATTGTGGTCGCCTGCATCCATGATGTCGGACGAGCAAGGTCCACATCCATCGGATTGGCGCTCATCTCTCTGATCTGGCGATAGACGTCCTGGCGTTCGTCGGACAGATCCTTGATCTCGACGCGGAACCGGGTGAGCCACTGATTGGCGAGCTTCTCGGCTTCAGCCTCGAGCGTTTCACGAACCTGTGGGACCAGGCCCAAGGCTGCGATACTGACATGCGCCTCCATGAGCGCCGTTTCCATGTCGTCGGTTTTGCCTTCGTGCCGAGCGAGGTAATCGCTGTATGTCGTTGCAAGATCAGGGCTGATCGCCCGACCGGCACGGCGGTAGGCGTCCTCGATGACGGCGTAGTCAGCCTCTTCCAAAAAGTCGTCGAAGGTCATCGCGCCGCCCTTCAGGTCGGCTTTCAGGCTCTTGCCCTCGACTGTCATGACAGATTTTCGGGCGGCCTCAATTTCGGTCTTGTAGCGCGCGCGGATGCCGTTCAGCACTTTGTGCATTTCTGAATGGGCCAACTTCCCCGCATCTGCCAGCAGGCCATCGACCGCCAACTCGTGTGCGAGAGAAGTCAGCCGCTTTACAGGGCGCGCATGCCGCTTCGGCAGTGTCTGTGACGGAAGTGCAAGCAGCTTGTCCCAGACACCCTCGGGGATTGCCGGGTTAGGCTTCAGTTCCACTGGATTGATCAGCACGCGGCGGCCGGGGAGATCGTCGCCTCCATCCCCGCCTGACATCAGCGCCTTGGCGACATCCTTGACCGATGCCTCGTCGAAGAACGGCAGAAGGCAGTCCACCGAGTTCAATCGGTCATTGCCTGGGATCCGGCGCGCAAGTGGCGTCCGCACCATCCGCCCGAGAAGTTGCGTGATGTGCGTCTTGTCCCGTGCAGGCCGAAACGAGACCATGACTTCGGCGCGTGGGCAGTCCCAACCCGTGCTGATGGCGTCCTTCGCGATCAGAACCCGGACCCATGTGGAGTCCTGCACCCGCTCGGGTGAGATGTAGGGCACGCTGTGGCGTCCGAAGGTCTGGGTCGAGTGCTCGCCGAACACATGCGCCACCGCATCTTCGGGCAACTCCGGCCACTGGGTGAAAATCGTGTCCAGAGCCTTGCCGATGTCATTGTGATCCGGCGCATTCGGCACCTGCAACACCATCAGCGGCAGCACCACACCGGCGTCGCTCTGCTGCGCGCCATATGCTGCCCATGCGGCAGAGATTTCCTTCAGCTTGTCGGCGCCGCGCCGCACCAGCACGGTGTCGAACTGCCCGGCCTCTGTCGGTACGTCGAGGATGATGGTGTCCTTGAGCAGACCTGATGCCTGCACCTTTCCCGAATCCACGACGACGTTAGGCAGAGTCGCGCGTCCCTGCATGTCGGACATGGCCGCGTTGAACCGCTCGACCGTAGCGGAGATGCCCCAGACCACCGGGATGCCTGGCACGGAACCCGAACCGTTGATCAGCCGCTTGACGATGGTGGTTTTCTCGCCCGCCCCGGTCGCTGCGCGCATGCCGCGATGCGCCTCGTCCAACACGAGGTAAAGCGTCAAGGCCGGATCACCGATCGTGTTCTGGATCGTGTCCCAGATCGTCCAGGAACGGCTGTCCGGCATCGGCAGCGGCGGCGCATCCGTGTCGGCTTCTTCGTCCTGATCGCGACCGCGCACGAGAAGGCTCGATTTGCTCAATTTCTGCGTGTTCAGGAAATAGATCTTGCCCGGCTCCAGCGCCTCGCGTTGAAAGGTGTTCTGCACAACCACCAAGTCCGAGATCGACAGCCGGTCCGATGCTTCAAGCAGCCGATACCGCGACTGTTCGTTCAGCGAGGGATCGTCGCTGAACCAGATCACCACAGCGCCCGGATCGGGCTCGATGTCGTAGTTGTCGTCACCGTGGAAAAGCGCCTCGAACACCGCCGCTGCCATGACGGTCTTGCCCGCGCCCGTGGTCGCCGTCAGCGAAAAGGCGTGCTTGTCGCCGTCCTCGCGCCAGCGCTTCGACGCCTTCTTGAGGTTCACCAGAACCTTGCCAACGGCCTCTTCCTGATAGTCCTTGAGGGTAAACTTCATGGCTCAGCGGCCCATCGAAAAGCGGAAATTGGAAAGGTAGGACTCGTAGAGCCGTACCGGCTCGACCCCTTCCGGCAGCGCGCGTGCCACCGCCTGGAAACGGCGGTCGTCGTCGGTCACCACATAGGCGACGCTCAGGCCACCTTGCGCGGCCACGGCGTCGCAGAAGGCGCCTGCGCGGTCCAGGTCGACCAGCAGCCCATAGGTATCGGCGAGAGCCCATCCACCCTCGGGCAGGTCGTCGATCCGGCGCCCCTCTGACCCCGCCCGCATCCACAGCAGGGGGGCGATGCGCTGGAAGGCGACGTTCGCGCCGACGGCGACGTGGGATTCGTAGGTCAGGGTGAAGAACTCGGCGTTCGCCTCGAACCCCTCGGCCATCGGGAATTCGTCGGTGAACTTGTAGTCGCCCTCGATGTCGCGGCCCTCCGGCGTCTTGCCGGCGATGGCAGCGGCGATCCGCGGCTTGGTGATGTAGTCGCAGATGCCCCACTTCTCCCAGTCCGGGTGACCCGGACGCAGGCCCGCGCGGCAAAGGGCCGCCTGCTCGTCGGCCGCCACCTCGTTGTTGGTGACCGAGATGCACTGCCGCCGCCCGCCGTCCTGACGGTTCAGCCGCATGACGGCGTGGGCGGTGGTGCCGGAGCCGGCGAAGAAGTCGAGGATGATGGCGTTGGGATTATCGCGCGTAAAGTAACGAAGCGCGTCCTCTACAGCAAACAGAGCTTTCGGGAACGGAAACTTCCGGCCCGGAAGAAATTTTGACAGCAGCTTGGTACCATGTGATTGAGCATTATGACTTTCTCTATTCCAAATTGTCGAAGGCATTGAGGCTTGTCCAGCCTTGTATGTAGCAATGACAGAGCCATCGTCATTCCTGCGTGTTACTTCCGCCTCTCCATTTCTGATCGCTTCTGCTTTGCCGGAAGTGAGATAGTATATGCTGAACCCTTGACTGCCTTGTTTTCTGTTGCGAACAACCTTAACAAAACCTTCCGCAAGGATCTTTCGCAGGCTTTGAGGGGTAAGCCCCCAGTTCATTTCTGTTCCATCAAGCTTCAATGGGAAAACAGCCACGCAGCCAGGCAAGCTAAGTGCCGTGCTGCGGGGAACGCCTAATGGAATGGGGTCCCCGATTTCCCTAATCCTCCCGTCCGCCAACCCGACATAGATAGGATAGAATTGATCCGGGCCCGGCTGTGGCCCACCACGCCGCGACGGCATTTCTCTCCGCTGCAATAAATTCCATGGCACTTCCGAGTTTGCGTCTGTTGTAGGCTCCGGCGCAATCTTCATTGAGTCAAAGAGAACGAAGAAAATGTATTCATTGACGCGCGTGAATTCATTTACCCGAATTGCGCCGGTCGCGTTGATAGCAGTCGTGACCATCTGCACATTTGCCTCTGGAAAAAGTTGCTCCAGGAGCAGTCCAAGTCTCAGGAACTCCTTTTCATCTATCGTTACAACTAGCGCGCTCTTCTTTGGATTCAGCAGTTCGCGAGCGACAAGCAGCCGCCTTTCCATGAAAGCCAACCATTTCGAATGGCGGTACAGGTCTTCTGATTCGACATAATCGTTGTTGTATTTCCAGTCCCGCGCCCCGGTGTTGTACGGAGGGTCGATGTAGATGGCGTCGATCTTGCCGCGGTGGGTTGTGTTTCGGCGTGCAATTTTGACCCCCTAGGCGGGGAGATCGGCGTCCAATTTTGACCCCCCTGATGTTCTGTCAGACGGTCTGCTGCGGGTCAGCGGG
>Ga0224722_1000668_pt1 | contig 19832 bp, 10 predicted proteins | sample Balambano_FR1_Me_FD_161646 | JGI IMG/M metagenome (GOLD analysis project Ga0224722, IMG submission 161646) | Freshwater sediment microbial communities from Lake Towuti, South Sulawesi, Indonesia - Balambano_FR1_MetaG | ecosystem: Environmental > Aquatic > Freshwater > Lake > Sediment | place... | reverse complement strand
GTGTTGCGCACCGAGACCCACCAGGGTGAGGGTTTCAACGAACTGCGTTTTGAAGACCAGGCCGGACAGGAAGAGATTTACATCCACGGTCAGAAAGACCTGAACGTAGCAATTGAGAACGATGCTGCCTGGCACATCAAGCACGACCAGCACACCGACATCGACAACGAGCGGGTGACCCGCATCAAGGCCAACGACCATCTGACGGTCGAGGGCGAGAAGCGCGACCACATCAAGGCTGACTATTCGCTGACGGTCGATGCCTCGCTCCACCAGAAGCTGGCCCAGTCACTGCTGGTTGAGGCAGGCCAAGAGGTCCACATCAAGGCTGGTAACAAGATTGTGTTGGAAGCAGGCTCCGAGCTGACCCTCAAAGTGGGTGGCAGCTTTGTGAAGGTTGACCCCAGTGGTGTCACCCTGGTCGGTCCCACCATCAAGATGAACTCGGGCGGCAGTGCCGGTTCGGGGTCGGGATGGGCGGGTCAGATGCCCGGCTTGCCGGGCGGTGTTGAAGTGCCTGTGGCGCCACCGGCCACGATAACTGCGCTTGGTATTCAGAAAACCATGGAGTCCATGATGCCGATGGCAAAACCTTGCCCGCTAGCAGACCAAGGGGGTAACTGATGGTATTGCAACAATGGCACGAAGAAGGGTCGCTGTATGCCGTCATTGATGCGGCGGCAGACCCCTCCTTGGTTGCGCATTTCTATGAGCTGGGCGGAAATGATGCCTACCCACTGTTTGCCGGAACAGACTTTTCGGCACAGGCCGAACACGGGCCTTGGCTGCTACCTACTCCCTCGCAGGCTTTTGTTGAGGCACACCCCACACTCAGCGGTTTTTACTGCCGCAGTCGCGCCTCGAAAGAAACGATGCAACGCCACTGGCAGAGCCTGAACCGCGCCATTCATGACGGCGAGGCTGTGTGGTTTCGTTACGCCGATCATCGCATCTTGCTACCCATGCTCACGGCAATGACGCCAGGAGAGCGCGATGCACTGCTCGGCCCCTGCGAGCAGTTAATGATCGAAGGGCAGTGTGTCACCCAAAGCCAAGATTTCACCTGGATACCTGCGAGTGAAACGCCGTGGTTCCATATCCGGGAGCACCAGCTGGCGGGCCTGTATGATGAGTCCCGTCATGCCGACATACTGCGCCGCCATTTCTGGCAACGAATAGAGAAGGTGATGAGAGCCCACCCCAATCCTAAACCGGTGATCCTGACCACGTTGCAGCAAGCGAATCGAGATGGGTTGGTTGAGGATGTGCGCGAGGGCGTTATCGCTGGTGCCTTGGCGCTGCAAGCCGATTTTACGCTGGACAGCGTACGTGCTCCCTTGATGCTCACCGACGATGAATTCTTGCAAGTCGCCAACTGGCTCGGCAAACACACCGATTTGATAGGAACTCACTGATGTCTGTAAGTGCACATTGTTTACTCTGCGAAAAATATGATCGGTGGATTGAGATTGATGTTCGTGATGAACAGAACCAATCGTTCAAGGGCCTCAAGGCCACGCTGAAAGATGAAACCGGCCAGGTGAAAACCGTCACCCTCAAGGATGGTCCCACCTTGGTGCAAGGCTTTGCCGTTGGTGAGGTTACTCTGACTATTGAGAACCAGCCTTGGCTTAAAACAGCCCAGAACCGGGAAAAGCTAAAGGAGGGAGAAGCAAGCAAGGTTCCAGCCTACACCGATAAGTTTATTGGCCATAAGGATGTGAAACGTAAACACGTCAAGCTGACCACTGGGGATCTGTGCCAAACAGATCCAGAACAGCCCTTGCCGGAAGGTCACAAGCGTGGTCAAGCGCAACCAGCTCGTCTGCTAACTGACGAGTCCTACGTGATCGAGATCAAAGGCTATCAGCTCAATATCTTGCGGATTGGTGTCTTCTTCGATGGTACCTCGAACAACACCTTTAACCATTTGATTGGCAAGGATGGGATCGAGACATTTTTGGAGCAATGCGCTGCTCCTGAAGAACGTGAAGCACTGCGCAAACAGTGCGAGGCGGGGGATGTTCCTCTAAAGGTTGCAAGCCAAGCAAATGACATTACCAATATTGGTAAGGCCCATGATTTATACATTCGCCGCAATAAAGGTGCTCTTAGTGTTGCGGTTTATATTGATGGCATCGGCACTGAGGATGGGGATGGTGACACCGGAGCTGGACAAGGTGCCGATACTGGGAGCACCTCAAGTCTGGCCAAAGTTGAGAAGGCCTGTAAAACCAAGATTGTCGAGGAACTCAAACTACAATTAGGCTCAACGCTCAACACCCTCGACTGTATTCACAAGATCAACTTTGATGTATTTGGTTTTAGCCGAGGAGCCTCGGCTGCTCGGCAATTTGTCAACATGCTCGATCAACAAGCAAACCATCTCTTGGCTGACGCTATCGGAAATGAGAGTACCATCAAGCTAAAAGCAGGTTTTGACTGGGCTAATCGTGAGGATTGCCGTATTAAATTTGTCGGCTTGTTCGATACCGTTTGTACTGCAATGTTCAATAAGCGAAACGTAACGTTAGCCCCCGACTGTGCCGAACGGGTAGTCCATCTCATTGCAGCCGATGAGTGGCGCTATTTCTTTGCCTTGACCCGGATCACTGATGATGTTGCTGGTAACCAGATTGCACCCAATTTTACTGAAGTGCTCATTCCAGGATCTCACTCTGATGTGGGTGGTGGTTACTACAGCCGATGGAGTTTGAGCAATCCCAATAGCGATCCCGCGATTACAGAGCAAGTCTCCATCAAGGTTTGTAGAAGTGAAGCATCTGCTATGACATATGACCCGAAAGATAGCAGCGCCTATCGACGAGCTAGGCAGTATGCCGAAGAGCAGGTGGTAAAGGGGTGGGGTAACGAGGTTGTTGACTTACCTAATGTGGCGAGTGCTCCGGTGAGGAATAAGGTCAGCTTGCGAGTGAGGAGCAACCGACATCCCAAGACAGATAAAATGAGTGTCGAGGTTGAAGTGCTGCTCAATCGCGTAGTCGAAGGTGAATACTCACGCATTCCACTTCACATGATGGTCACAGCAGCTCAGGATGTTGGAGTGCCATTTATCACATGGAAACCAGATGAACGGGCGCTCATGTTGGAAAGTGGTGCACCTAAACTCCCTCGTACTGATCTGGCCAAACTTGATATGCTCTGGGTCAATGCCGCCAAAGAGCGGGGCGTGTCCAAGGATTTAACTAAGCAACTCGATGCTGAAGCCTACCGTCAACTGCGTTTTGAATATCTTCATCACAGCGCTGATACAGGATTGGTGAATAGGCCACATCACCACCGAGGCAAAGAAGCGCGTCATATTTACACTAACCAGGAGGGGGGATAATGAAATTCCGTTGGATCGGCTTGTCACTACTGGTTATGGCTCTACTTGGGTGCAGCAGCAAAGGTATAGCCAATAGCCAAAACACTATGGACTGGCGTTATATGGTGGGTACCAATGCGGATGAAATTTGGAGCAGCAAAGCCAATTTTTATCGAGATGGAAAACCTATTCATGGCTCATCAAATGGGGCGGTATCATCGGTTAGCAAGGAGTCATTGAGGGACAAAGACTACAGTTGGACCATCGGCAAGGGAAGGAGTGCTGAAAATCAACCGATACCCAATGAGGTACAAATAGAGTGGGTCTCGTACCATGATAAAAAGCGCTATGCTATTACCCTGAAACTACCTGTAGACATTGGCACTCAGATGGCCCAGCGTTACTTCATCTCAAATGGCAAAAAACGCGAAGAAACGCAGCGTAATGTTATTGCCGTAGCGATGGCTCCGGGCGGTTATGTCGAGGTGTTCCTGACACAATACAACGTCAAACCAGACATTCTGCTTGTTAGGGGTTTAGCCCATGAAGTAACCGATGATTATTATGACAAGCGAGTTCCCTTGAGCAAGCAATACGGGTTTGACGAGTTTTATCAAAAATATGGTGCAGCCTACCAACAGTACCCAATTCCAATGGGCATGGACTGGGTCCCTATCATGGACGCTTACCGCGCAGCACAGCCTAAGACGGATACCAATCCAGTCAATTAATTTGGATAGCGGTTTTAAGAGGTATCAATGAAGCAGTACCAAAACTGGTTGGCCCAGTATCTAATCTGTCGTCGTGATAACGACCATGCCATGGCCGCAGAATTGGCCGAGAGCATCTGTGCTTTCTGGCAGGCCAGAGGAGATAAGGCTGAGTATTCCAAGTGGCAGAAGGTCTATCAGGATCACCTGCAACAGACCACCTGACAGGCAAGGCTAAAGGCCAGGGAAGGCGCCGCATCAGCTTTGTGCCCATCAGGTGGCTGCGTAGCATAATGAATTAGCCAGCAAGACAGCAGTGCCTCTTCTGTAACTTTTTCACTCTAAGAAGAATTTTCTCCATGACATACCGTGCTATATGGCTGGCGCTGGCAACTAGCATGTTTGCCACCTGTACTTCCACTAGGTCACTCACTGACGCCGAGTTATTTCAAGCAGCAAAGTAGGGGGATGGCCGAGCCCAATATGAACTCGCCAAACGCCTGGCCAGCTAGCCAACCCGATTACCCCAATGCCATGCACTGGATGCAGCAGGCTGCGGAGCAGTCAGGGCCCTTGGCCGCCGATCAGCAGATCCGTGCTAACGCCGCCTGGCAAGTAGGTGACTGGTATCAGGCTGGGCTCGGTGAGCCCAAAAATCCGGCGCTCGCTACACAGTGGTGGCAGCGCTCGGCTCGCCTTGGCAACATCAATGCCAGCTATCGGCTGGGCCTGATGTGCCAGGAGCAGCATCGAGGCAAACTGGTCAGTGAATGCCTTGACTGGTTCGAGCAGGCCGCCAAGCGGGATCATGCCGAAGCGCAGTTGATCCTGGCTCGGTGGTACAGCAAACAACTGGGAGCAGATGCGGACGCCATCAAGTGGCTTGAGCGGGCAGCAGAACTGGGCAACCGTGATGCCCAGTTCCTTCTGGGTGAGCGATATGCGCAAGGTAAAGGGGTTGCTAAACGACCAGATCTCACCCAACGCTGGAATGACAAGGCTGCCGCCCAGCAGCAACCGGACGCCTTGTTGCAGCAAGCTAAACAGGCGGCACCTGCCAACGCTTTCGCAGCTTATCAGCGCGCCGCCACTGCGGGCTCTGCCGAAGCAGAACTTTGGCTCGGCATGGCGTATCTGGCAGGGAAACAGGTCCCGACAGACCCGGCTTTGGGGCGTTACTGGCTGGAGCTGGCAGCCGGACAAGACTCCCACGAAGCTGAGTACCAATTGAGCTTGCAGCAAGTAGACCGGGATCAGCAGCTCCACTGGTTAAAGAAGGCTGCTGACGGTGGTGTCACCAAGGCATGGTTTGATCTGACACAACTGCAGCAGGACCAAGGGGAGCTGGAGCAAGCCAGAGCCAGTTATGCCAAAGCTTCCCAACAAGGACACACTGCAGCGCAATACGCCTACGGTGAAATGCTGCGTCTGGGCCAAGGTGGCAAAGAGGATTACACGCTGGCACTCAAGCAGTATCGCCTGGCATCGCAGCAAGGCGACCACCAAGCCCAATACCGAATGGGGACATTGCGCGAAGAAGGCCTGGGGGCTCCGCGCAACCGGATACATGCCTATGCCTGGCGGTCATTGGCGGCAACAGAGGGGATGCCTGAGGCTGTGCAGGCCCGTGACGAGCTGGAAGCAGAAATGACCAAACCGGAAGTAAAGCAGGCTCAGAAGCTATCGGAACACTGGTTTAGCAAGATGTCATTAACCATCAGGCTGCAAATATAAAAAGAGGAGAGAATGAAACAAAGTAATAAATAATGCTCATCATTTATCTGGTTAATTTTTATTTAATAGGATGTAGGTGTATGAATAAATCGACGCAAGATGGAGCTAAAATCTACACACCATTAGCGCTAAAAATATACGATTGGTGGGTATTGGGTATATCTAACCGCTTTGCATGGAAATGCTCAACAAATGATCACTTAGTCCCGCATTTCAAAAGGCACTTAGGACAACGACATCTTGATATCGGTGTCGGTACTGGTTTTTACTTGCAGCATGTATCAAAAAACATTGATATTTCTCTTATGGATATGAATGCAAATAGTTTAGCGGTAGCTAAAGAGCGCGTCAGTGGTCGTTGTTGTGCCACAACAATACAACACGATATTTTTGAACCGATCCCAGTTGAGTATGAGGATAAATATGATTCGGTTTCGCTCTATTACCTGCTACACTGCTTACCTGGCACTCTTGCAGAAAAAAGGATAGCGTTACTCAATGCATCAAAAGCATTAAAGCCAAACGGTATCTTATTTGGTGCTACGATTCTTGGATATGAGGTGAATCATAATTTTTTGGGTGAAAAATTAATGCGTGCTTATAACTCAAAAGGGATATTTAGTAATGTTAAAGATACCGAAGCAGAACTAATTCATGAATTGAACCTTTTATTCGAAAACGTAACAATTAACCGTGTTGGTAAGGTGGCTTTATTTTCCGCTAGTGGAAGAACTGAGTAGCCTATAATACGAAAATGCTCTTTGGAGTTAGCCGGGATAGAATTATCTAGCTGGATTGTTTTTTGTTATCTTATAGTTATTTTCAATAAATAAACTGCCTTAAAAACAAAAAAACATAGAAGTAAGCGGCTTTGGTAGACCGCTTACTTCTTATTTTATAGGCTGTGCAGATATGCGGAAAATCCTTTGATCATGCCAGATACCAACCTCATTGGATCGTTATCGCATATTATTGCTGCATTTTTTTGGTAGACAAGGCTTATTGTTGTGGGACTTTCCGAACTGAGGAGTATAAGGATAAAGCGGAAATCCTACAGTATTGCGATCAGCTGTGGCACCAAGTGATGTCCCTGCGGTTTATCACTGTACAGATCTAGTTATCACCTGAGACCGGTCTCAAACCGGTGTTTTGTTTACGCTACTTTAGAGCGCACTTCCTTCGGTATCAATTTCAGACCCTTCTTGAACATGCTGTAGGGCGTTTGTCCCTCCATCATCCTGCCCCGATGTGGTCGCTGGGTGTTGTAGTGTTCCAGGTAGCTATCCAGGTCTGTCTGCATCTGCTCCACCGACTCATACCAGGTCGTCCTCCCCTTGATGCGAAAGTGTTCATCCAGCAAGGTTCGATGCAGCCGTTCGATAAAGCAATTGCTCTGTGGCCTGCGTGCCTTGGTTGTCCGGTGCTCAATCCCTTCCAGTTGCAGGAACAGCTCGTAGGGATGATGGTCAGGGCGCCCGCAGAACTCGCGCCCATTGTCCGACAAGATGGTATAGACCCGTGCCTCATGGGCTTCGAAGAACGGCAGCACCGTTTCGTTGAGTACATGGACCGACGTCACCGGCAGCTTACTGGTGTAGAGCCGTCCCCAGGCGTGGCGGCTGTAGCAATCGAGCACGGTTTGCAGATACACCTTGCCCACCCCCTTGAGTGCACCGACGAAGAAGGTGTCGACCGCCACCAGTTCCCCGGTGTAGTGGACCTCTATCTGGCGTTCGCGGAACTCGGGGCTGAAGCGCTCGAGCAGGCGAATTTGCTCGTCATTGAGCTCAATCGTCTGCTCCCTATGGGTTTTCTCGAGGCGCAACAAGCGGTCATGTTTGGAGAGCAAATCGTGACGTTGCCACACGCCACGCACACCGCCCGCACTGACGTTGATGCCTTGCAGAGCGAGTTCTTGCGCGACCCGCAGCGGGCCATGGGTTGGTCTGGTAAGAGAGTAATCGAGGATGGCCTGTTCAATCTCGGGTGCGACCCGGTTGGGATGAGCCCCTTTACAGCCGTGCAATTTGTCGAGCAAGCCCTCGGCGCCATAGGTCTGGTAATTACGGCGAATTTCGTAGAACTGCTGACGGTTGTAGCCAATGAGCTTGCAGGCTTTACTGACGATATTGAGTTCTTTGGCGAGCTCTAGCAGGCTGGGTTTGCGACGTGCTACTTTCTCGTTGGTGGTCATACGGTGACTCCAGATAACACGGTAGGGGTACCGTTTTGTTATCCGGTTTGGAGCTGTATGAGGCCCCCCCCCTTTGTGGGCAACTGTCGGGTGAATACCATCTCCATACACATAGTGTGGTTGTGCTTCTGATGGCTGAAGATGTTTTGCTGGTTTTCAACAAAATATAAGTAATTGGTCTGGTTTTTACTCTGTTTATCAAGTTAGCCTTCTACCTATATCACTTAATAGGAATGTGGGCAGACATTACCACAGTATCTCTTGGCTGTACCCTATATATTTAAGTTACATACCTATCATACAGTATTGAATTGAGATATGTGTTTCATATATAGAGTTACGTTTATGCTGGAAATATTCATAATCTTCGAGATAAAAAATCCACGATTGATTGCATTTCATTAAATCTATTTTCTTTTAAATATACAGAGCGATTAATTTCCAGATCAAAAGGAAATGGTTTTTTTAAAAAAATTGTACTTTCTTCGTTAAAAACTATATTGTTTCTGGCGCTTTCAGGAATCAATGTAATTCTAGTGCCATTTTCCACTGCGCCTAGTATATCCATGAAATGTGGGAGGCCTGAAAACTTACAAAAAAAACCTTCATTATTTAATTTAGTTTTCAAATTATAAAAAGATGGCTGGCTAAAAAATGATCCGCAAAATAAAAGGGGGATTTCGCTTAATAATGATTTGATATCTGAGTGTCTTGAAATCAACTCTTTTTGTACAAGTAAGCCAATGCTTTCATTTGACAGGTGTGTTTTATTTAACCCATCAGTTTCTGGCATGTCACCATTAAAGTATGAGCAAATTGCCATGTCGCAACTATTGTCTTTTAGTTCGTCGTAGCATGATCTTGCACTATCAGAAATTAGGTATTGATTATTGGTTTTCTCTGAAAGCTCTATAAATAATTGGGGGATTTCGGGGTAATAAAAACCACCCAGCATAACCTTCACAATGCGTTCGTAATTGTTAATGTTGAGCGGTAAGTTATTTATTATTTCTTTGGATTTTCCATATAGTGGATATAGTTTGTCGTATATAAGGCTACCTGCATATGTGGGGTGTATTTTTTTTCCCTTTTTCAAAATAAGTTTTTCACCACAATACCTTTCGAATGTAAACACTGAATGCCTAAGTGCTGACGTTGTGATGTTTAAATGCTCCGCTGCTTGTGTAAAATCACCGGTCTCAATCAATTTAAAATAATGCTCCATGCGTTTGGAAAAAAGCATATAATATCACACCTCATAATATCTGTTTTTTTGCTTGTTTTGTTAGTGATAGATCTTTTAATTTAAAAGCCATTATAAGCCAAGCATGATTATTCACACCTGTTTTAGGGCTCAAACATGTATAGGTCATGAGCGTTTAATGATTTTAATAGATAAGATGAGTTTATTGAAGTGAAAAAAAATTCTTTTACACGCAAACTTTTTTCACTTTTTTATTTTGCTTTTTTTGTTAAAGTGCAAGCACCAAGTGAATCTAACTTGGTTCATTATAAATGGAGGCAATCTTCAGTTTCAGTTTCAGTTTCAGTAGGTGTAAATATGCATTTGATATTAGTGAAGTTGGACTAACCTTACATGTTGACAGTCATTTACTTACATCATTTTGATGAAAGGCCATAAAAGAAACGACTTGGAAGGTAAATTCACTTGCGGGTGATGTTAACGTCCTGTTTGTCGAAATTTCCGCAGAGGCTATCCTTATCGGCTCACAGACTTCTTGTATAGATGTGATGTAAGTTAAATATAAAGAGTGCCATTTATAAATAGGGCACCACCAATTGACACATAGAGTCAAGTAGAGCTTGTATATAAAGGCTATTTGAGCATGGGTGTGATTCAATTAAGGGACGAGCGCAAAAAATAAAAATAGCACCCCTGGCTAGCTTATTAACTACCGGTTTCTGCATCTAGCTATATCAAGAGTGATTTATATTATTGCATTCACATGGTTTTATTTTGTGTAAATATGTAATTTCATCATCGAAACTAGCTAAAATGATACATCATTAACTTGAAATATTTTAAAAAATAGTACGGGTGAATTATTAATCACTGTGTTTAGGAGGTGGTTGAGTTGAACTTAATTTTATGACGTTATAAAAGTAATCTATATTTTAACTCAAAGCTATTGGAGAGCAGTAAATGTCAAAAAATAATCTATTTCCTTTTTCAAGGAAAGAGTCAATTACTAAATTGCAACAGTCTGGCTATACAACCGTCTTTGATGTGATTAATAAAAGTCGTGCTGATTTTATTAAATCAGTTTCGGATATGGAACCCATCCATGCGCGACAAGTTTATCGTCAAGCAAGAGAGCGTGCGGAAACCCTAAAAAGCCTCTTCCGTGCTTGGCAGTTACGTCAAGAGCCAGTCATCAGTGGGCTACAGAAACTCATGGTGTCTTCTCCCCAGCATATCAATGAGACTTTGCTACGCAATTTAGGCGGAGATGGTAACTTCTCTGACCTAATGATGCGCAGTACTGACTATGCGGATGCTGCCTCGATCCAATCTCTTTTCTCTCCTGGTCGCTATGCAGTTTCTCTATATAAGGTGGCAAGAAGCCTTCATGAAAGTGATTCAGCTTTCAACATCGATAACCGTCGTCCCGACATAAAAAAACTGATCCTCAGTGAAACCACCATGAATCAAGAAATCTCCTCATTAGACCTGCTACTGGAAGCTCTGCAAGGCCATGACCGCGACAAACTTGATGCTTTATCAGACCGCTTCTTTCCTATGACGCTACCCTATGATGATAAATTGATGCGCATCAATGCTGCAGTGGGGGCGCAGGGGAGAACTCTGCTCGGTATCTGGGATATCCTTTCTGACGTACAAGCCTCATCTTTCGTCGCTAATGCTCAATCAATGCGTAGCGTGTCTCTTACCGAGGAGGTTGCCGGTCGACCATTCTACCTGCAAGCAGATGGGAAAATGGTTTTCTTGGCACACGCAACTTCAGGTGGCCATAACTTGCCTGGAGCACATCTGAATGTGGGGAAGCCAGACGCTCAAGAGAGCCTTGTTGCCCCTCTCTATTTTATTCGAAAAGATGACCTGATTTATCTGGGGGTTCATGGAGATATCACCCTTAACGGTATTTCCCTAACGGGGTGCTATCTGATGGCAGACAATGGTCAAGATAATGGAAAGGAAGGGGAATATGCCCGGATGGGCTCCGTGGATAAAGACTCCGTAATCCATCCAGATAGATATCTGTACATTACCCTGGAACCTAATGGTGAAAATGGGGTCAGGATTAAAACCAATAAAGGCTATATCGGCTGCAAGAGTTCCGGTGCGAGTGACTGGCCGGAAGCTCTGACGGTGACTGAACCGACAACAGAGACAGCACTTTCCTTTATCTGCAGCAATGATAATGCGGGTGAGGACATGATTTCCTTCGAAATGCTTCTTCCCCCCAAGACTTCTCCAAAACCACCGGCGAGAACCTTGTTGAACTTGACTCCTGTCAGCTATCAGCTGATGGCGAATACAGATCTGAAGGAAGAGGATATCCGTGAGCACTATGGTATTTCTGTCACATCTTCTCGGACAGATACTGCGATCGCGGAAATATTGAATACTATGTCGGTCTTCTGTGAGAAGACAGGATTGGCATTCAATCAGGTGTTGGAGTTGACCGCACAATTTTCTTACAAACAATCAGGAGGAAAACCAGGTCAATCACAGCATCCAATATCCCGCTTCCATAAGTTTGGGAAGGTATATACACCAGAGGTGCATGAATATGGTGCAGCCTTTATAAACTCCGAAATGGATGCCAACATTTCCGATATTCTTCTGTGGGTTCAGCCGGAAAAACGTGATGCTGCAGGGAATATCACTACTCCTGCAACCCTTAATTTCAAGAATGACACAGTAGTATCTCTGGCAGGAAATGCTGAAAAAATCATCCGTCTGCATAATGCAACCGGTCTGTCATTTGAGATGCTTGACTGGGTGATTGCTCAGGCCAGTAAAGCTGCTGGATATACCTATCCCAGGTTGGATAGTGTCACACTCGATGCATTGGCCTCCTGCGTTGATTTTAAACAGCGTTACGGCATTAGTGAAAATGTCTTTGTAAGTTCTATTGGTGCAGTCAATCCTTATGCCCTTGCGCAGGAAAAAAGCTTTTTTGAAACCCTGTTTACCTATCCGGATGAAACTGGCTGTATCCCTATGGGCGCTACTATTAAATACAGTAGCAGTGAGGGGCTGTATGAAACAACCTGCTATAAGGCACTTGGTGTAACCGGTGATGAATTTGCTCGCATAGGCCATTACTGTTTTGGTAATTCAGGTTCATTCAAAATGTCTGAGGATACAGCTGGGCAAATTTACCGGTTTGGAGCCCTTCCTCGCATGTTGGGGCTGACATTCGCAGAGGCTGAGTATCTCTGGCAATTGATGGCGGGCGGAACCGATGCTCTCTTAACTGCACTGGGGCGTGATACAGGTTTTGCTGCTATCGACCTTATCCGACGCTCTGAGCAAGTGTTGAGCTGGATGGCCGATAATAGCCTGAACCTGCTTCAGGTCCAAGCGATGGTGAGCTCGGTATACAGCTGCACCGCAACGGCAGAGATGTTCACGTTCCTGCAGAATGTCTATCACAGCGTAAAAGATACACCGGTGTCTACCCGAGATATGAATGCTGCTCTGCAGCAGAAGGTATGGCGTGCGTTGGCGGGTGGCTTTGGTATTAAGGCCAATATCATGTGCCAGGTAACGAAATGGCTTGATAAAACAGACCCTGATTTCACTCTGGATAGGTACTGGGCAAGTATCGCAGCCTTCTTCAAAAATGAGCAAAACACCTCAGTGGATAGCCTGCAGCAGAATAAAGATGGATTGGCGGAGGTAACACAACGTTTAAGCCAACTAGTTTTAGTGGCCCGTTGGCTGAATTTGAGTGAACAAGATCTGATGTTACTGACGGAGGCGCCTCAACAACTGGACAGCACGCTGACCGCGACACCACAACCACATCTCTATCTGCTGCTGTTGCTTAGCCGATTGAAGCACTGGCAGAACCAAGTCACGACTTCCGTCGATGAGGCTCTGCGTCTATTGCCGATACTGGCTAATGATGAATCAGAACCCGGTGATGTAGCAGATAAAATAGCAGCTATTCATAACCTTACGTCAGATAGTGTTGCAGCTATGAGCACGTTCCTTTTTGGTAAAGGGAAGAACCCTGTCAACTTTGCCCAACTTTACACGCTGCTAACCTGGTTGCGTATGGGACAAAATCTGAACGTCGGCACTGCGACGCTACATGATCTGCTAGCTATGTCGCAAAGCAACCTAGATGCGGAAAACGCCCTCTTGCTTTCCCGTGTTGCAGATGCACTGACCGCCGGTCTCACCCGCTAAATAGCTTAATAAACTGAACGAAGGATAGTAATTTTATGTCAATTGCATTATTTAATCATAATCTTAAGGGCGCTCGTCGCGATGCGCTGGTCAGTCACTATCTGGCGACACATGACTTTTCATCCCTGCCGGAGGGGCGCTCAGTTGCTACAGCTGATGATTTGTATGAGTATCTATTGTTGGATACAAAAATCAGCGGCAGCGTGAAGACATCGCGTCTGGCGGAGGCTATCAGCAGTCTACAGTTATATATTCATCGTGGACTAGAAGGGTCTGAAGGTGACCTAGCTAATGATGCGACCCAGTATCTGGCGAAAGAGTCTTTCTTGGATAACTGGGTGCGGTACAACAAGCGTTACAGCACTTGGGCAGGGAAAGAGAAGCTGCGCTTTTATGCTTGTAATTATATTGAACCATCATTGAGAGAAAATAAATCAAACTTATTCAAAGTATTTGAAGAAAGTATCTCTCGGTCCAAGTTAATGGATGAGGATGTAATAAAAGCGTTACAAAGCTACATTGAATCTTTCTCCTTCTTTGGAGGGGTGGAATACATATCTTCATCTTTCGATGAAGATAGCGATGAAATCTATTTTCTTTCTGCCTCTCCCGACGTATCAAAAAAGTATTTTTGGAGAAAGCTCACGTTGATGAAAGAGGATGATGGGAGATTCATTCCTTTAAAATGGCAAGAGTGGTCAGAGATTAATGTAGGGATATATAACGTTTTTGATGGAAATATTGTTATTGATGTTGTTGATAATCAGCCCCATATTCACTGGATAACTGAAGAATCAGTCCAAAAAGAAGATGAGCCACAAGCAAAAGGACTTTTTCACTGTCATGCCATATTTACGGGGGGGCAATGGTCTTTTTTAAGTAAGTCTCCTAGCGAGACAATAGAGCTTCCTGTCAAAAATTGGGGGGAGATTCGTGGGAACTATTTTTCATTTCCTTATGATTTTGGTTCAGAGGAGATCCCATTGTTTTCAGCTGTAGACCTTTGGAAGGGAGAATTGCTGTCTGTTTCCCCCTCATCTACTGATAAAAATATTCTTTATTTGCTTTACAAATATAACTCACGCTTCTATATCAGTACTTTTTCCATGAGAAAAAACACAAGAGGGAATCAGATCCCTAAAAAGCTTATTTTCAATAAAAGACTGAATACAGAGGCTCTGAGGGATTTTCCTGATTCTGATGTACAGATTAGCTTATCAACTGATAGCCATGGGGCACTACAACTTTATTATGTTAATAAAAGCGGAAGTGGACTGTATACAGTCAATGTGCAAGACCCTGAATATCCTAGTGAAATTTCATTCCAGGATACTAAAGTAGTTCTTACATATCTAAAAGAAGGGAGCTTTGATAGTGCCGGGCTCTCCAGAGCATTAGAGTTGGATAGTTCAGATTGCACTAAAAAAAGAAAAATTGGTACAGCCATAAATAATATGCTGCGGGCACTTCAGGATAAAGATAACCTTGTCTTTTATGAATTTGGAAGTGAAGGGGCTTTTCCTGCAATCATAGACAAAAGGGAAAAGAATATTCCACTATCCATTAATTCGGTGACTCCCGGAGATGACTACACTGATGACCTTACGTTTAAAGTAATGCGTGGAAATATTTCGTTTTATTTTTCAGTTCCATTTGATCAATCCTATTGCCCCACAAAGGGGATCGAAATACCTGATGAGTATAAAATTACCGACCTAAGGTTCATCCCAAAACCTTATAACATTAACACCATTCAGTACTCTGATTTTTTTACCCTGATAAAGAAAGAGGATACCCAAGGAGAGCTGTCCAATTGGGTTAGTGAAGGGAATAGGTATGAGCCTGATTTGTTGTTTGTGAAATATGCTAGAGATGCTGGCGCAACGGGAAAATTTTGCATGCTGAGTTGTGGTCTAACTCTGGAGACACCAAAACCTCCAAAGTTTGGTATGATTAGGGATAATCAATTTATTCCACCTAAAGATAGTGGCATTGATACTTTTTACAGAAACTCCGGGGAAAGCTTTGTATCCTTAAACTTACCTGGTCTCTTTGAAAAAAATATGTCGCTTTTTAGTAGCGAGCCAACAGTATTAATTCCGGCGATAGGTGATTTATGTGGAGCGGATGGTCAGTACTTGTGGGAAATTTTCTTTCATCTTCCATTCCTGGTTGCGACTCGCTTCGCAAGCGAGCAACGTTTTGAAGAAGCAGAACGTTGGTATAAATACATTTTCAACAGCGCCGGCTATCGTGATGAAGACGGCAAGATCATCATGGATGACAAAAAACCTCGCTATTGGAACTGCTGGCCATTGCGAAAGGACACCGCATGGGACGCGCCTGCTGATATGCCGGCCAGCGCTGATCCGGATGTGATTGCCACCGCCGATCCGATGCACTACAAACTGGCGATATTCGAACATGTCCTTGATTTGCTCATTGCCCGAGGGGATGCGGCTTTCCGCCAGCTCGAACGCGATACGCTGACGGAAGCGAAGATGTACTACGTGCAGGCGCTGCAACTGCTCGGCCCGCGTCCGGATATCCGGGTGACGAATACCTGGGACAGCCCCACAATGGAACAAGCCGCAGGCACCATCGACAAACCGACGACCCGTGATGGCCTGCCGCAGACCTTTGCGCAATGGCTGCGCGTCGGGGACCGCAACGAGATGGGGGATGGTGATTTCCTGCCGCCGTACAATGACGTGTTGCTGGCCTACTGGGACAAGCTGGATATTCGTCTGTTCAACCTGCGCCATAACCTGAACTTGAATGGTCAGCCACTGGATTTGCCATTGTTTGCGACCCCGGCGGACCCGAAGGAATTGCACCGCCAGCAGTCCGGCGGAGATGGGGTGCAGGGTAGTGTCAGCCGAGTCAATGACATGGACACCGGTTGGCGCTACCCGTTGCTGGCCGACCATGCGCGCAACGCCGCCAGTCAACTGAGCCAATTTGGCAGCAGCCTGCTCAATGCCCTGGAGCGCCGTGACAGTGAGCAGCTGACCTTGCTGCTACAGTCTCAGCAGATCGCCGTACTAGATCAACAACAGGAGATTGGACAGAAAAATCTCGACAGCCTGACTGCTACCCTGACGTCGCTCAATGCCAGCCTCGCCAGTGCACAGTTACGTAAACGTCATTACACCCAGTTGATGCATGGCAACTTGTCCGCACAGGAGCAAAAAGGCCTGACTCTGCGTACAGAGTCCCGAGGGCTGACCCTGGCATCAAATGCGCTGGCGGTGGCGGGGGGCGTGCTGAGTGCATTGCCCAATACGTTTGGCTTGGCCAATGGTGGCGGCGACTTTGGTGCTCCCCTGCATGCTGCCTCACAGGTGATGCAGATGGTGGCGACCGCCAATGAGCAGGCGGCAGTGATCAATGATATCTCGGCGGGCTATCAGCGTCGCAGCGAGGAATGGAGCTTGCAGTGTGAGCTGGCCGATAAGGACGTTGAGCAAATGCAGGCGCAGATCGACAGCCTGAACGAGCAAATCGCGATGCAGCAGAAGCAGATCCTGTTGACTGAAACAGAATCAGCTAATGCCCAGGCGTTGTATGATCTGCAAAGCAGCCGCTTTACTGGCCAGGCTCTGTACAACTGGATGGTCGGTCGTTTGTCCACCCTCTATTATCAGCTCTATGACAACACCCTGCCGGTATGCTTGCAGGCGCGCACAGCCCTGGCTCGCGAATTGGGCAGTGACAAAGCCGATGGCTTGTTCAACATCCCGGTGTGGAATGACTTGTATCAGGGCCTGTTGGCCGGCGAGGGGCTTACCAGCGAACTGCAAAAACTCAACAACGTCTGGCTGCAACAGAGTGCACTGGGGTTTGAGGCAACACGTACCGTGTCGCTGGCAACGCTGCGTGGTGAGGAGAGCGGTAGCCTGAGCACGGTGATCAGTAAGGTACTCCTCGGCACCGAGGATGGGTCCAAGCTGGGCAAGTTGACGTTCAAAGATGGGATTTTCAGTGCTGTACTGGATCTGTCGACACTGGGACTGGACAGTGCCTATAACGACAGTAGCCGCAGACGCTTTATCAAGAGTATCTCGGTCACGCTCCCGACGTTGTTGGGCCCGTATCAGGATATCGAAGCCAGCCTGTCTGGCGGTGGGCAAATGGCGACACTGTCCCATGGCATACAGGATACCGGGCGCTTTGTCACCAACTTCGATGACAGCCGCTTCCTACCCTTTGAAGGGATGGAGCTGAAGAAGGATGTCACCACTCCGCTGACCCTGAGCATTTTCAATGTGAAAGTGAGCGATGAGGCAGCACCGAACCAGCGGGCAATTGTGGAAAACCTGAGCGACATTATTTTCCATATCCACTACATCATGCGTTAACCCCCTCCTTTACATACCATAATCCAGGCCGTCTTCGGACGGCCTGGTAAGGAATCTTTTATGCAAAATTCGGACAATTTGACACTGGAAGCGCCTTCGCTGCCAAAAGGAGGTGGTGCACTGACCGGGCTGGGTGGTCAAATCGGCGCTGCCGGTCCCGACGGTGCGGCGACCCTTGCCGTCACCTTACCCATCAGTGCCGGACGGGGTTATGCCCCCTCACTGGGATTGAGCTACAACAGTCAGTCAGGCAACGGTGCTTTCGGCATGGGATGGTACTGTGAGACTCCGGCGGTACGCCGTCGTACCCGAATGGGCGTCCCTACCTACACCTCATCAGATGAATTTCTTGCCCCGGATGGTGAAGTGTTGGTGCCCTGTCTTGACGCCAACGGCAAACCACAGACTCGCGCCAGCAGCACTCTGCTGGGAAGCAACCTAGGGACAACTTACAGCGTCAGTGATTACCGCAGCCGGGTCGAGCGAGATTTCTCGCGCCTGGAACATTGGCAACCCACCGAGGATAGTGTGGTCGCCGATTTCTGGGTGTGGTACAGCCCGGATGGTCAAGTTCACCTGCTGGGTTATGAGGCACAAGCGCGTATCGGCGATCCGAACGCAGCATCACATACCGCACAGTGGCTGCTCAATGCGTCTGTCTCTACAACTGGAGAGCAGATCTATTATCGTTACCGCAGCGAAGATGAAGCAGGGTGCAGCTCAGACGAGCAGAAACATCACCCTGAGGCTAGTGCGCAGTGCTACTTGAGCGAAGTACATTATGGCAATGTCACTCCTGGCCGCTCCTTCCCGTGCCTGGCGCAAGCCAATGCCCTTAAGGCAGGCTGGTTGTTTGTCCTGGTGTTTGACTATGGCGAGCGCAGTACGGCCCTGACCGATATTCCGCCCTACGTTGCTTCCGGCGAGTGGGCCTGCCGCCAGGACTGTTTCTCCGGCTACGAGTTTGGTTTCGAAGTACGCACTCGTCGCCTGTGTCGTCAGGTACTGATGTTCCATCGGTTGGACACCTTGGCGGGGGAAGCCTGTGGAGAAGATACTCCGGCACTGGTATCACGCTTGTTGTTGGAATATGAAGAGTCTGCGTTTGTCTCGACTCTGGTCTCTGCCCAACAGATGGCCTTTGATAACGATCAGGTACAGTCATTGCAAACCCTGCCTCCCTTGGTGTTTGGCTGGCAGACTTTCACCGAGCCGGAAGACCCTCATTGGCTCCCCCTGAATACGCTGGGTAATCTGAACGCGCTACAACCCTACCAATATGTAGACCTGAACGGTGAAGGGCTCGCGGGTATTTTGTATCAGGACGCGGGAGCCTGGTGGTACCGCGCGCCCATCCGCCAGGCAGAAGGCAGTGATACCAACGGCATCACCTGGGCTCCCGCTCGGCCATTGCCCTGCATCCCAGCCTTGCGTAATAGCGCGACCCTGGCAGATCTCAATGGTGACGGCCGCCTGCAATGGGTAGTTTCAGCCGCCGGGGTCAACGGGCACTATGAACAGGACCTGGATAACCCCGGCCAGTGGTTGCATTTCACTCCCTTAGCCGCATTGCCGGTGGAGTATGCTCATCCGCGCGCGCAACTGGCTGACCTGACCGGTAGCGGCTTTGCTGACCTGGTCCTGATTGGTCCGCGCAGTGTACGGCTGTATGCAGGCCAAGGGGATGGCTGGGAAAACGGTCAGACTGTGCTGCAGTCAGGTGACGTAACGCTGCCTGTGCCTGGCGCCGATGCGCACACCCTGGTTGCCTTCAGTGATCCACTGGGGTCCGGACAGCAACATCTGGTGCAGGTACGCGCTGATGGCGTCACCTGCTGGCCAAATATGGGGCATGGGCGTTTTGCCCAGCCGCTAGTGTTGCCCGGTTTCAGCCAGCCAGCACAACGCTTTAATCCAGACCAGGTTTTTCTGGCGGATATGGATGGCAGCGGTGCCGTGGACATTATTTACGCCCATGCCGACCGGTTGGAAATTTACCGTAATCAAAGTGGTAACGGATTTGCCTCGCCCTTTGTCGTGAGTCTCCCTGCCGGGGTGCGTTATGACCGCACTTGCCAGCTTCAGGTGGCGGTTGTTC
>Ga0224722_1000667_pt1 | contig 19853 bp, 17 predicted proteins | sample Balambano_FR1_Me_FD_161646 | JGI IMG/M metagenome (GOLD analysis project Ga0224722, IMG submission 161646) | Freshwater sediment microbial communities from Lake Towuti, South Sulawesi, Indonesia - Balambano_FR1_MetaG | ecosystem: Environmental > Aquatic > Freshwater > Lake > Sediment | place... | reverse complement strand
GTCACAGGCAGCATGTCCGCCAGGGTTGCTTCGGGTGAACCGCCCATCGGGACACGGCGCGGCATCAGCGATAACGCGCTGGGGCGCAGCACGTCCTGTGGACGCGCCGCGAATGCAAATATCAGCCCGACGATGACCGCCACAATCAGCGTGATCACAAACCGCCCGATCAGAATCGGTCCAAAGCCGAAGGCGACATATGTGCTGATCATCACGACGGGATTGATAACCGGCGCGGCGAGCAGAAACGTCACGCCGACGGAGACGGGCAGCCCCTTGGTATACAGGCGGCGCACGACCGGAACGACGCCACACTCGCATACGGGAAAAATGAAGCCCATCGCCCCGCCGACCAGCACCCCGCCAAAGCGATTGCGCGGGATGATGCGGGCGATGTCATCCGGGCGAACGAACGAGTCGATCAGCCCACCTGCCAGCGCACCGAGCAGCAGGAAGGGCACAGCTTCGATGAAGATACCCAGAAAGCGGGCGGTGAACGTGCTGATGACGGCCGCGGGATCGCGCCCTGATGTGAGAAGTGTCATCAGACTGATCAGGATAAGGACGACGCACAGCCCGATCAACAGGAAGCGGCGCAGCAAATTGGGGGTTTCGACCGTCATGCCTTTTCCTCATCACTGCACGGATGGCAGGGGCAATTTCCATTGTACCGTATTGTACAGCAGCGACGTTACGGAGCGTAGACAAACTGGCGGGCGCTTATCCGCCGATCGCACAAACTTAACGCTCCGTGCCAACCATTCGCTGCATAATTCAGGCATGGTGAATATTCAATGAGGCACCGATCATGCCCTACACGATTGGCTGGCACATTCCTGATCGCGTCGTGCTGATTACCTTCGAAGGCACGATGACGCTTGACGATATTGACCACATGAACCTCGACACAATGGCGTTGGTCGGGCAGGGTGTGCCACCGATCCATGTCGTCAGTGATCTGCTTGCGATGGAACGGTATCCAACCAGCATTCAGGAAATCAGTAAGTTCATCCGCAACGATATGAAGGCGCGGCTCGGCTGGACGATTGTGATCACGCGCAACAAGCTGGTACGCTTTATGAGCGCGATCATCATTCAGCTGACAGGAGCGCGGCTGCGCTTTTTTGATACGCTGGACGATGCGCTCATCTTTCTCCACGACAATGATGTGACACTTTCGCGCCCTTCCGAGCAGGCGACGCAGACATAAACTCATACACAGATGTGATTTCGAGGTATCATTACTGAAGGAAATTTATCCGATAAATTCTGTTTTTATTGCAAAGGACGAGGCTCATGAGCTATCGAGTGCGCTGGCTGATTCCGAATCGTGTCGTTTATGCGCTTGTGGTCGATCGGCTGACAGCCGAAGAAGGACAGGCGATGAATGACGCTATTGGCGAGCATATCGGTATCGGCGAAGCGCCGGTGCATCTGGTGATGGATATGCGCCGCGCCGCCTTCGACGTGTCGAAGGCGGGCGATACCAAAGAATTTTTCATTAAGGACAAATCACCCAAACTCGGCTGGTCAATCATCATCTCAACGAACAGGATGGTCAACTTTTTCAGCGCGATTATCACGCAAAACGCCAACCTGCGGGCGCGTATGTTTGAGAAGGCGGAAGAAGCGCTCGAATTTCTCATGAAAACCGAACCCGATTTGGGCGACGTGCAGCCCGCGCTGGACATTGTGAACGAGACAGCCGGGATGATTTGAAACGCGAACGGCGATAGATAAACGGACGTGCTGGCGCACGTCCCTACAAAAATTTTGCGTGTAGGGACGTGCGCCAGCACGTCCGCCTGGCTGTGTGTTTTATCCGTATTTTCTACTGCCGCCCTGCCGGGATTCCACTCTGGAATGCCGCGCACAGGTCAGGGTTGGTTGCCGCGTAGACGTACCACAGATTTTCGCCATCCGCCGTGAACTGCCCGCTGTTCGAGCAAATCTGCACCTGGGGCGCTGACTGCGCTGACAAGCCGCCGGGTCCCTGCCCCAACGCGCACGGCAGGAAATTATTGGCGATACGGTCACTGTTGATGACCGCCATCGCGCCGACATTCGGCACCTGCCCCTGCACCAGCCCGCCAATATCCGCCTGAACATAAATTTTTGCCGCCGCCGCGCCGACTTCCTGATAGCACTGGATCATGCCGTCAATCTGGGCGATCACGGCTGCCGCAATCGGGTCGGCGGTGAGGAGCGCCGCGCCGCCCGCGACCGCAGCGAGGGCGTCTACCAGACTATCGGCATCGGTGATGAGATAGCCGCCGATATTCGGCAGGAAGCGCTGTGCAGCGGCAGCATCAGCAGCGGTGTCGCCCGTCGTCGCCACAGGAACGACGCTGCCAACCGTTTCGCCGAGATTACACGCCGCCAGCACGAGGAGCAGCGCGAAGATGGAGGTGAGCCATGCGAGACGTTTCAACATGGGAAAATCTCCTGTCAAAAATTTAGAGTACGGGATCATTATAACGTAGAAGCTCCTCGATCACATGCAGCGAGTGGGTAACGGTGCGTCGTGTTTGCGTACTGGAGATCATTAGGCGTTATAATGAACCTGGTGATTTTAAGAGTTGGAAATACTTGGTATGAATTATGATTTAAGAGAACGAAGTGCTGAGTTTGAAGCCTATCGCCTATCATCCACCTATAGACCGTTGTTTTTTTTCGGTGATGCACTGTCCATTCTAAGTGAAATATCAGCGAATTCGATAGATTTCTGCATGACCAGCCCACCATACTGGAATAAACGTGACTATGAAAATGGCGGTATTGGTCTCGAACTTGATTTTGAGGAGTATCTAAATCATCTGCTCACGATTTTTGCTCAAGTCAAGCGCGTACTCAGGAATACAGGATCATTCTGGTTGAATCTTGGTGATACATATGAAGACAAGAGATTAGTAGGAGTGCCCTGGCGCATTGCCCTAGCCCTGATTGACCAACAGGGCTGGATGCTGCGAAACGATGTCATCTGGAATAAGCTCAAAGGTCCAGATAACGCAAAAGACAAACTTCGCAATACCCATGAGTACGTATTTCACTTTGTCAAACAAAGCAAAGGGTTCTTTTATGATGTGAACGCAATTCGCTCCAAACCGAGAGAGGCGCGTGTGAAAAATGGCGCGGTGATCTCCGCAACTGGCGTAACAGGGGTGCGTTACAAACGCCAGATAGAACTATCTACTGCCCTTAACGAAGTTGAAAAGCAAAACGCATCTCAGGCACTTAATGAAATGCTCAAGCGCATAAGACGCGGCGAAATAGCCGATTTCCGGATGGTAATTCGTAAGCAGCAGCGAACGACTCATTCGGACTCAGCAAGCGTATCGGGTCGAGCAAAAGAGTTAGCACAAAAGGGTTTCTATTTTCTGCAATACCACCCTGATGGAAGCAAGCCGGGGGATGTGTGGGACATTATCCCGGAAGATACGAGTAATCGAGGCGAACATTACGCTGCTTATCCAGAAGACCTGTGTCGTATCCCGCTTCTTGCAACCTGCCCGGAAGGAGGTATTGCTTTAGATCCATTCTGCGGCACGGGAACAACGAACCTTGTTGCCATGCAGCTTGGGCGCAAATCTGTCGGAATTGATTTATCGGAGCAGTATATTGACTATGCCAGACGGAGATGCAATTTCCTCTTATGAATACGCCGATTGCCGAACTTTTCACTATCTCAACACGTCACGATGACATAGATTGGCGTGAGTTGGTCGTATCACAGCAATGTGTCTATCTTGATCGAAAGTGTGTCAAAGTACGCAAAAGCCAGCCTGAAATCTCGATTGGAACGTGTTCTATCAAACATGGGTTGCAACCTACCCGCGATGTAATTATCTGCCCACATCGTTTTCTGGAGCGCGGGCAAATCTTTCTCGATTGCCTGCATCTACTCACCTTACATGAGCCAGGTAACGAATTGCACCGTGTTGCAGAAATTGAAATTCCCGGTGGGAGCGTAGATTACGTACTTGCGTCAGTACGTGAGGGAAAAGTCGTTGATTTCGTAGGCATAGAACTACAAGCGCTCGACACGACAGGGACATTGTGGCCGCCGCGTCAGAAATTTCTGGACTCGGTGGGACTTGCCGTGGCGGATGGACTTGACTCAAAAAGCCCTTATGGTGTGAATTGGAAGATGACAGCCAAGACGACCTTAATCCAATTGCATCATAAAGTTGAAACTTTCGATAGTTTGGGCAAGCATCTGGTTTTGGTTCTGCAAGATGGGTTAATGGATTACATGCGGCGCGAATTCAACTTTGTCCATATTCAGGATGCCAAACTGGGTCATGCAATGCACTTTCACGCTTATACTCTGCAACAGCGCGAAAATGATTATCACATTAACCTGATGTCACGCTCCAGTACAGATGCCCAAGGAATCGCGTCTTCGCTTGGCTTACTGGCTAGTGCAAATATTGAACTTGAAGTGATCGTTGCGGTACTTCAAAAGAAAATTTCATCAAAGACGCTCTTAAGGATTTAGATCACTTGATCTCATAAGTCTATCCCACCCCCCGCAGCACAGCCAGCATTGCCGGATGCACATGCCCGTTGCTGGCGACGATCTCGCCGCCGCTGTACAGGGTATCGCTTTGCACGCCGCTGTAATCCGTGATCATGCCGCCCGCTTCCTGCACCAGCAGCAACCCTGCCATACAGTCCCACGAGTGTATCTGGCTCTCCCAGTAGCCATCGAGCCGCCCCGCCGCGACAAACGCCAGATCGAGCGCGGCAGACCCGAAACGGCGCAGATCGCGGGCATGAAAGAGCATGGCTTCCCACGCCTTGAGATTGTGGATGGACTTCCCGTCACGGTCAATCGAGAAACCACTGCACAGCACCGCCCGTTCGAGCATATTGGTCACTGAAACGTGGATGGGCGATCCGTTCAGCGTCGCACCCAACCCTTGCGCCGCACTGTAACATTCGCGGTAATACGGGTTATAGACGATGCCGACGACGGGGCGCAGATAACGATCCGCCAGCGCGATACTGACCGAGAAAAATGGCAGGCTGGCGGCGAAATTGGTCGTGCCGTCTATCGGGTCAATATGCCAGACGTACTCGGCATCGGCGAGATTTGATTCGCCGCTTTCCTCGCTGATAATGCCAAACTGCGGGAACTGGTCACTCAGCGCGGTGAGGATAACGGCTTCGGAGGCTTTGTCGCCTTCGGTGACGACATCGCGGATATTCAGTTTAACAGTTTCCTCATGCGGCTGGTTGTAATAGCGCATGATCGTTTCGCCCGCGCTCACGGCGATCTGTTCCGTCGCGGCGCGGATGTGGGCAAGGTCAATCCCTGAGCTGATGATAGCTGCTCCTTACACTGACTGAGAGGTCAATTTCGAGTACAATTGGGCAATCCTGAAGTCAACTCTAACCGTTTGCTTTCGCTTTGACAACCGTTTGAAACCAGCAAATAATGAACCCGTTCAGAGAAGAGCAATCATGATCGCTGAAAATAACGTGAAACAGCGTTCCGATGGCTTGCAGACCGCGCCTGATCTGGCAGTAGAGCCGTCCCCATGGGCGCTGACCGGTGACGGTTGGGTGGTATTTTACTGGTTTACCAAAGCCGTTTTGAATCAGGCGGGCATTGAACGTCCCGAACTCAGAGGCAAGTGGCGCGGTGGGCTGGGTGCGCTGACATGGATGAATTATCACACCTCGCCCGTCGGGCCGTATGGCGAGATCATGTTCATTCCGGGGCAGTTTGACTTCGGCATCGGGCGTTACTTCTCGATCGGCCGCATCTACGTGTCGTCATGGGAGAGTGTGGTCAGCGGGCGGGCGAACTGGGGCATCCCGAAGGATCGCGCCGATTTCCATTTTGAAACGTGGAAGACGGGCGAGGAACATCTGACCGCGACGCTGGACGGCGAGAACACGCCCTTTGCCGAACTGCTGTGCCGCCCGTCAGGTTGGTCTGCTCCCGCCAGTACGCGCCTGCTGCCGATTCAGATGGCGCAGGTGTGGGAAGGGCAGATATTCGTGACAACGCTCACGCTCAGGGCGCGGGTTCACTGGCTGGATGTGCTGTCGGTGAAGGCGAATAACGCGCACTTCCCCAGCACGAACGGCTTCACCCCGCTGGGCGCGGTCAAGCTGGCGAATTTTGAGATCACATTTCCGGTGGCGAAGGTGAGCAGCTATGCAAATTGACAACGCACGCATCATCGTCACGGGGGCAGCCAGCGGCATCGGCTTTGCGCTGATGAAACAACTCGCCGCGCATCCCTGCCAGATTATCGCTGCTGATCTGCACCAGTCCGCGCTCGATGAGGCGATCCACGCGCTCGGCAATCACCCGACGGCGGCGATCAAGCCGTTCGCGGGCGACATCGGGCTGCCGCTGACGATTGACCGCCTGATCGAATTTGGCTACCAGCAGATGGGCGGGGTGGACATCTTCATTGCCAACGCCGGCTTCGCCTATTACGAGGCATTCGGGACGCCGGAATGGGCGCATATTGAAAAGATTTACGCCGTGAATACGATTGCGCCGCTGTACACGCTCGGCTTGATGGCGGGATTGCACCGCGACGGCAGGGAATTTATGGTGGTGATCACGGCGTCCACAATGGCAAAAATTGGAATCGCCGGGTACGCGCTGTATGCCTCGACCAAAGCGGCGCTGGATCGTTTTCAGGAGGCGTACCAGTTGGAAGCCTCGCCGAACGCGCACCTGTGCATCGCTTACCCGATTTCAACGCGCACCGGCTTTTTCAAGGGATCAAAGGAAAAGAAGCAGGCGAAAAATGCGCCCGTGCCAGCGCCGACGCAGACGCCGGAATATGTCGCGGCGAAAATCATCAAGGGGATTGAGCGCAACGCCCGCACCGTTAACACATCGGCGACGTTCAGCCTGGCGTATGCGATTCATCGGGTGATCCCGATTTTGAATGTTTACAAGAATTACACGCGCCGCCAGTTTGAGGAATGGCGGGGAGAATAATACCCCTCAGCCCACGTAAGCGGGGAGAGGGGCTTAACACGGGTCAGCGATTGATCTGCCGCTACTGCCCTTGCATTGCCCCCGCCACAGCGAGGAGGTCAGCGGCACAGGCAGGGGGAATAGTTTCGGCGGGCAGCGCTTCAACCGCCGTCTCAAATGTCGCCAGTTCAGCAGCGGTGTCGGCGCTGGCGGCTGCTTGCTCGACGGGCAGCGGCGCATTGCAGGACTCCGCTATCGCTTGCAGGCGTTCAGGGGATGGGTCGGGAACGACGATTTGAGTTGCTTGATTCAAGATTGTAAGCTCAGAGTTCACGTCGAGTTGCGACACAGTTACATCTGTCCCAAATGATAGTCGCCCACCAAATGGGCTGAAATCTAGCTGTTCACCGTAAAGTGTACTGCCCGGATAGCTTTCCAGAATCGCGCCACTAACAGCGTCTCGAACATTCACCAATCCATTTATACTATATGTGCTTATCAGTTTTCCGGTTGAATCCCAATCAATACCAAAGATTCCAGTGTCTTGTGTTTGGAAAGTACGCAGTAACGCACCACTTCTATCAACCACATAGATTTCAGCTTGAGGCAACACAAACGCATCTGTTCCAAACACAATCTGCGATGAATCTGCATTCCAGGTTAGGGCAGTTATGTTTAAATCTGAAAAAAACGTGTATGGAAGTTGCTCTTGATATGTTGCTCCAACATCAAGGCTTGAGGGCAATATTTGAAGCCCTCCTGGACCGCCTGTAGCAATGTACGTTCCATCAGGACTATATGCCACAGACCAAACTTCGCCTCTATTGATACGCTTTATCTCTTGATAGCTCTTCATATCCCACAAGATGACGTCACCATCTGTAGAGCCGCCGCTGATCAACTTTGAACCATCAGGGCTCCAATCAATCGTTACGACAGTTGCCTGGTGACCCCATAAGGTTGCAATATGACGTTGGGATTCAAGATCTATAACCCATATCGTCTGGTCAAAACGACCAACCGCTAGAAAGCGGTCATCAGAGCTCCATCTTACAGAGGTAAATCCACCCCAAGTTGGATCTAATTGAAAAATACTTTCTCCTGATTGCACATTGGTCACAGTTAAGTAACCAAGATAGCTATCCGCATCAGGCATAAACACGCCAGCTGAAGCTAGATTAAGCCCATCGTGACTCCATGCTACAGACGTGACGAAAAGATTTGAACCTACCCCAACCGAATCATCCTGCGCTTTAATGTTTTTAACTGCTCCAATACCTATAAGCATAGTTATGATTAGAACTGCCATTAGGTTTTTCATCATTTACCAACCAAATTGTGTGTAAAGAGCGGTCATTGTTTGATTCATCCACTCTGCTCGGGCTTGACCAGATGCTCCGGGATCGGGACAACCACTCGGATAGCAATTACCATCACGCCACAGCCTGTCAAGAAAACCAGATGTTTGTCCGGGAAAGTTTTTCCAATATATCCAGTTCAGAAACATATCAGCTGCAGCTTCTTCGATTTCAGTGTTAAAGCCAACCGGATCAGTTGTTTCCCAGTCAGGGAAATTACAGGGATTCTGCTGAAAAGGAAATGGAGTGCCAGAACTCGGAGTACCGGTTGGCGTAAGTAGCGTTGTTGGCGCACCAGGACCACAGGGACCTACTCTGGGAATATACAGAGGGAAATAAGTGGGTGAAGGCGTGGGTGGTGGAACAACTTGATACACATAATATGACGTTTGATTCCACAATGCCGCGCTTCCCCATCCATTATCATCAAATACCCTGCTTCGCTGCCAGTCACTTCTCGTTCCAAGATTTTCCAAAGAATATCTCTGAAATCCCATAATGTGACTATTGTTCGAATCCCGTAAATTCGCAGTCTGTATCAAGGTTAAGTATAGACTGTTTCCGTTGAGCGTTGTTCTACCCACAAGGACATGACCCAGTTCATGAACCATCGTATACTGAGTCATTATTACATCCAGGTCACACTCAATAGAAGCAGATTGCGTTGGATTATCGGGTGTTTTGTTGGTTGCACAGTATACTTCATCCCCATCAACGGTGTCGCCCGCTTCAGCATCGCGGTCAACTCGTCTTAAAACGATGCTACGCCATTCATTGTTACTGTTTTGCCCCTGCAACACTTCACCAAATGCTGCCACATCGGTCGTTGCAGCACCATGAAGACAGAGTGCTCGACCCGTTTCTTGAACCCCCACCAAAATTTCTGTTCGTTCTGTTGCAGACCAGTTACCTTCGAGTACAATCCTAAAATCGTCCAGCGTTATCCCGATAATATTGCACGTTGGCTGGCAGGAAGATGTTGTTCCGCCCTGCTGTGGTGATCCCTGCGGGCATATACCGCCTGTCGGTGTTGGGGTGGGTGTAGGTTGTGATGTTGGGCAGACCGTCGGTGCGCTGGTGCCATTCGGTAGATATTGCAGGCTCAGGTTGTCAAAGCGGAACGGCAGCGGCGGCGTTCCGTTGTAGTCGCCGACCTGTATCCACCCTTGCACAACGAGGTTTGACCAGGCAAGACTTGCACGCAGGGTGATCTGGTAATTGGTCAACAAGGTGTTTGGTGCCAGGGTGATAAAGCAGTTGTGTACATCCGTCCATTCAGGATTTCGCACCACTACATTGACCGTTCGAGCAACGCTGGACTGGTTGCCCATTTGGAAGTTGAATTGGAATACGCCGTTGGCGGGCGCAGCATACGGATTGTATTGGTAGAAACCGCCATCGGGCGTGTTATTCCAGCGGGCAAGTTCCATGACATTGCCATTCGCGCCGCCAGTATTGACCACCTGCATGGCTGCGTTGAACGTTGCCCAATTCGTCGTCCCCTGAGCGAAGTCACCATTATAAATGAGGTTGGTACTTGCAGGCGGGCTTACCACGCAAGAGGTTCCCGTAATGTTCAAATTGGGTTTGTACTGTAAGTTGACATTATCTACTTGCAGCGCCTGCGCGCCATCGGGATTTTGCAACCAGCCCTGAAATACAAGCGGCGACCAGAACCGTGTGGTACGGACGCGCATCGTATAGGTTTGCAACGGTGATCTTGCCGGGAGAGTAAAGGGGCAGGAAAAACTTTCGCGCCATCCCCCGTCGCGCAAAACAATGTTGACCTGCTTGTTCACGCTGCTTCGATTGCCCATTTGTAGTGTCAGTTCCAGCGGGGCGTTGGCAGAGATCGAACTGTTGATCGTTTGATAGAACCCACCGTCGGTGGTGCCGGTGTTGCGGGCAATTTCCAACCGCCCACTGACCACACTTGCCGTCGAATTCCAGGTGATCCAGTTGGTCAAGCCGTTGGAAAAATCCCCGTTAGTAATCAGATTCGTATTCACTGGGCTGAGGGGTAGATATGTGGGTGTGATACTCGGCGTGTAGGTTCGGCTCGGTGTCGGTGTAATGGTGGGAGTAAAAGTCTGATCTGGCAGGTTGTCCCAATCAACGACGATCCACATTAACTCGCTTCGCTGGATACAAACACAGCCCCAAAAGACGTAAATGAAGGAGGCATATTGCGGTGAGATGATCCCTGTAGAATGGGTTTGCAGCCCCGCCGAAGAATGGGCGACCCGCATATAGAATGTATTACTGAGTGCAACATCCCAGGCAGAATTCCCCGCAACCGATGTGCAGATATAGACCTGACGGACTGCCCGGCGGACGGGAAGATTCAGACGGATGGCTACTCCGTTGGGTTCGGGACCTTCGGTATACCACGATGCGCCTCCGTATACCGCCAGATTCGGATTTGGTGAAATAAGCTCAGGCACAAACCCCTGACTACCGCTCGAAAAATCATAAATGGTGCGGTTGTAACCCGCTGCTGGAGCAGGATAAGCACAGGCGCTTGTTGCTGATGACATGACGACATTTTCGCCACTTTCAAGATCGACTGATAAGTCTTCGCTTGCCTCAGCCGTCATCTCGTCCAATCCGATGTCAGGTATAGCCGTCGCTGTTGCGCTTGCCGTTGCGGTCATACTCGGCATGGGGGTTGGGGGTACACTTATGTGTGTTGGAACAAGACTCGGTGTGACCTGCGCGACGGGCTGATACAGTACGAAATCGTCGAAAACGACGGTATTTTGCGGCGGCGCGGGCGTTGCGACATCCTGAACGGGCGGAAATGACGCGGCGATCCCGACACGACCTGCGGGCAGCGGTGCAGTATCCATGATAGTCACCTGCGTCTGACCATCTACATCAACCCAAAGCTGATTCCGGTAAATGTTCAGCTGCAAACGATGCGGTTCAAGCGGGCGAAAATCGGACAGGTTGGTTGAGAGTAAGACAACTCCTGCACGCAGCAGGTACAGATCGCCTTGCGAGGTGAGTTGGACTTCATAGCCAACTGTACCATCGTGATGCGCGAAGAGATGGGCGTTCCCGTGGCTGACATCAACGGTGACTTCGACGGCGACATTTGCCAGTGACGCTGCCTGATAAAAGGTCGGGATCATGCTGTTGAACACGCGCAACGCGCTATCCCCATTCGGTTGCGCCTCGTATCCCCAACCCGACTCGCCAAACAACCAGTCTGACAGATTAGGCAAGGCGAACGAATCGCTAAACACTGGTGTCCAAACCACCAACGGCGGCGTCTCACTGACAGGCGTTGCAATCCCGAAAGGGGTTTGTGCAGCAGGTTGTACTTGCGTGGTGGTAGCAGTCTCGGAAGATGTGGGAGTCAAGCTATGGGTATCGGTGTTAGTGGGCGGCAGCGGCGTTTCGGTATCCGTCGGCGGAAGGGGCGTCGGGCTGGGTGGAATCGATGTGTCTGACGGCGGTACGGGCGTATCGCTGGGGATCGGCGTTGGCGGCTCAACAGGCGGCGTAGCGTCCTGCGCGAAGGCAGCGGGACTCAGGGTGAGGAGCAGCACAGCCATCAACAACGCCATCCGTCGCATGAAATATCCCTCACAGAGTACAGCAAAGGCTCTGTTAAGAGATACTACTCAAAAAAAATGGCTTGTTAATAGAAAACTAACATTACGAAAATTATTACAACGCGGGGTTAGCGCCCCGGCGGGTACGGTTCAAGATAATAACTTCCCGGTTCGCCTTCAGCCACCCAGCCCGTCAGCGGACTGCTGCCAGGCTGGCGATAAATGACCTCATACCAGGTATAACTGACCGAACAGGCTGGACCCGCCAGCACGTAGAAAATTGCGCCTGCGGGGATTTGCCCTAACAAAACGGTATTCGTGTTGGGACCTTCACGGACGTTCATCGGTTCGGGGTCTGCTGACGACACGCGCCCGCGCTGATGGACGACCAGGCGCGTCGGCATTGTGCCTGTGCAGTATGGCGTGTGCGTCGGGTAGACGAGCGGCGTCCGCGTCGGAGTCGCATCCTGTGCGGCAACAGGCAGGCTGAGGGCGATCAGCAGGCAGAGGAGCAGAAATGCCCCTGCGAACCCCACCCTAAATCCCTTCCCGAAATGTAGTAGGGGCGATGGCTTGCCTCGCCCGTGAATTTGCATGAGGCTGGAGCGGCAAGCCCCTCCCCTACGAAATGATCTCGGCGTGAATTGGTTTGTTCGCGGCACGGGGATGGGTTTCGCCGAACGTCGCATGTTCAGCTTCCCCGAAGCTGCCAGTATTCGCGGACGCCCCATACGCCGACGACACCAAAGGCAAAGGCGTACATCAGCAGATACGGCACAATCTGCGGCGACATGCGAATGGCGATTGTCGCGCCCCACAGCGCGTATGCCGACAGGAACATTTCGACATAGATGTTGTAATTGATGCGAAGCGCGTATTTGTTCCCGCGCAGTTTATCGGCATATTTGGGGGTACGCTTGAATTCCTCGTGCCGTCCAAGCAGCCCGCTGATGACGGCGTTGGAATTGCTCCACGCGATCCCTGTGCCAAAGGCGACCAGCGCGGGCAGTTCTATCACGCGCCGTTTCCAGTCCTTGTACAGCGCAAACTGGCTGATGACGAAGACCAGCGGCGGCGCGATCCACGCAAAGCCGAGCGGACCCAGCGGCAAATCCTGAAGGCTCTTGGTCATGAGCAGGACGGGCGTGATCAGCAGCATGAGAATGATGAACGGATGAACCATGTACTGGCACAGGTGCATCGTCGCCATGAGGCGCTGAACGAAGGTCAGCCGTTTGCTGCGCCAGACGACCGGCACAAGCTGTACCATACACTGAATGCTGCCCTTCGCCCAGCGCGCCTGCTGCTGCTTGAACGCGGCGATATGCGGCGGCAGTTCGCCTGGCACAACGACATTCGGCAGATACAGGAAACGCCAGCCTTCCAGTTGGGCGCGATAGCTGAGATCGAGGTCTTCGGTGAGCGTCGTATCGAGCCAGCCGCCGGCACTTTTGATCGCGGCGACTCGCCACACGCCGCCCGTGCCGTTAAAATTCATCAGGAAGCCGGCACGATTTCGCGCCGTCTGTTCGACGACAAAATGCCCATCCACCGCGACGGCTTGCCAGCGTGTCAGCACATTGTCTTCACGATTGAGATGCCCCCAGCGCGACTGCACCATGCCAAGCGCGGCATCCGCCACCAGAAACGGGACCGTCTGCCTGAGGAAGTCGGGCTGCGGGACGAAATCCGCGTCAAACACAGCGACAAACCCGACGGACTCATCAAGCAGCGTCAGCCCATAACCGAGCGCCCCCGCCTTATAACCCTGTCGGTTCGGGCGGCGCACATGCACGGCGTTAATGCCCCGCGCCTGCAATTCAGCGATCTTGCGGGCGGCGACGTCTACCGTTTCATCGGTCGAATCATCCAGAAGCTGAATGAGCAGCTTGTCTTTGGGATAATCGAACGCGGCGCACGCTTCAAGCAGCCGTTCGACCACATAAAGTTCATTGTAGATCGGAAGCTGCACAGCGACGGAAGGGCAGTCGGCGTCGGTCAGCGCTATCGGAACGACTTCATCCTTGCGCCGTTTCAGATACACCACCAGCAGAACCAGCGTGCCGATGGCATATAAACACAGGAGCAAGGCACAAATGACGTAGATCGCGGTCAACAGGGTCCATATAATCGTCATGAAATGATTTGACCCCCTTAAGGATGGAACGCAAGTCTAGCAAGCGTTCTCTTAAGTCTCAAGGGTAACAAGGGTTAACCAACCTGTCTGTGATGAGGCGCATCTTGTGTCAGGGTACAGGACTCGCTACACTGATCCGCATAGTATGAGGCGTAACGGGTTTTGTGGCAACCCTGACTGTAATCGCGCCGCCCGCAGGAACGACCGACGGGCTGCGTAGTGTAAACCTGAAAACCGATCTTTCTCCATTAGCCGATCTGATGGAAACTGCGTTCGCCGACAGTATGGACAGCGGCGGGCGGGCAGCGATCCGCGAGATGCGGGCGTTGAGCCGTTTTGGGACGGGTTTGAATATCCTCTCGAATATGAATGATCTGGTCATGGGGATCGGCTTGGGTTACGTCTGGATTCAGGACGGGCGGCTGGTCGGCAATGTCTCGATCTATCCCGCCTCGAATTTGCCCCCGTCTTCGCGGCGCACCTGGATTATCGCTAACGTCGCCGTCCATCCGGATTATCGCGGGCGCGGCATTTCGCGGCGGCTGATGGAAACCAGCCTGGATAACGTGCGCGAGCGCGGCGGCGATGTGCTGCTGCAAGTGGATGAGAGCAATATGGTGGCGCGGCGGCTGTATCAGACTCTCTCGTTTGAATCGCTGGCGACGTTCACGACATGGCGGCGACCTGCCGGCACGAAAAAACCCCGTGCCGCCGATCAACAGACCGTCTACATCACGCGGCGCGGGCAGGGTGAATGGCGCGTCGAATACGCGCTGGCGCAGCGGGTACGCCCGAACGCGCTCGGCGGGATCGGCTGGCTGCGCCCGCTGCACCAGCAGTATTTTCACCGCAGCTTGAGGGCAGTCCTGTCCGACGTGTTTAATCTGCGCTCGCATGAACGCCTGATCATCCGCTCGGACGATGGCAAGGCGATCCACGCCGCCATGTGGATCGAACGCGCTTTCGGCTCAACGACCAACCAACTGACCCTGATGGTAGACCCGCCGTATCAGGGCGTGTACGATGACGCTCTCCTCCTCTCGGCGGCACGGCGTTTCGATGGCGAAACCCTGACGATTGAACACCCCAGTTACGACGATCTGACCGCAGCGCTGCTGCGAAAGTATCAGTTTGAACCGGTGCGAACGCTCGTTCACATGCATTGGAAGGAATAAGTTTACATGGGTCTCTTTGAACTGGTTGTATTGCTGGTGCTGTCGGCTCTGAATGGCATTTTTGCGATGTCGGAAGTCGCCGTTGTTGCCTCACGGCGCATTCGCCTGAAACAGGCGGCAGACAAAGGCGACAAGGGCGCACAGTCGGCGCTGGAACTGAGCGAGAACCCGGCTCGTTTTCTCAGCACGGTGCAAATCTTCATCACGCTGATCGGCATCATCAGCGGCGCATTCGCGGGGGCAACGCTGGCTGAAGACATCGCCCGTTTACTGGATGACACCATCCTCGCGCCCTATGGCAACGCGATCGGGTTCACCGTCGTCGTGCTGCTCACGTCGTATCTCTCGCTGATCGTTGGCGAGCTTGTGCCAAAGCAGATCGCCTTGAGCAATCCTGAACGGGTGGCGGCGCGAATCGCCCGACCGATGAAATTTCTGGCGCGGCTGACCGCGCCCGTCGTCTGGCTGCTGGAACGCTCGTCGAATTTGGCATCCCGTCTGCTGGGGGTACGCGCTGCGGAAGAAACGATCAGTGAAGCCGAAGTGACGGCGATGATCAGCGAAGGCGTGCGTACCGGCGTGTTTGAAGCGGTGGAACAGCGGTTCGTCAGCGGAATCTTTCGCATGAGCGACCAGCGCATCTCCATGCTGATGACGCCGCGCACACAAATCCAGTACCTCGATCTGAACGACACCCCGGAAGAACAAATCACCACGCTCGCGCAGACGCGCCATACCCGCCTGCCCGTGTGTGAAGGCGGGCTGGATCATCTGCTCGGCTTTGTAGATGTGCGCGATTTGCTCGGCGCGGCACTGGCGGGCAAAGCGCTTGATATACGCGGCAGCCTGCACACGCCTGTCTATGTGCCGGAGTCGTTGATGGCGGTACGGGCGCTGGAACTGTTCCGCGAAACCGCGCCGCAAGTGTTGTTCGTGACCGATGAATATGGCAGCTTGACCGGATTGATCACGGCGCGAGACATGCTGAATTCGATAGACAGCACCCCCCGATTTGACCGGCGCGAGGACGGCTCATGGCTGCTGGATGGCGATACGCCAATTGATATGCTCGAGGACCTTCTGGATGCGGGCGATATCCCCGGCGCACACGAGGATTTTGAACTCCTCAGCGGCTTTATGATGGCGCGGTTCGGGCATATTCCGCACGAAACGGAGGCGTTCGAGTGGAAGGGCTATCGCTTCGAGGTGGTGGATATGGACGGGCGGCGCATTGACAAGGTGCTGGTGGCACAGAGGAACTGAGCGGTTTGGCGGTTCAAATCGTTTTATTCCTGTTCCCCCATCACCGTCGCTGCCGCCTGTTCAGGCGTTGCCTCGCCTGTGATCACCGTCGGCAGGACATTCTGTACTGCCCGCATGAACGCTGCACTTTCGCCGTCTTCGGGCACGGGAAGCAGCGCACGGCGGAGCAGCCCTTCCGTGAAGTTGGCATAGGCGGGATCGCTGCCCCATCCGTCCAGCGCTGAACGCGAGGCGGGGATCAGTCCAATGATTTGTGTATATGTCGCCTGCCGCGAAGCGTCTGCCATAAATGCGATCCAGTCCAGCGCGGCGGCTTGGGCGTTCGGCTGTGGTGTGGTCAGCACCCACATCCACCCATCCAGCACCGTGCTAGTTGTCGCGGTTTCCGTCGGGATTGCACCATAAGTCAGCGCCGCGCCCTGCTCCAGCGCGTCAAGATAGGCGGTTGAGGTGATGACCCCCGCTGACAGATCGCCCGTGATCAGCGTGGGCAGATAATCCTGATGAGTTGTGTACGCCAACACAGACGGATCGATCACCTCAGCCTGTACCGCATCATCAAAGAACGTGAAGAATCGTTCCAGCGCGGCGCTGTCTGCCACCAGGTCATCATCCACGAGCAGATCGCCATCCAGCGCGGCATACTGCGCGTAGAGAGTATTATTGACGCGGTCACTGTCGGCGGCGGGAAAAGCGTAGCCGAACCCCGCATCCAGCAAATCCGTAAAACGCCATGTATTGGGCGGCTCAAGCGCAGCCTGATACGCCAGATGGAGCGTTTCCAGCGCGTAAGGCAAGCCATACAGCACACCGTTGACGCGCCCCAATTCCTCAACCGACGGGAGCATGTCCTCCGTCAGCGATCCCGCCGCGCCTGGCAGAGGATAGATCAGCCCGCTTCGTTCCGCCGCAATCAGATCAGCGCGGCGCATGAGCGAGAGGTGAGGCAAGGCGGATGGGGCAACCTGGCTGGAGCTGGTGAGGGTCGGCAAAATCGCGCCGGCTGCCTCGCCTTCATCGCGGACACGCAGGGCGATGTGCATGTCGGTATGATCGCCTTCAAACGCGGCGATCTGCGCCGTCAGTTCCGCGCCTGCCGCCTCATTTTCAACATCTGCCAGCGCCATGGGCAGCCAGATCGTCAGGGAAAACGGTGGCGGCTCGGCGGGCGGTGTGGCTTCCTGCGCGATGACGGTTCCTGAAATGCCTGCCAGAACAACAAGAGCCGCGATCCAACGGTTATGACGCCATAAATTCATGCGCTTTAGGTTCTCACTCGTTATAATTTTCCATATCACCGCCTTGATCGGCGGGTACACGGGTAATTGTGCTGGAAACAATCCATCGCGGCAATGCACAACACAGGAGCAAACCATGACCGACTTTGCTATACAGACAAGCGGCTTGACCAAACGGTTCGGCAAACTTACCGCCTTCGCTGATGTCAGCCTGAGAGTCAGGACCGGGTGCAAGACCGCGCTGCTGGCACCGACTGATGGCAGCAAGACGAGTCTAGTCAAGTCCCTGCTAGGGTTGTATTCGCTTACAGCTGGCAGCGGCACCTTATTGGGCATGGATATTGCCTCCGACTCGATGAAGATTCGCCGTAACGTGGGTTATGCGCCGCAGGAGCCAATGTTTGATGAAACGCAGACGATTTCCTCAGCGATTCACTTCGCGGCACGATTTGCCAGTCCCGATGATGCTGTTTCCCGATCCGCTGCCATGCTGGATCGTTTCGGATTCACGGGCAAGGAAAAACGGATCGCCCGCAACTGTGACTATGTGGATCGCGCCCGACTGGCAGTCGCACAGGCATTTGTGAATAACCCGCCGCTGGTGATTCTGGATCAGAGCATTGACGATCTTGACCCGCTTGACCGCGACGAGATGTTTCAGCGGCTTAATGTGCTGCACAAAGAGCGCGGCACGACAATTCTGCTGGTGACGAAAAACACGGTTGTTGCCGAGTTATTCGCCGATGATGTCATCATCATGATCAACGGCAGAGTGGTGGCACAGGACGGCTTACGCGAGTTGGTTGGAAGCCATGACCTCGATCAGGCGAGTGTTCGGGTCGGCGGCGAAAGACGTGATGTACTGGATCAGATCAGGGCGCAGGCGTGGGTCAAATCGGTGATTAGCGAACGTGTGGCAGATGGCGAACGCTGGACAGTCATCACGGAAGACGGCGCGGCGGCGGCAAAACTGCTTCCTCTGCTGGCAGGCAGCGGCGTCTCCGTGCTGGAGTTTCAGGCAGATCATCTCTCCCTTGAAGATGTGTTCAAGCAGCTCCTGATGAAAGCTGAGGCAGCGTAAAATGGCAGCGACTCCCACCCTCCCCACAACGGTTGAACCGCTTACGCCACCGCGAGGCAGTGGCTTGTTCGCCAGTTTCAAGCGCGAATCGCGTAAGTGGTGGCGCATTTCGCGCTGGTACAAACAAGCCGCGCTCTGGACGATCATCCTGACGATCATGACGTTTCTGTTCTTCGCCCTGCTCACGCCAATTTCCGGCTTGATCAATCTGCTGAACGAGTTCTATGCCTTTCTGCAGGACCCCAGCATCACCACTGCCATCACCACATTAAGTGGCAATTCAGGCGTTGCACAGGTGCAATTCAGCACCGCCAGCCTCGTGCTGCCGATTATGTTCCTGTTCGCGTATACGCTGGTTGGCGAGGCGATTATCGTCATTTTCGGCGGGCAGTTCTTCGGCGAACTGCGCGACGGGGCGCTCAGTTGGGCGCTGTCGAAGCCGATCACACGCGGCGCCTATGTCGTCTCTAAAGCGCTGGCGGATGTGCTGGGCGTGTTCGTCATGGTGCTGCTCATCCCGTTCCTCTTCATCTGGGTCATCACCAGCACCACAGCGGTTAACCAGAACGTGCCGCTGCCGAATTATTTTGGCGCGGTGCTGATCCTTGCCATCGGTATGATGTTCTGGCATTCGTTCGTCATGATGCTAACCTTTGTTACGAATCGGCGCGGCGTGACCTTCATCATTCCCGTCGTGCTGTTGCTGCTCGGCAATGCGATTGCGCGAACCATCGGCGAGACGATCCCGCTGGTGCAGACGCTCTCGCCGTTCAAAGCGCCGCTGGCGCTCTCGCCGCTGCTGACGGGGACGCTGACGCTGGACGCCGCCCTGCCGCTGATCCTGCCGACGATTGGCTGGGCGCTGGTCTTTTATCTAATGGCGTATCTCAGCCTGCGAAAAAAGAACGTGTAGCGCTGCGACACCTGGAAGGATGTCCTCATGACCGTTCGCCTGACGCTGCCCGGCAAACCGGTATGGAGCAGCAGCCCGGCATCCAGCGGCACAACCCGCGTGCCATTCGCGGGTGTGCGCGGCGCATACGTGATCGGGTTGGTGACGAACGCGCCGAGCTTTTCCAGCGCGATCAG
>Ga0224722_1000666_pt1 | contig 19853 bp, 19 predicted proteins | sample Balambano_FR1_Me_FD_161646 | JGI IMG/M metagenome (GOLD analysis project Ga0224722, IMG submission 161646) | Freshwater sediment microbial communities from Lake Towuti, South Sulawesi, Indonesia - Balambano_FR1_MetaG | ecosystem: Environmental > Aquatic > Freshwater > Lake > Sediment | place... | reverse complement strand
CATCGGCGCGGCCATGCACAAGCTCTTGCGCTTGGCCTTCGGTGTCGTGCATTCCGACACCCCGTTTGACCCTCACTGGGATGCCAAACGCTTACAAGTCGCTTGACTTCTCAGACGATATCTCGCCGCTATGCGGCTCGGAATGACAGCGTCACGCTTTTGCATGTAGCGACTAAAAACGTACGAAACAAGGAGATAAGGCCCATGACCCACGATGACCTCCTCGCCGCGTGGCGGCACGAAGAACAGGAACCGTTCAGCGGCTGGGACTTCAGCTATCTGGACGGCCGGCACTGGACGAATGAGGTCAAAAGCTGGTCATACATGGATCGCGCTGCCGAACTGCTGCAGCACGCCAAGGCGGCCATCGACCTCGACACCGGCGGTGGCGAAAAGCTGCTTGAGCTGCGTCAACATTGGCCGCCCAAGCTGTGCGCCACAGAGTCGTATCCGCCCAACGTCAAGTTGGCGACCGAGCGCCTGTCGCCGCTGGGCGTGCGCGTGTTCGACGTGGAGATGACCAACCACGGCCCCGTGCCCTTCAGCAACGGCGAGTTCGATCTGGTGCTCAACCGACACGGTGGCTTCAACCCCAGCGAAGTCGGGCGCATTCTCGCGCCAGGTGGTACGTTCCTTACCCAGCAGGTGCACGTCGATACTAACTGCGATCTGCGCATCGCGTTCGACGCCGACTTGCTGTGGCCCGACGCGCATCCCGGCTACTACGTGCCACGCCTGGAAGCGGCCGGCATGCAGATGATTGACGTGCAAGAGTCCACCGGCAAGCACGGCTTCAACGACGTCGGCGCGTTAGTGTTCTACCTCAAAGTCATCCCATGGACGGTGCCTGGCTTCAGCGTCGAGACGCACCGCGACTATCTGTTCACGCTGAAAGACAAGCTTGATCGCGGCCAGCCGCTGGCCTTTGAGTGGAAATCGTATTTGATCGAAGCGCGCAGGCAACCATGAAAGTTGACACGCACCACCATTTCTGGAACTTGAGCAAGTGCGACTACACCTGGCTGACGCCGGACTACGGGCCGATCTACAAAACGTTCGCGCCGCAGGACTTGGTGCCGCACTTACAGGCGGCCGGGATTGATAAGACCGTGCTGGTACAGAGCGCCAACAGCACCGAGGACACGGTCTCGATGTTGACGCAGGCCGAGTGCTTCGACTGGATCGGCGGCGTAATCGGCTGGGCGCCGCTGTATGACCATGCTGAGGCCACGCGCCTGCTCGACCGCTATGCCAGGCATCCCAAATGGCGCGGCGTCCGCCATCTCAACCACGACGAGCCCGACCCCGACTGGCTGGTGCGCAGAGACGTGCTGGGCGGGTTGAAGTTGCTCGAAGAACGCGGGATGACTTTCGATGTCGTGGCCATCTTCCCCAAGCACATCGGCCACGTGCCGAGGCTGGCCGAACACGCGCCGAACCTGACGATCATCGTGGATCACATGGCCAAGCCGCCGATCAAGAGCAAGAAGATCAAAGAATGGCGAGCGGCGATGAAAGCCGCAGCGCAACACCCGAACGTTTACGTCAAGATTTCCGGCTTGAACACGGCGGCGAGTTGGGGGACATGGCGCGCCGCCGATCTCAAGCCCTACATTGACGCGACGGTCGAGCTATTCGGCGCGGATCGCTGCATGTTCGGCAGCGACTGGCCGGTGGCGGAGTTGGCGGGAACCTACGCCAAAGTGTGGAAGGAGACGAAAGCTGCGCTGAAGGGCTACAGACGCAAGGAGACTGATGCGATCCTCGGTGGCACGGCCCAGCGCGTGTATCGCATCGCAGACTAAAGTGTAAATTGGTGTCTACAGTGTCGGCAGTGTCGCTGACACCTCGGACACCGATGACACTAACGACACCAAAAAAATCATGAAACGCTACGCACAACTCATCGGCATCAAACCGGATCGGCTCGAGGTCTATAAGCAACTGCACGCGGCGGTGTGGCCGGCGGTGCTGCAGAAGATTCACGACTGCAACATCCGCAATTACTCGGTCTACGTGTATGGCGACGACATGCTGTTCGCCTACTTCGAATACATCGGCGACGACTTCGACGGCGACATGGCCCAGATGGCCGCCGACCCGATGACGCAGGAGTGGTGGGCCATCTGCAAGCCTATGCAGGTGCCGGTCGAAGGCCGCCAGCCGGGCGAGCACTGGCACACCCTCGAAGAGGTCTTTCACACTGACTGATCGCAAATCGCAAATCGGCCTATGCCCTCCCACATCACCGACTCGATCTTTCTCAAAGACCTGTATGGCACGGACGAGATGCGGGCCGTGTTCGACGACCGCACGCTGTTGCAAAAGTGGCTGGATGTCGAAGTGGCCCTTGCGCAGGCCGAGGCTGAGATCGGCGTCATCCCCCAAGCCGCCGCCGATGAGATCGCCCGCAAAGGCAGGGCCGAGCTGATGGACACGGCGTGGATGAAGCGCGAGATTGACCACACGTTGCACCCCATCGTGCCGCTCATTCGCGCGTTCAAGGCCGCCTGTGAGGGTGACGCCGGCGAATACATCCACTGGGGCGCGACGACGCAGGACATCATGGACACAGCGGTCGTGCTGCAACTCAAAGATGCCACGGCCATCTTCGAGCGGCGGTTGATTGAACTAGAAATCGTGTTGACTGAGTTGGCGCGCGCACACCGCGACACCATCATGCCCGGTCGCACACACGGCCAGCACGCCCTGCCGATCACCTTTGGCTTTAAGGTCGCCATCTGGCTGGATGAGTTTCTCCGCCATGCGCAGCGCCTCAACGAATGCAAGCCGCGCATGCTGGTCGGCCAGTTCGGCGGGGCGGCCGGCACGCTGGCGGGCGTGGCCGAGCACGGCTTCCAGATTCGGCGGCGCATGATGGCCCGCTTGAGTTTGGCCGAGCCAGGCATCACATGGCATGTAGCGCACGACGGCTTTGCCGAATTTGCCAACATCGTTGCGATGCTGGCCGGCACGTGCGGCAAGATCGCGCACGAAGTCATCGCGTTGCAGAAAAGCGAAGTCATGGAGATGGAGGAGCCATGGGCCGAGGGCAAGGTCGGCAGCAGCACCATGCCCCACAAGCGCAACCCGATGTTGTGCGAGGCCATCGTCGCGCTGGCGCGGTTGTGCTTCAATCAATCGCGGGCCGCGCTCGACGGATTGATCCAGGAGCACGAGCGCGACTGGACGATCAACCACATGGAGTGGGCCTATCTGCCCGAACTGTGCGTGATGGCCGATGGCGCGCTGGCGCTGACGCTGCGCGTCTTACAGGGCCTGCGCGTTTACCCCGAGCGCATGCGCCGCAACCTGGATGCGCTGGATGGCCTCATGCTGTCCGAAGCTGTGATGTTCGCGCTGGGCGAGAAGATGGGCCGGCAGACCGCGCACGACGTGGTGTATGAGGCGGCCATGCGCGCAGTGGAGCAGGGCAGGTCGTTCGGCGAGGTGTTGTTGGCGGACCCGCGTGTCGCGGCCCACCTGACGCGGGGTGATGTAGCGCGTCTCCTCGATCCGACTCGCTACACCGGCTTGGCTGGACAGATGGTTGATCTGGTTGTGCGCCAGAACGTCAGAGACGCCCAACCGTGAAGCTGAGCGTCTCCTCTCGCAAGCTGCTGGCGTTGCGCGAGCGTCAATACACCAGCGCCTCGACCGTCACCGTCATGCGATAGTTCGCGAAACCTGACCCCTGGATGATGACCTTGATGTAGTAGTCCTGCGTGCTGGGCAGGTTGCCACTGAAGCTCGACGCGCCGGGCATGGACGAGAGCAGCACCGTGCCGTCTGCGCCGACCACCGAGATTGCCACGCGCTGCTCTTCGGCTTCGACATTTACCAACATGCGCTGGCCGGCGTTGGCGCGGATGACATACTCGTTGATGTTCCCCGGCGTCACTTGCCCGGTGACTGTGGCGGACACAGAGCCAGGCGGGAAGATGATGCGCTTGACGCGTGGGCTGGGTGGGTTGGGCGGCGGGTTTGGGCCGATGGGACGCGCATACACCGACAGGGTGTAGTTGGCCGATGTGCCGTCAATCGCGCGCGCATCAATGAAGTAGTCCTGCGTCGAAGGGGTCACGCCGGTCCATGTGTTCGAATCGGAATGATCGGATAGCAACACCGTGCCATCCGCGCCCCAGATAATCAGGATGACATTGTTGTTTGTCCCCGAATCCACGCTCACCGAAAAGTCGTCGTTCGCGCCCAGGCGGATGACGTAGCGGTCAACGCCGCCGAAGCGCAACACGCCCTGGCGGGTGATCGTGTCTGCGCCGGGCGCAAAGCGCAGGCGCTGGGCGCGGGGTTGCGCGTGGCCGTCCGTCAGCGGTGCCAGCGCCATCAGGCCGGCGATGGACGCCGCAATAAGTTGTCTTTTCATGGTTTAGCTCCTATGTTGCCGCTCAAGGGCAGACGTGACGATAGCCTAACGGTTCGGTGTGACAGCAGCGTGACGGGAGCGCGACCAGTCGCGGCTATGCCTCAAAGCTATCCTTGTGAGCGTGAAGAACTTCCTCCTGTGCACCCTCATCGCGCTATTGTGTCATGCCCACGCATACCCCGCAACAGCCCAAACGGAAGTGCAACCCGACGCGATAGCGGCCATCGGCGCGCCCGTGCTGAAGTGGCAGCGCGGCAGCTGCTTTGCCTCATGGTGCCAGACCGGCTGGTATGCCTCGCCTGCCGTCGCCGACTTGGACAAGGACGGCCAGCCCGAGGTGATCTGGGGATCGTACGACGTGGTTGCGCTGAACGGCGCGACTGGCGCGCTCAGGTGGCGCGCGGCCAGCGGGCAGCGCGTGTGGCCGGGTGTGGCCGTGGCCGACCTGACCGGCGACGGAACGCTCGAAGTCATCGTCGGCCGAGGCGGTGATCAGGTCACGGTCTACAACGCCAGCGGCGGCGTGGCCTGGACGCGCAATCCCTTTGGTGGCGGCGAGGTGCGCACGCTGGCCGTGGCCGACCTCGACAACGACGGCAAGCATGAGATCATCGTCGGCCGGGCCAGTGGCGGCGCGACCAGGCAACTCAACGTGTTTCAGGCCGACGGGAGCGTGCGGCCGGGGTGGCCAGCGCGGCGCGACGGCGAGGCTGGCTACGGCTGGGGCATGTATAACGAAAACGTGGCCGTGGCCGACGTGACCGGCGACGGCTTCAAAGACCTGATCGGCCCGACTGACACGCACTACATCACCGCGCTTGATCGCGACGGCAACCAGTTGCAGGCCAGCGCCATCTACAACAACAGCAACCCCAAAGGCCCCAAGGTGTGGAGCCAGGTGGGCGTGCATGTAGGTCATGCCGTGGATTTGCGCGGCTACGCCAACTGCGGCACAGAGCATCGCCCCAACTTCGCGGATAGCGCGCCTGCGATTGCCGATGTGGACGGTGACGGGACGCGCGAGATCATCGTCGTCGGCAATGTCTACAACTGCGGGGCCAGCCCCTACGCCAGCCTGTATCGCATGGCCTATGTGCTCAAGGGCGACCGCTCGCGTTGGAGCAACGCCAGCTTCGACTGGACGGCCATCCCGGCACCTGCGCCGAACAGCGGCCCATTGTCGGAGGACTACAGCGTCATCGAGACGCCGCCGGCCAATGCCGTTGTGGCCGACCTGGATGGTGACGGCCTGAAGGAAATCCTGTTCCCATCCTACGACGGCCGGTTGCATGCCTATTGGCTAGACAAGACGCAGAAGGGCAGTTGGCCGTTCGACGTGCCGGGCAGCGGCATCCGCTTTGCCAGCGAGCCATCAGTCGCCGACTTGGACAACGATGGCAAGGCCGAGGTGATCTTCACTTCGTGGCCGCAAAAGGGTGGGGCCGCAGTCGGTCAGTTGCACATCCTCAATCACCTGGGCGTGCAACTGTTTGCGGTTGACCTGCCGGCGTCGTTCCCGACCGGCAACGTCAACGGTGGGCTGGCCGCGCCGACGCTGGCCAACATTGACGCCGACGCCGACCTCGAAGCCGTGATTGGCACAATTGCCAGCGGGGCCGTGGCGTATGACCTGCCGGGCACCGCCAACGCGCGCGTGTTGTGGGGCACGGGCCGCGGCAGTTACGCCCGCACCGGCACGTCGCCGGAAGCCTCGTGTTTCAAATTGACGACCAGTGTCGCGCCTGATGGCGCGGGCGCAATCGGCGCGACACCGCCAAACTGCGGGGCAGACTATTCGCCTGGCTCGGTCGTGACTCTCACTACAACTGCAAATGGCACAAACACCTTTCTGGGCTGGAGCGGCGTTGGGGGCGGGGCGACGACATCGGTGACGATGAACGCCGATCGCAGTGTGACGGCGCACTTCCTGACGTTCACGCCACAGGCGACGGTGACATTGCCGCTGATCTTGAAGTGAAGAACCGCTCCTACCCGTCAACGTCAAAACTAGCCGTGAACACAAATGCCGCGCGTGACGCATAATTCACCCGCTGCGCTCGCTCACAGCGCACGGATCAATGGCAAGCTTAACGCCGACGCACACACGCAAGCCTGAATTGCCGCGATGGACGCGTCTGTTCGTCTGGGGACTGTGCGCGCTGGTGGCCGCTGCCACCCTCTACACGATTGGCGATGTACTGATCAACTATGCGCTGGCATCTGGCGTGCTCGAAACGCTAGTCTACATTCTGGATGCATTGCTCCCGCTGGTGTGCGTGTTGCTGGCCACACTGATCGTCTTGCGTCAACCACGCAACGCCATCGGCTGGTTGTTGTTCGTGCCGGCGTGCGCGGCGCTGGTAGATGTGATCGGAAGCCTGACGGTGCAGAAACTGCCCGAGGCCCCGCCTGACCCATCTTTGCTCTTTCGGCTGGCGATGTGGCTGGACAAAGTGAACTGGCTGCTGCTCACCTTCCCGTTCCTGTTCATCCTCGTGCTTTTCCCAACGGGACGTCCGCCATCGCCACGCTGGAACTGGGTCGTCGCCCTTGCCCTCAGCATGATCGCATTTAACCTGTCGCTGGACACGTTCGCACAATACTGGGAGTCACCCATCACGACAGTGGAATGGCGCATCGTCAACCCGATCGGTTTCATCCCGAACGATGTAGTAGACGTCGTGTTGGGAGCGCCGTGGCTCATCGCGCTGAGCATTCTCACGGCCGCCAGCTTGGCTGCGCTCGTCTGGCGCTATCGACGCAGTGAGCTTGTCGAGCAAACGGAGATCAAATGGCCGCTATTTGCCAGCGCAGTTTTCGGCGTGGTGTATGTCGTCTATGTCATCGTCGTGACCCCAACGCAGCTCGATGTCACACTGCTTGCTGAAGACCTGGTCAGCCTGCTGCTCAGCCTGGCGTCGCTTGCAGTGCCTATGGCCATCGGCATCGCCATCTTGCGCTACCGGCTGTGGGACATTGATGTGATCATCCGCCGCACACTCATCTATGTCCCCTTGACGGCATTGCTGGCGCTCGTGTTCTTCGGCGGCGTGGCGATCTTGCAAGTGTTGCTCGGCCCGATGTTGGGCCAGTCGCAAGTCACCACCGCCTTCAGCACGCTCGCCACTGCCACGGTGGCCTTGCCACTGCGCAATCGCATCCAGACCGTCATTGACCGGCGCTTCTATCGCCAGAAATACGACGCGCAAAGGACACTTGATGCGCTCGCCGCACGGCTGCAATCACAGGCTGAGGCAGATGTAAACGGGTTGGCGGCCGAGGTGACGGGCGCGATTCGGCAAACGCTCCAGCCCAGTAACGTCAGGGTATGGCTGGTGGAGGCTCAATCCGGCCCGCCTGTGAGCGGAAAGCAGGCCGAGTCGTAACGACTGACAGCCATGCCACAGACTTTTTTTGACCGGTTGCTCGGTAAGCGCGCCCGCGATAGCGCTGCTGCCGGTGTTCGTGCACCAGCGCCACAGGCGGTTCAACACGATGGCGGCGAGCACGCAGACGCCATCGCCGGGATTGCGCCGGCTGACCCGCTCATTGCCTATTTGCGCAACGGCAAGGGTGCGGTGGAAATTGACAAACTCACGCTGGATTCGCCGGCGGTGGATGCGCTCAGGGCGTCTGGGGCCAAGCTGGTCATTCCGCTGGTCAATCAAGGTGAGTTCATCGGTCTCATCACGCTGGGTGAACGGCTGAGCGAGCAAGGCTATAACGCAGACGACCGCAAGCTGCTCGATAGCCTGGCTACCCAGGCTGCGCCCGCTTTCCGCGTGGCCAATCTGGTGCGGCAACAACGCCAAGAGGCCCAGGAGCGCGAGCAGATCGAGCAGGAATTGCGCGTGGCGCGCCTGATCCAGCAAACACTTTTGCCGAAGGAGCAATTGGCATTGCCGGGCTGGAAGATTGAGGCGCATTACCAGCCAGCCCGCGCGGTGGGTGGCGACTTCTACGACTTCATCACACTGCCCGATGGGCGCATCAGCCTGATCATCGGCGATGTGACCGACAAGGGCGTGCCGGCGGCGCTGGTCATGGCCATCACCCGTACCTTGCTGCGGCGGGTCACAGGTGAGGTGCAATCGCCCGGCGAGATTTTGCAGCGCGTGAACGACGGCTTGTGCGGCGACATCCCGCCCAAGATGTTTGTCACCTGCTTTTACGCCATCCTTGACCCTGCCACCGGGAAACTTGTCTTTGCCAACGCAGGGCACGACATGCCCTATCGCCGTACGCTGGGTGGAGTGGACGAGTTGCGCGCGCGCGGCATGCCGCTCGGCTTGATGCCGGGCATGCTCTATTCCGAGGCCGAGATTCAACTCGCCCCGAACGAGACCGTGTTGTTCTACACTGACGGGCTGGTGGAGGCGCACAACGCCAAGCGCGAGATGTTTGGCTTCAACCAGGTCAAGGAGCTGATGGCCCAGCAGCCAGGCGGGCCGGCGCTCGTGCCGTATTTGCTCGAACAGTGGCACGCGTTCACCGGGCCGGATCACGAACAGGAAGACGACACCACCCTGATTATTTTGCAGCGCGAGGCAAAGCCGAAGGTGATCCACGAAGATCGCACGGTGCGCGCGGTGCAAGGGCGGACGCTGGTTGAATTTGAATTGCCCAGCGCGCCCGGCAATGAGCGCATCGCCATGGGCCAGGTGGCGGATGCGGTCACAACGGCCAGGTTGAAACTACCGTCGGCCAAATTGGAACAGCTTAAGACGGCGGTGGCCGAGGCAACCATGAATGCCATCGAACATGGCAACAAAAACAACCCGGACAAGCAGGTGCAGGTGGTTGTGCGGTTGGATGGGGCGCAACTGGCCGTGCACATCACCGACCAGGGCGGCAACGTGGCCGTGCCGGAACCGGCCGTGCCCGACCTGGATGCGAAGTTGGCCGGGTTGCAATCGCCGCGCGGTTGGGGCTTGTTCCTCATCCAGAACATGGTGGACGAAATGAACGTCCATACCGACGCCGACAGCCACACGGTCGAGTTGATCGTGAATCTTTGATGAAACATGGTGACAACACACACACTTGCAGCCACTGTCAGACAACGCGACTGCACAGCTGTGATTGATCTGCGAGGCGAAATGGACGGCGCGGCGGAAGCCGCCTTGACCCGCGCCTGCGATGAGGCAATGGCCCTCGCGCCGAGGCGCATCCTGCTGAACTTCGCAGATTAGCCCCGAAGACTATGGCCCATATGACTTCTCGAACCTGTGTCTCGACCGGAACGACGTGGGAAGCACTGGCCGGCTATGCCCGCGCCGTGCGCGTCGGCCCGCATATTTGGGTCAGCGGCACCACGGCGACGGATGCACACGGCAACGTCGCCGGCGCAGGCGATGCGGCTGTGCAAACCCGATTCATCCTCGACAAGATCGAAGGTGCACTCATGCAGTTGGGCGCATCTCTTGACGACGTTGTACGCACGCGCGTCTATGTGCGCGACTTGGCCGATTGGGATCCTGTTGCGCGTATTCACGGCGAAGTGTTCGGCTCAATACGCCCAGCCAACACGCTGGTTCAGGCGCAGTTGGTCGGCGATGACTATCTTGTCGAGATCGAGGCCGAGGCATACATGGCGTAAACCTCGCGGGTCTGCTTCACGACTCTGAACAACGCGACCCAAATGTAGACCCGCGAGGTTTAATCCCGACCATGCGATTCAGCCTGCGCTTCAACAACGATCTGCCGCTGCACCAATATGTTGTGCTAGCCACAGCTGCCGAGCGTGCTGGCTTTGACCAGTTCTGGGTGAGCAACGACCTGTTTCTGCGCAGCGCGCCAGTCATCCTGGCTGCTGTCGCGCAGGCCACGACGCGTATCCACATCGGCTCGTGCATTCTTAACCCCTACACGATTCACCCGGCCGAGATAGCGATGTTCGCCGCGACGATGGACGAGTTGAGCGGCAACCGCTTCAACCTCGGCTTGGCCGCTGGCGCGGGCGAGTTCCTCAAGTGGGTCGGCATTGAGCAGACCAAGCCGCTGGTCATGATGCGCGAGACGATCACGGCGATTCGGGCATTGCTGCGCGGCCAGCGCGTTGTATTCGACGGCGAATGCCTGCGCTGGACGGGCGAGGCATATCTGCGCTTCACTGCACCGCGCGTCACACCCATCTACCTTGGCGCGATGAGCGCGGGCATGCTGCGGCTGGCAGGCGAGTTGTGTGATGGCGCCCTGCCGCTGTTGTTCCCGCCGGAGCATTACTTTGGCGTGCGGCCGTTGGTGAAGGAGGGACTGCGAAACCGGCCCACCCGCGACCCCTCCCGCAACGCGGGAGGGGAGTTTGATTTTGCGGCGTGTATCTGGGCGTCATTGGACGAGGATCGCGAAGCGGCGCGGTGGGCGCTGGCGCAGAAGGTGGCGTATTACGGCCACGCGCTCAGCCCGATGATCTATAAACGGCTTGGTGTACGGCGCGAAGACTTCCGGCCGATTGAGCAGGCGTTGATGGTCGAGCGCAACGAGGACCAGGCCGTTAGTATGGTCACGGATGCCATGCTTCGCATTGGCGTCGTGGGTGATGCAGATGATTTGGTAGCGCGGCTGCGGCCACTGGTCGAAGCCGGGGCCGAACACATCAGCTTTGGCCCACCGCTGGGGCCGGATCCGCTGAAGGCGATTGAACTGCTGGGGCGGGAGGTATTGCCGAGGCTGGTGTCAACAGATGGTCACAGATAAGCGGATGCGCGAAGCACCATTCGTTTATCCGCGTGTATCTGTTGATGAGCCATCGAGCGGCACGGCGCTCACGTCGCTGTGCCTTAGGGTGCGTTTGCCTGCGCGCTTGATCAACAGGAGTACGCCACAGAGCGGGTCGGGGCAGACCACGCGCGCGTCGGTGCTCATCCAGTCGTTGGGGTGCGTGGGGCGTTGCTTGGCTGGCAACAACGGAATTGCCGATTGCAGCGCATATAGGCAAAAACTTTGGCCCGGTGGCAGATGCAGCTTGCCACCCTTTAGCTCGAACGCGTCGCCGATGGCGTGATCGCATGTGCAGACGCCGTTGATGGCTTCGATGCTGATCCTGAGGTCGTAGAGTTCAAACTCGTCCAACGTGTCCACGGGGGATGGGCAGTACAGGGCTCGAACCTGTGACCTTCTGTGTGTAAAACAGACGCTCTGACCAACTGAGCTAACCGCCCGGTTAACGGCGTAAATTGTAGCATCGCATGTGCACTGGCTCTCAGGTGGGGTGCATTCGCCATAAAGGGGCAGGCGGTTCAAAACCACGCCCGTGGAGCCTTCGGCTGATTGTCCGCCCCCTTCGAGGGTCATGACCTGCGCGGACAATGCCTGCGTCGGCGCAGGCCGACGCTTGGCTGAAAGCCCTATAGCCGCGATTTCCAATCGCACGGCGCTTCCCCTTTTAGAAAATGCACCCCTCAGGCGCACGGTGGCTAACAGGCAAATATGGGTTGTCACCCCGAGCGAAGTCCTTTGATCCCAACGGCCTTTGGCCTTATGGGTCAAAGGATCGTGGGACGAAGGGCCTCGTTTCTGACCTAACACGAGATTCGCCCCATCGGTCGGAATGACCTCATTTCGACTTTGGCCACTCTCCTCAGCGAATATTCAGACTGCCCATCTACCAACTAAAATCGGCCCTCCAAATCATGGAAGACTGTATTGGCATCATCAAGCTGGAGCATGTGTCGAAGAAATATGAAGAGGCAGGCGTCGAGCGCACCATCCTCAACGATGTGTCGCTGGAATTTGGTTGCGGCGAGTTCACCGTGCTGCTGGGCAAAAGCGGCAGCGGCAAGAGCACGCTGCTGAACCTGATCGGCGGCATTGACGAGCCGAGCGGCGGCGAAGTCTTGATCGAGGGCAAGTCCATCACCCGCATGAGCGATCACGACCGCACCCTCTTTCGCCGCAATCACATCGGCTTCATCTTTCAAGCCTTTAACTTGATCCCCACGCTCAGCGTGCGCGAAAACGTGATGCTGCCCATGGAGTTGGGTGGCCGCTCCTCGACTGACGTCCGCGCTCGCGCCACACAGTTGCTGGAGCAGGTCGGCCTCACACACCGGATTGATGCCTTCCCCGACCGGTTGAGCGGCGGCGAACAGCAGCGCGTGGCCATCGTCCGCGCGCTTATCAATGACCCGCTGGTCGTGCTGGCCGATGAGCCGACCGGCAACCTCGACTACGACACCGGCAGGCTGGTGCTTGATCTGCTGGATTCGCTCACCCGCCAGGCCGGCAAGAACCTGGTGATGGTGACGCACAGTGAAGAGGTCGTGGGCGTGGCCGACCGGGTGTTGCGGTTGAAGGACGGCAAGCTGGTTGAGACACAGACCTCAGAAGCAGGGAACGACTGAAATCTGCGCAGCACGCCTTGTTCGGTGGTCGCAGACCACCAATGCCCTTGACCAATATCACGGGTCAACTTGCTGCTTCACAAATAAAGCGCGTGTTCCACAACGTATGCTTCCACTGCCCGCGGCACTAAGTATCTGAGTGATGCGCCTTCGCGCGCCAGACGGCGCAACTCGGTGGACGAGATATCCACCAGCGGCGCGTTCACCCACTGCACGCGTGCGCACAAGCCGGGGATGTCGTGCTCCAACTCAGTCGTATCGGGCCGCGCCCCCGGCCGTCCGGCCACGGCCAGCGTTGCCAATTCGATCAGGCGGCGCGGCCGGTGCCAGTGTGGCAGATCCTCCAGTGAGTCCGCGCCCATGATGAAGCACCAGTCGTGCTGTGGGTGTTGCGATTCAAGCAGCTCGATGGCGGTGACGGAGTAGTGTGGGGCGGGGCGCTCCACATCCACCAGCGACAGCCGAAAGCCGGGATGATCGGCAATCGCCAACTGCACCATCGCCACCCGATCATGCACAGCGCTGATGTGGTTGCCGGCCTTGTGCGGTGGCTGGCCAACTGGCAGAAACCACACCTCGTCCAGCTTGAGCTGGGTGAGGGCCTGATCAGCGATGACGAGGTGGCCGATGTGCGGCGGGTCGAACGTGCCGCCGAAGATGCCGATGTTCATGAAATGTATGTCCACGAAGGAACACGAAGAGGCACGAAGGATATGTATCTTCGTGTTCCTTCGTGCCCTTCGTGGATTATTTCCGGAGCGCGTCGCTGCGCACGGTCAGCTTTTGCAATCGCTCCGGCACGATATGTACGCCGAGGCCGGGGCCGGTCGGCACGCTCAGTGTGCCGTCGGGGTTGATGTCAAAGGGCGGGTCAATCAGGTCGGGGTTGTAGTAGCGATTGCTGGCGCTCAGGTCGCTGGGCAGTTTGAAGTTGGGCAGGGCGGCCAGTGCCAGGTTCAGCGCCCGTCCGACGCCGGTCTCCAGCATGCCGCCACACCACACCGGCACGCCGTGCTGCGCGCAGATGTCGTGAATCTCGATGGCCTGCGTCAACCCGCCGCTGCGGCCCTGTTTGATGTTGATGATCTTGCATGCGCCCAGCTCGATGGCCATGCGGGCGTGGTCGGGCGAGTGGATGCTCTCGTCCAGGCAGATGGGCGTCCGCAGCTGCGGCTGCAACTTGCTGTGCTCATAGATGTCGTCGTAGCCGAGCGGCTGCTCGATCATCAGCAGGTCGAGGTCATCCATCTGCTTGAACAGGTCGGCGTCCTTGAGGGTGTAGGCGCTGTTGGCGTCCACCATCAGCATGCGGTCGGGGAAGGCCACGCGCGCGGCGCGGGCGTCGCCCAGGTCGCGCCCGGGCTTGATCTTCATCTTGATGCGCAGGTAGCCATACTGTAAAAAGCCCTCGATCTTTTCGAGCAGCTTCTCGGTCGTCGGCTGGATGCCAATGCTGACGCCGACCACGACCCGGTCTTTCATCGCTTGGCCGGTCGTCTTGCCGATGAAGTCGCGCAGGCTCAGGCCCTGTTCCTGCGCGGCGATATCCCACAGCGCCGCCTCGATGGCCGCTTTGGTGATGTTGTGCCCGCGCACGCCGCGATACAGCGCGACCGCATCACGCGGGTGTTCAATTGGCGCTTTGAGTGTGAGCGGGATCAGATAGTCCTTGAGGATGTGCCAGGCCGTGTGCTCGGTCTCGTAGCTGTAGCCGGGGCCATCGCCGGCCCACTCGCCCCAGCCGGTCACGCCGTCCTTCGTCGTGGCCTTGACCAGAATCGTGTCGCGGTCGGTGGTGACGCCGAAGCTGGTCTCGAACGGCGCGAGCAGGGGGATGCGAATGTGAAACAGTTCGACGCGGTCAATGATCATGGTGTTGGGATTCTATGCCTTCCGCCGCACACGCAGCACGGCGATCTTGGTTGAGTGATTAAACGGCGCAGGGTCGGTGATGAATGCGCCAGTGCGGGTGGCCGGATAGCCGACGAAATCATCCGGCACGGGAAGGAGCGCCTCTATGGCCAGATAGCCATCGGCGCACAACGTTTCCAGCTCGCGCAGGTAGTCGGCCCCGCTGACATACAGCCCGTTGTTGATGGCGACGAGCGCGCCGCCGTCTCGAATCAACGGGCGGACTTTGTTGATGAGCCGGGACATGTTGTGCGCCACATCCACAGTGCCGCGCGGCGTGGCCGAATAAAACGGTGGGTCGAGGAAGACGCAATCGAATAGTGCGCCTGCCCGCTTTAGCTGATTGGTCGCCAGCCAGAAGTCGCCGGCGATGAAGTCTGCTTTGTTGATGGGAAAGCCATTCAGCGTGTAGGACGTTTTGGCGACGTTGAGAAACTGGCGATTGAGGTCGAGGTGCACGACGCGAGCCGCGCTGCCAGCCAACGCCGCCACGCCCAGGCTGCCGGTGTAGGCGAACGTGTTCAACATGTCCTTGTCGCGCAAGTGTTGCATGGCCCATGCCCGTAGGTTGCGCGTGTCGAGGTAAAAGCTGGCGTCGCGGTTTAGGGTCAGGTCAATCGCGTAGCGCACACCGGCCTCGCGCACCCAACGATCGGGCGCGTCGCCGAACCGCAGCACGCCATTGCGCTCACGTTCGCTAGGGCTGGTGCGCGCCTTCACCACGCCTGCGCGCAGCCACGGCAAGCTGTCGCGGTAGAAAGCGAATGCCTCCTGCACCTGAATCGCGCCGCGTTCGGGCGGGTCGGCGTAGTTGTGCGCCAGCAGTGTCGCCCCATACAGGTCAACGGCCAGGTCGGGCCAGCCTTCGGTGAAGCCGTTGAACAGCCGGAAGGCAGCTTCATGGCGCGTATCGAACAGGGGCGCGCGGGCGCGCAGGGCGAGGTCGAGGCGAGCGGCGAGATCGGAGGTGCTCACGCGCGCGGCTTCGACACCTTTGCCAAGGGATTCTTCATCGGCTCGCCGCGCAGGACGCGCGCCACTTCCTCGGCGGCGAAGCGCTGCAACTGCGCCATTGCCTCCTCGGAATACCAGGCCGCATGCGCGTTCAAAATCGTATTGGGCGCGCTACGGATGGGGTGATCGGCCGGCAGCGGCTCTTGTTCAAACACATCCAGCGCCGCGCCAGCCAGCGTGCCAGCGTGCAGCGCCTCGGCCAGCGCCGCCGTGTCAATGATCGCGCCGCGGGCGACGTTAATCAGGTAAGCGCTCGGCTTGAGCTTGGCCAGCGCAGTAGCGTTCAGCAGATGCGTCGTCTCAGGCGTGAGCGGCGCGTGGATGGAGATGAAATCGGCAGTGATCAGTAATTCTTCCAAGCTGACCAACGTGGCACCCGCCTCGGTTGCCTTTTCCGGCGACAAGTATTTGTCGGCCACAATCACGTTCAGCCCAAAGCTGCGCGCGCGCTTGGCTACCTCGCGCCCGATGCGCCCCATGCCGATCAGCCCCAGGGTGCGGCCTTCAATGCGATAGATCGGCTTGGACGCTTTGACCGCACCCCATTCGTTGCGGCGCATGCTGGCATCCAGGGGGATCACCTTGCGCGCCAGGGCCAACAACAGCGCCAGCGCATGGTCGGCCACTTCGGGGATGCAATAGTCCGGCACATTGGCCGTCCAGATGCCGCGCTCGGCGGCGGCTGGTACGTCAATCGTCTCGTAGCCCACGCCATAACGCACCACGCACCTGAGTTTGGGCAAGGCGTCCATGACGCGGGCGGTGATGGGGACGAAGCCGATGATGAGTGCATCTGCGTCGTGCGCCGCGCGGATCACATCGTCTTCCGTGCGCAGCGGGCTGGCGTCAATCACGTCAGCCAGGCCACGCAACGCTGCGCGCTCGGCATCTGTATTCAAAAAGGCGTGATCGGTGAGTATGACCTTGAACATAAGCTTGTTGAACATGTCCTACACTGTCATCAGATGGCGTTCCACTTGTTCCAGTTGCTGATGCAGGTTAAACTTTTAGCCGCGACAATCTAGGCGAGCGCGAGAATTAAGTCAAACGTTGCGGTTTGCTTGTCAACGATTCTCAACATGATTACAATGTTGCCGCTTTCGAAGGGCTAGAGGCGTTTGTGACGCCTCTATTTCTTTCTGGGGTCACGGCAACCCATCGCGCCCATCATCACGTACCTACGGGGGAGGACCAAAAGCAATGATCGAACAAGAATTTCTGACACCTGAAGGCTTAAAGAAGCTCGAAGACGAGCTGGAACATTTGAAGAACGTGCGCCGTGCCGAGGTGGCCCAGCGCCTGCACGAGGCCATGGCTGAGGGCGAGGTCGAGGAAAACCCCGAATACGAAGACGCCAAGAACGAGCAGGCGTTTGTTGAGGGCCGCATTCTGGACATCGAGACGATCCTGGCCAACGCTGTCCTGATCGAGAACAAAGGCCCGGCCAACGAAGTGCGGCTGGGCAGCAAGGTGACGATCACCGAAGTGGGTTCGGGCGAGAAGGAACACTACACCATCGTCGGTTCGGCCGAGGCCGATCCATTGAACGGGCGCATCAGCAACGAGTCGCCCATTGGCCGCGCGCTGCTGGGCCATAAGTTGAACGACGTGGTGCAAGTGCAGACGCCCGAAGGCCAGATTAAGTTCAAGGTTGCGCACATCAGCAACAAGTAGAGATTCGGAGGTTGGAGATTAGAGATTGCGATTGGTTGCTGATCTCTATTCTTCGGCCTCTAATCTCCATGAAAACCTACCTCGTCGGTCACTCCGGCACTGGCAAATCCACGCGCCTGACAGAACGCCTTGCCAGCCTGATCGGCAGCGGTATCAGGCCCGACCGCATCCTCGTCCTCGTTCCGCAACACACACAGGCTGAACGCTTTCGCGCCGCATTAGCACGGGTAAAGGGCAACACACGCGGCGAGCCTTACATCGGCACGGTCTACGGGCTGGCGCAGCAACATGTCGGCCTGTTCTTCCCGCGCATCGCCCCGCGCGCCGGCTTCGCTGATCCCTTGCGCGAGCCTGTGTTCATCAACGTAGAGTCGGCCCAATACTTCCTCGGCCAGATCGTCGCCCCGCGCTTAACCGAGTTCGACGACCTGAAGATGCAGCGATCGCGCCTCATCAGCCAGATTCTGGACAGCATGAACAAGGCCGCCACCAGCGGCTTTGGGCTGGATGAGTTGGCCGATCGGCTGACCTCGGCTTGGCATGGCCCAGAGCCACGTGCATATGCCTATCAGCGCGTGCAACAGATTGCGCTGGTGTATCGCGACTTCTGCCTGCAACACAGCCTGCTTGATTTCTCGTTGCTGGTCGAATTGTTTGGCAAGCAACTGCTGCAAGCGAGCTTTTATCGCGAGTTTGTCACCGCGCGCTATCGTCAGGTGCTGGCCGATAACATTGAAGAGGGCACGCCAGTGCTGCATGACGTGCTGGCGCTGCTGATGCAAACGTGCGATTCGGCCATCTTGGCTGAGGACGATCCGGGAAGCTACCGGCTATTCCTAGGTGCAGATCGCCAGTCGGCCCGAACGCTGCGCGAATCCTGCGACGAGGTGGTCGTCGCAGATGACCCCCGCCTTGGGCCTGATGCGCCGCCATCGCCTGCGCAATTTGGCGCAGCGCTGATGCGGGCGATTGAGACGAATGACCGGCGCCGCAAACCGAGTTCTGCATCAGCCGACACGGTCGAAGTGCTCGATGGCGGCAGGTATTGGGCGGGCATGGTACAGGCTGTGGTCGAGCGCATCGTCGCTCTGGCGCAGGCAGGCGTACCCGCGCAGGAAATGGCCGTGCTCGCGCCATTCGTGGAAGATGTGTTGCGCTTCGAGCTGGAGGAGCGCCTGCGCCCGCATGGCATCGGTGTGCAACCAATTCGACCATCGCGCCCGCTCTACGATCATCCCATCAGCCGCATGTTGACGGTTTGGGCACGGTTGGCGCATCCGCATTGGCAAGCACCCGTATCGGCTGCAGAGTTGGCGCGCGCCCTGGCGGTCAGCATTGAGGAACTGGATGTGGTTCGAGCACAGATGATCGCCGACGCCGCGCATAAGATCGCGGCCGATCGCCTGCCCCCGCTTGAAGATCAGGCGTTGTGGAACCGAGTCGGCATGCGCTATCGCGAGCGCTATGTCGCGCTTCAGCAATGGCTTGCTGTGCAGAGCGGGCAGACGGCTGATGTCTCACCTCCCACAACCCACAGCCCACTCGATCTGTTCTGGCAGCAGCTCTTCACCGACGTGTTGTCGCAGCCGGGCTTTGGCCTGAACGCCGATCTCGACGGCGCGACGGTGTGCGACCGGCTGGTGCGCTCAGCGCGCGACTTTCGCACCGTGTTTGAACAAGCTCGCCTGACGCCGCAGAGTGTGCCGACGGTCGAAGTAGCCGTGCTCGGCCTTAGCCCACAACCGCGCAGGAGCGCATCACTCGACCTCGGTCACGCCTATACGGATATGCTCACACAGGGCCTGCTGGCCGCGCAATTTGTGCCTGCACCCTCACCCTCACCCCCAGCCCCTCTCCCAGAAGGACAGGGGGGTGCAGTGTTGCTCGCGCCCGTTTACGCCTATCTCACAGGCGATCACCGTTCGCGGGTGCAATTCTGGCTGGACATCACCTCGAACGGCTGGCATGATCGCATCTATCAGCCACTCACGCATCCGTATGTGCTCTCGCGCCAGTGGCAGCGCGGGCGGCAATGGACCGATGAAAATGAACTGTATGCCAACCGCGATATGCTGGTCCGGCTCACCGGTGGTTTGGCTTTCCGATGCGATGAAAAGATCGTGCTGGCGTCCAGCCAGCTCAATGTAGCCGGGAGTGAGGAGAGTGGTGTGCTGGCGCGAGCGGTGCAGCGTGTGTTGGTTGGAGTCAATACATGACCGTGACAAATTACACCGTCAGCGTAAAATATCCACCCGTGAATTTGAACGTCAGCCCATCAAGTAGCTCCTTCGCGCACCCCTGTCGCTGCGCCAAGCCGTACCGCAAACGGCGGCGTAGTGTTCTATCCTTCTGATTGTGCTGATGCTCTCCCGCGACTGCACGTATATGGTTGTTTCAGCACGCCTGTTTGCGGCGTGCTGAATGCTCTGGAGTAAGCATGGATAAAGAGAGCTTGGTTTCTTTGTACAAGCAGATGACCCTCATCCGCGTGTTTGAGGATCGTGCTGCCGAGATGTATGCCAAGG
>Ga0224722_1000663_pt1 | contig 19910 bp, 19 predicted proteins | sample Balambano_FR1_Me_FD_161646 | JGI IMG/M metagenome (GOLD analysis project Ga0224722, IMG submission 161646) | Freshwater sediment microbial communities from Lake Towuti, South Sulawesi, Indonesia - Balambano_FR1_MetaG | ecosystem: Environmental > Aquatic > Freshwater > Lake > Sediment | place... | reverse complement strand
GCATCCCCCCAAAGCAGCGGCTCTAGAACGCCCCACCCCCCGGCCTCAACCTCAGCCCCAGGAAACTGAGCTGGATGCCAAATCAGCCGAGCAGGAATTGTCTGACTTGTGGACTGAGTTTATGGTGCAGCTTCCAGAGTATGAGTTGCAGGCGCTGAAAGCGATCGCCCACGACCACAACCCCACGCCTGTCCTCAATCGCATCGCTGACGACAACTTCACCACCTCAGACGAACTCATTGACTCCATCAATCAACTTGCAGAAGACACTGTGGGTGAAGAGGTGATCAAAACCCGTGGCTCCGCTCCACCCATCATCATGCGCGACCACCAACGCACTATCAAAAAGCTGATTGAAACCTACGAGTATTTAACCGAGTAATAACAGCCATGATTTCCAGCACGAGCATCACCGGAGACTTTGCCCAGCTTAGGAGAACTCCAACGCCGATGTGGACTCCGACAAGCAGACGAGGCCAACTTCTTTTCAAAGTGGACTTTCCCTTTACCGGAACTGACGCAAACTCAAACAACCGCGATCGCGCAGCTTAAGAATTGCTATGAGGTGAAGGCGGCACACACAAGCTACCTGCAACAGCCTGGTTAAAATTGGCGGCGGGAGAAAATGAGTGTGGCGATCGCCAGCAGCAGCACCATATACAACACTGCATAAAGAGCGTTTTGCAGCAAAATTTCGGGATTAGGCAGGAGGCCGTATACGGCCTGATTTTTGAGATCCAGACGAGAAAGATCAGGCAACACCAGATATAAATTACGAGTGATTGCCTCCACCATAGGATTTTTGCTTTGGGCACCTAGGGCTACCAAATTGGCACTCGCACTGCCCATGAGAAACACAGTAAACGTGAGCAACGTCGCCAATAGGGAACTGGTAAACACACCAAACACGATCGCCACCGCCGTCATCAACGCCAACAGCAACCATAAAAATACCGCTGAGATCAGAATCGCCGCTGTGGGGTAGGAGATGCGATTCACTGATAAAACAGCCATGTAGATTGCTGTCATCGCCGCCACCAGCACCGCCAGCACCGCCGACAAGCCCAAGTGCTTCCCCACAATGAACTCAACGCGACTGATCGGCTTGGCCATCATCACCAACACAGTGCGCTTTTCGATCTCCTTATTAACCAGGCCAGTGCCCACAAAGATGGCCACAACCAGTCCCAAAACAGTCATTCCAGCCAAGCCTGCATCGCGAATAATTTTGTCCTCAGTGGTGGCCGCCAGTTCCGGCAATAACCGCACCGCTGCCACCATCAATAGGGCAAACAAAATGATCAAATAGAGAACTCGATCGCGAATGACTTCCCGAAACACATTCGCCGCAATCACCAACGTTCGCCGCATCATCCTCACCCATCTGTGCTGACAACATCCTTATTAATTAAACGTCAAAACTAACTACCAGCTATTTTCATCACAAAGGGCAGAAGGCACTCGATTTGTCTTCGAGACTGAGGAATGCGCATTAAATAAAGTGGCAAATTCTGTGGGATAGGCATCCTGCCTGTCACTCACAGTCGAGACGGCTATCCCACTTTATTTAGTCCATGCTCCTGAGGATTAAATCACCTTAACTCTCTCTCGGTTCTGGCTGGCCATCGATCGGCCCTTCAATCGGCCCACACTGGACTTTCGCATTACCAACCTGGGGCAAGGGAACGGCTGGCGTAGACGCTTGCCCCGCCACATCAACCGGAGCCACCCGCGAAATCTGACACGTTTGGGTATAGTAAAACCCCTCCGCATTCGCGGAAGGCCCCTCCCAGATCGAAAAGAGTTGAACGTTATATTCTCCCGGCAAAATTTGACCGCTGATTCGCCAGTAGGAATTCTCCCTGGCTTGACTCATTTGACTCAGCACGGATTCTCCCAACCGCCCCAACTGCTCATCAAACTCCAGGAGCCACCGTTCCACCTGAGACCAGGACTGCCCCTGTAAGTTCCGCTTAAGTTCTGCCTCTGCCCGGGATAACACCTCAACGCCACGCGAACTGGCTTGGGGGTTTGCTTCCCACTGGAACATAAACGGGCTGTTACGGAAATCGGCATATTCCAGGGTGGGATAATCGGCTAACCACTGGCGCGTTGTAAAGCCGAGTTGAATCCAACAACTCAAGAGCAGGTTGATCAGCGCCAGGTTAACCAGGTATTGCCGATCGCCCGGTTTAGGTTTGACCCAAATTGGAACTTGTTGAGCAGAATCGGAGCCAATGAATTTTGGCAATCCGGCGATTATCGCAGAGAGGCATGGCCAAAGCACAAAGGCGATCGCGGGAATGCCTTCTATCGTCCCAAACAGGAAGTAACAAATCAACCCTCCCGTAATCCACGGCCCAATAAAAATCTGGTTAATTGTCAGAATTTTCTTCAGTTCCTTTTCATCGTGCATAATCCAGTGAACGCCCGCGATCAAGAAGATCCAGCCGCAAAAAGCGATGATGCTCTGAACCACGCCACTCACCAATAGCGACATCGCCCAGGAAAAAGCCCCCAGCAGAATGATGGTTTTCGGTGAATCCCATTTTGGGGGAATAACTAACCCAAAGAGTTCTCTTAGGAATCCCAACAGCTCTCCCAGAAATCTTTGCAGCACCAAAAACCGAAAGGCAAATAAAGAAATGATGCCAAAGGCGACGAGACCCAGGATCGTCAAAACCAGGGGGGGAGCCAGTTCTAGTAACAGCCTTATCGTTCTAGCAAGAAAATCCATGGACTCACCGGAAGTAGGTTTGGTCGAACCAGCGGAACAGGAGTAACACCAACACGGCGCTAAAACTGAGGGAGTTGGCAACTAAGAGGGTATAGGCGCGATCGTTTTTCTTGAACAAAAGACCGCCCTGTTCCAGTCGCCGAAACTTGAAGCGATCGCGAGACTTCAAAATCGTCTCTGATTGCTCCTGGGGCTTGCGCGTTTCCAGCATAAATTCCAGGAGCGTGAGAGCCTGATACTCTGCGATAATCACCCCAAAAAATATACCTAAAGCCGTCAGCACCAGCATGGGCGGCATCCCGCCTTCCCATGCATTGGAGAAGAAGCGTTCAAAAAAGAAGAAGCTGATGAGCTGAATTCGCAGATCCTCCGGTAAGAGTTGTTGCACATTAAAAAAGATCACCCAACCAAGAAAGGTGGAGAGCATATTAATCGTCGCGGCATACCGCACGCTCGTTTTGTAATCGAATGGCAAACGGCGATACAAAACTAAGGCTTCCAGCGCGATCGCCACCAGCAAAAACAGGATTTGAAATGCGATCGCCCTTGCCGGTAACACACCAAAATTCATCGCACCACGGGAACTGCGTTTATGAAGCTATTCTACGCTGGGTTCCGGTGTGTGGTGTTCTCCGGCAGTTCCCAAATCGCAACAACCATCACTTTTAATTGAACACCTGACGTAGCATAATAAAGCGTTTGAAAACTTCTGGACGATGGCATATGGCTCTTCCCTCGGCTCAGCCCGCATTGTTAGTGCTTGCAGATGGTTCTAGTTATTCTGGTTGGTCGTTTGGCGCAACGGGAACCACGATCGGCGAAGTCGTCTTTAATACGGGCATGACGGGCTATCAGGAGGTTCTGACTGATCCTAGCTACTGTGGCCAAATCATCACGTTCACCTACCCCGAACTGGGCAACACGGGCATCAACGCTGAGGACGAAGAATCCACCCGCCCGCAGGCCCGCGGCGCGATCGCGCGCAACATTTGCCCCCGGCCCAGCAACTGGCGTGCCACTCAGTCATTGCATGACTATTTGAAGCAACACCACGTTTTGGGCATTTATGGTATTGATACCCGTGCCCTCACTCGCAAATTGCGATCAGTTGGGGCGATGAATGGCGGCATTTCGACCGAGATTTTAGACCCATTTGAACTATTGCAACGGGTGCAGGATGCGCCTAGCATGGCCGGACTCAATCTTGTGCGGAGCGTCACCACGCCAACGATTTACGAATGGTCAGAATCAACCGACACGCGCTGGGAGTTTAGCGATGGGGTTGCTGCTGATTCGGAACCTCTGACTGTGGTGGCGATCGATTTTGGCGTGAAGCGCAATATCCTGCGTCGTTTGGCCAGCTATGGCTGTCGCGTAATTGTCGTCCCCTCCACCACCGCACCCGAAGAAATTTTGAAATACAACCCTGACGGGATCTTCCTTTCCAATGGTCCCGGCGACCCCGCCGCTGTGACCGAAGGAATCGAGACGGCTAAAGCCCTTTTGAATAGCAACAAGCCGATGTTTGGGATTTGTATGGGGCACCAGATTTTGGGCTTGTCGATGGGGGCAGAAACCTTCAAATTAAAGTTTGGTCACCGGGGCTTGAACCAACCCTGCGGTTTAACCCAGCAAGTGGAGATCACCAGCCAGAATCATGGTTTTGCCATTAGTGCCGACTCGCTGCCCGATGCCGATGTGGAAATTACACACCTCAACTTGAACGATCGCACGATCGCGGGTCTGCGTCACAAAAGTTTGCCGATTTTCTCGGTACAGTATCACCCTGAAGCCAGCCCCGGCCCACACGATGCTGATTATCTGTTCGAAAACTTTGTTAAAGCCATGCGAGAAAATCGGCAAGCCAAAGTTTGAACGACGGTGATAAAATATCGACACTTCAGGCGTAATCTTGCGGTAGCCAAGCTGCTGGCAAGCATGTATACTGGAGCGTCGATTGGCGACTATATAAGACTATATAACTTTAGGAGGGTTCTATCGCTGAGCCGTTAACCCTGACTGTCAGCTTGCGAGGCACACGCGAAGTCAAGGAAAATTACCAACTATTTCGCCTCACAGGTCTCCTGGATGCATTCTCCGAGCCGAAGTTTCGCTCGGTCATGAACGGATGCGTCGATGAAGGTCCGAAGCACTTCATTCTGGACTTATCAAAAATCGATTTTGTCGATAGCTCCGGTTTGGGCGCATTGGTACAACTGGCAAAAAAGGTTCAGTCTGCGGGTGGCACACTTCAGATTGTGACCAATCCCCGTGTCACTCAAACTGTGAAATTAGTTCGTCTGGAACAATTTCTGGCCCTGCAAACCTCAGTTGATGTCGCGATTCAGAACGTGACTAAGGGAGAATAGCCATCGCTATTTCAATAAGGATGGGGTATGACCACAAGTAAGCGCACTCCTGACGGCTGGATACATCGTCTGATGGGGCTTGCTGGTATGCTGACTTTGGGATTTATGGCTGCGTTTGGGTTATTGCTTCCCGCGATCGCCCAGGCTGCTCCCCTAACCAAAGTCACAACTGATCTGCCCTCTTTCATTCAGGTATTTGCTATGAGCGCTCCTGTCCTTTCTGCAACCGAATTAGATACAGCTCTGTCCCAATTAGAGGGCTGGAGTATTCAAAACGGTAAACTGCATCGCCAATTTCAGTTCCCTTCGTTTGTTGAGGCGTTTGGCTTCATGTCTAGTGTGGCACTGGTAGCTGAGGCAATGGGGCACCACCCAGAATGGTTTAATGTTTACAACCGAGTGACGATCGACCTCACTACCCACGACTCAGGCGGAATTACCCAACTGGATGTCGCTCTAGCCCAAAAAGCCAATCAATTTGCCAAATAGCAATCTGCCCAAGTCTCGTTCATGCTGCCGAGCGATCTGCTGATTCATCGATTTACGGGCGAAGAACTCACCCCGAAGCGGTTGGTCATCGATGCGGCAAATCAGGCGATCGCGGCTGAGCTAATCGAGGTTTTCCGGACTGCTCAAGGGCATCCTCGGAGGGATTTAAACCGCCAACTGCAAGACCTGGAAGGCGAAGAAACCGATTATCGGATCAAACGCGGATTGGCTCATCTGTTGATGGCAGATGCGTTTTCCACCTTTGAAACAGTCAGCCCCCTCGACCCAGGGGAGTTGCGGCAGCGCGTTTTCGCCCTTGCAGCCCAGCGTGCCCCCAGCCAGCCAGCAACCCAAACCACGCTGGAACACCTTGCCATCACGTTGACGCAGGAATTAGGCCGGGAGGTGTTACCCGTCCACATTCAAACCGGGCTATATGCTGATTTGGCAGAAAATCAGATTCTCACAGCATTTGACCCACCCACTCCAGAAGCCCTGCTCCATCGGTACAACCTGTCTCAGGTGCAGGGTGTATTTTATCGTGCCAGTCAGGTAACGCTTAACGCCCATCGCAATGATCCAGGAGAGTACAAGCTTTTATTTCGTTATCTAAAGTTATTTGGCTTGATGACGTACATTGAAGGCGATGCGGATCACGGCTTTACCTTGACGATCGATGGCCCTACTAGTCTCTTTAAGCCCAACACCCACTACGGGCTAAAACTGGCTATGATGCTGCCTGCCTTGCTGCACGTCACAAAGTGGGATCTCGTCGCGACACTGCAACAGAAAGATGCTTATTCGGGCAAAGAGCGGGTCGGTCGATTTAGCCTGAATTCCAACTGTGGCCTAGTGACCCACTACCCACCCGGCAAGACCTACGACAGTATGCTGGAGGCAGGCTTTGTGGAACGGTGGGCGAAGGCCAAAACCGAGTGGCAACTGGAACGAGAAGTTGACTTGATTCCCATTCCGGGTAGCGTGATGATTCCTGATTTTCGGCTGGTTCACCCGGATGGCCGCACGTTTTTGCTGGAAATTGTGGGCTACTGGCGACCGGAGTACCTGAAGAAAAAGTTTTCTCAGGTGCGGCAGGCCGATCGAGATGACCTGATTTTGGCGATTTCGGAACGGCTCAACCTGGAAAAAGCGGGCGTGAATTTTCGCGATACCCCAGCTCGGTTGGTGTGGTTTAAGGATCAGTTACTTCCTAAAGCTGTGTTAGCCGTACTGGAATAAGGAATGAGGATTGGATAAAGTAGCAAATTTTGTGGAATGGGCATCCTGCCGGTCACTCGCAGCCGAGACGGCTATGCCACTTGATTTAATCCATAGTCCTAAGCTACGAGTCTAAGTTGCTGTATTTTGCAGGGATAGAAAGTTGCCATCATGATATAGCCTCTGCCATGTATAACGTGGCAGAGGCGAGTCAGAACGCTTACTCAGAATCCGTTTTCAGCAATCAACTTGTCTTAAGCGTTCTGACCAAAGTCATAATTAGGCAAGCTAACCAATGATTCAATTACAGGCGATCGCTCTCGATGCCAACCGCTTTATCGATCGAGTCAAGGCCATACTCATCGAGTTTTTGCAACAGCCCGGTCAGGACTCGTTTCACCATGAGCGGCCCTTCATAAATCCAGCCCGTGTAGGTTTGCACCAAACTCGCCCCCGCCGTGATTTTCTCCCAGGCATCTGCGGCTGTAAACACGCCACCCACGCCAATAATCGGCAACCGACCCTGGGTTGCCTGATAAATAAAGCGGATGACCTCTGTCGATCGCTGCCGCACGGGTGCCCCACTGATGCCGCCAGCCTCTTCGATTACAGGCTTGCCAGTTTGCTCCAAAATGTGAGTTTTCAAGCCATCTCGACAAATGGTAGTGTTGGTGGCAATAATTCCGGCCAGGTGATGCTCCTGAGCCAGCGCGATAACATCAGCGATCGCGTCCCACTCCAGATCGGGGGCAATTTTGACCAATAGTGGTTTGCCGTCTGTATTTTCCTGCTGCAAAGCCTGCAAAATCGGTTCCAGTTGCGCCTTATCTTGCAGCGATCGTAACCCTGGTGTGTTTGGTGAACTCACATTTACCACAAAGTAGTTGCCCCAGGGTTTTAACAAGCGAAAGCTGTGGACATAATCCTCGGTAGCCAATTCTAGCGGCGTCGCTTTAGATTTACCTAGATTAATCCCCAACGGAATCGGGTATCGGGAATCTAAATTCTGCCAGCGTTGCGCTAATTGTTCCACCATGGCGGCTGCGCCCTGGTTGTTGAAGCCCATGCGATTCAGTACCGCTGCATCGGCGAGGAGACGAAATAAGCGCGGCTGCGGATTGCCGGGTTGAGCGTGCAACGTCACCGTCCCCAATTCGGCAAACCCAAAGCCAAACACTGACCACATCCCAGAAGCTGTGCCGTCTTTATCGAATCCGGCGGCTAGCCCGATCGGGTTGGCAAACGAAATACCCCCAAGGGATTGGTGTAGACGCGGGTCAATCAGGCAACAAGTTTGTTGCAGTTGCTGCCGCATCCAGATTGTTGCGGGATCAGGCGCTGGGCGATCGAGCCAATGCAGCAGCCGAAAACTTTGATTGTGGAGCCACTCCGGGTCAGCTTTCAAGCCGGAAAAGAGAATTGGCCGCAGGAGAGATTGATAAACGTCCATATGGGTATTCTGAGGCAAGGATTTGTAAACATTAGGATAGAGATATCGATCACTGGTTAAGTTTTTAATCTCCCTCGTCTATTTGTATTCTTTATTTAGCGACTAATCGTTGTGAACAAATGGTTCAACCGCAAGAGCCAAATACCTACGATAAGCAGTTAACGGCGTTGGGGCGCGTCCTCCAAACGCTGCGCGAAGAAGAAAACTCAGATATTTTAATTGATACGGTCATTGGCTACCTGCGGTCTGAGCTGGATTACTCAGTCATTTGGATTGGGTTGTACGATCGCCTGGAACATCGTCTTTTAGGAAAGGGCGGAGTGCTGCCCAAAGGCGAGGCGGGTTTTCTGAAGCAACGATTTACGCTGACACCGGGCGATGTGATGGAACAGGTGGTGATTCAACAGCGCCCACTGGCCGTATCCGATTTACGGGAAGAACAGCGGGCTGGCGACTGGCGACGCATGGCCCAAAAAGCCAACATTCAGGGAACAGTCATTTTCCCAATTCGCTATCGCGATCGCTGCTACGGGGTTGTGTTGTTGGGATCACCCATTTGGGGCATTTCACCCAAGTCAGATGAAAAAGCGCGGCTATCCATTATTTTGGGCGAGTTTGCCGCCTCTCTTTACCAAATCGAGACCGAATGGCAACGCCAACAAACAAAATATCCGGCTGAACCGCTGTTGCATTTGTTGAGTCAGATGCGATCGCACACCGGATTGGGCGCTCGCCTGGAAGCGGTGGTGGAAGCAACTCATCAATTTATGCAGCCAACTCGCACAAGTCTTTACTGGTACGAGCGGGAACGCCGCTACTTTTGGCGCAGGCTAGGCAATCGGCAACGACAAGTCGGCTTTAAAGATACTCAACCAGCATCAGGTATCACGGTGCAGGAAATCAGTGGATTTTACCAGGCGCTGATGTCCGATCAAGTGGTGTCGATCGGGGAAGCTCATAGTTCCCTCAAGGCTGATACGACAAGCCGATTGATGCAGCAAATTCGGGCGCGATCACTCTTGGCCGCCCCGATTTTGTACCAGAACGAGCTACTGGGCTTTTTGGCTGTAGAAGGCAGCGACCCGCGCATCTGGAACGAACACGAAAAACAGTTCATTCGCGGTGCGGCTCAAATGGTGGCGATTACCGCACCCTTGAGTGAAATGGAATCGACGATCGCACAAATTCGCGCCGATCAAGAACTCGAAGCCCAAGTGGCCCGTGCCATTTATAACGAAGCAGATTGGAAAAATACGCTCCGCCAAACCGCCGACCAATTGTGTAAACGCTTAAAAGCAGAACGGTTTTTGGTGTTGCTGTACAACCCCGATCGTTCACACTTTGACACGTGCTACCAATCTCACCCAGGGAATCGCCGCCCCTTACCAGATACCTTTGCGCCCCTTAGCCAAACCGACTTCAAGCTATTAAAACGCAGCACCGAGACGATCGAAATTGAGAACCTGGATGGCGACCTTAAATTAATTGGGTGGCGGGAGCGGTTGCTGGATTTGGGCGTAAAGTCCCTGCTGTTGTGTAACACCAGCATTGGGCAAGAACCGGAAGGCGTTATCTTGCTGTGTCATGAATCTCCCCGCAGTTGGAGTCAGAACGAGCAAGAACTCGTCAAAAGTGTGAGCCAACAAATCGGGCTGATCTTGCACCAATGGCAACTGCAACGGCAAACCGATCAACACCATCAGCTCAATCAATCCCTTCAACACGGTTTAGCAACTATCCAGCAGGCTCAAACCCCAGAAACACTGGAGCAAGCTGCCCTCCAGCACTTACCCCAAATGATGCAGGTGCCTCTGGCGGTGTTGGTGACCTGGCAACCTGGACACACTACAGGACGCATTCTTGCCTCCACGCCGCCAAGCGATCGCTTTCATGTCAACACAGATATGGCCATTCCCCTCGACAGCGATCCGTTAGTTCAACTGGCACTCAAACAACCTGAATCCCTTGCGCTCAGGCTAGAAGCCATTCCTCCTCCCACACGGCAATGGCTTTATGGAGCTGGTATTGAAGAACTGCTGATTCTCCCCTTCCCGAGGCAAACGAATGACCAGGCGATCGGGATCATGCTAGTTGCAGATGAAGCGGGACGGCACTGGAGTGAACCCATGCGAGCAGCTTTTACCACTTTTGTGAACGACTTCGCCTGGGCCCGCTTTCACCTGCTTTTGATGGAGCGACTGACGACCCGGCAAACCCTGTTGGAGCAACTCTCGTGGTATAAACATCGTCAAATCGAAGCCAGCTATCGCTCGATTTCCGGCAATTTGCAGCGGTTGGAAGAAAAGGGCAATTCTAAAGATCCATTGCTCGCAACCCGCCGCCAACAACTTTTGCGGCACATACGGGACGCGATCGTCCCTTTACACCAGATCATTGAGGGTGAAGAATGGATTGCTCGAGCTTATCCCAGCACCATATCACTCATTTCCCTGCTCAAGCGAGCGTTAGAGCAAGTTGATCCCTGGATCAAAGAACGCCAACTCTGGATCCAGGTACATGATGAAACGAATCTGATTCTGAGTGGTGACATTGGCAAGACGGCACTGGTTCTTTACGAACTGCTGCTCACTGCCTGTGAACGATCGCCCAACGGGAGCCGGATCGATCTTTGGTGCCGCCAAATTGATTCCCGCTGGCTGGAATTGCTAATTACTGATGCTGGACATGTTGAACCCAAGTTGTTTGAGCACCTGGAAAGCCAGCGTACCGATTGGCTCACACCTTCTGTCCTGGATTTTCCCCCTGGCTTGCATCTGTCCATTTGCCAATCCTTGATGCAAGCGATCGGCGGCGAAGTCAGCTTTTATAAACTGGAGGATGGCCGCAATACCAGCCGTTTGGTGCTTCCTCTGGCAAATCAACAGCGCGGGTAGGAGGCCGGGAGATAGGGAGCAAGGGGCATGGAGAGGAAGGGCGGTGGGGAGAAGGAATGTTGCAGCCTTTGCCTTTTGCCTTTTGCGCTGTCCTGTAAGGACTGTGGATTAAATCAAGTGGCATAGCTGCCTCGGCTGTGAGTGACAGGCAGGATGCTCATTCCACAGAATTTGCTACTTTATTTAGTTCTCATTCCTAAGTTACAGCAAGGGAAAAAATAGTTGTAAATAGGCGGCGACGATCGCCTGGCCCCAGATGGCGGCAATTATTCCACCGAAGGCCAGAAAGGGGCCAAAGGGAAATGCTTGGCGACGACTGAGCAGACCTGTTGCCAGCGCCAAACCACCACCGAATGCCCCGATCGCACAGGCCAGGAAACCCGCCAGCAGGAGCAACTTCCAACCTAACCAGGCACCCATCATCGCTGCCAGCTTGGCATCACCGCCGCCCATGGCGGTCTGCCCCAGGGCGATCGTCCCGACAATGGAAATCACACCCACCAACCAGATCCCCACAACTGCACCCAGCACCCCTTCCATCAACTGACTGATGCTGCTGGCGATTGTTGCGGTCGAGCTATAACCCAGGATGAGTTGAAAGCCTAAACCAGCGACTAATCCTGATTGAGTTAACGGATCTGGCAGGGTCATCGTATCTAGATCGATCAATGCCAACGCCAGCAACCAGCCAAAAAACAGCCAGACACCCACCGTCTGCCAGGACAGCCCAAACACACTAAACACGAGGACAAAAGCGATGCCACACCCTGCTTCTAACAAGGGATAGCGGCTTGAAATGGGCATCCGACAATTGGCACATCGACCCCGCAAACTCAGCCAACCCACGATCGGCACATTTTGGTAAGGTTTGAGGCGATAACCGCAGTGGGGACAGTGGGAAGGGGGATGGACGATCGATAGACCAGCTGGGACTCGATGCACTACTACGCTAAGGAAACTACCAATCGAAGCGCCGATCCAAAAAATGAAGAAGTAGACTAGTAGTGTCAGTAGAGTATCCATAAGCAAAGCAAAAGTCAGAGGGCGAAAGGCAGAAGGTCACTGCGTTCTCTGCAATACAGCCCTCTCTAGCTCTTTAATTCTCTTCTATGAATAGAGATCGGACTCGATTTGACTGAACGGCACGAAGCATTCCTGCGGTAGTAATACGGGCTTGCCGGAGAAAATCAATTTGCCGCGATGGGTAAAGCGATCGATCGCGACGCCCAACGGACGCTGAATCAACTCAGGATGTACTTCGTAATAAGTGGTGTAAATGATGCGGGCTGAGCGAATCAACCCCGGATCGAGCAACACATCAAAGTCAGAATCATCAACAGCAGGCTTTGGCGGTTGTTTGGGCTGCTTTTGGGAAACGTATGCCACCAGGTCTAACCCCCCTTCGTTTTCGGACGAGTTTAGTATAACCGTCGAATTCCGACAAGGATCATCGATTTAATTTAAGGAACTTGCGGCAGAAATCGGATTTTTTTGCTGCCAGCCACAGTTTCATTAGGGATCTCCGTGAACAATCCGATTTCTAGGCATGCACAAAGCTTCACAAGAAATTGGATTTCTCAGCAGTTAACGGTGCCAGCGAGTAATGCCGCTTTTGTCGTCGATCAGCGTGATGCCTTGGGCTTTTAGTTCATCACGAATCCGATCGCTCTCAGCCCAGTTTTTCGCTTTGCGGGCATCCTGCCGTTGTTGAATCATTACTTCAATATCTGCGTCTGTTATCCCATCACCAGTTGGGGTAGCCACTTCCAGCGGCTCAACAGTCAACCCTAAGACTTGTGTGAGTTGTTCCAGGGTATACCAGAGGGCATGGAGTTGGGCGACGGGACGTTCAGGTTGACCGGTGTGAATCAGTACATTTTCTTCTCGCCGGAGTTCTTTGGCCAGCTCAAATAAAACAGACAACGCAACCGGTGTGTTGAAATCGTCATCCATTGCGGCATTGAAGCGATCAACGGCAACGTGATCCACAGTGTCAGCCTCTGACCAGCCAGCGAGTTTGGCAAATTGACTGGTCGATCGCAGGGCTTCCGCAAGCGTGTGCCAACCATTTTCAGCGGCGGCGATCGCGTCATCAGTGAAGTCGATCGGGCTGCGATAGTGAGCTTGCAACACAAACAAGCGGACGACCATGGGATCAGTGGTTTCCAGGAGCGATCGAATCGTGGTGAAATTTTTCAGCGACTTAGACATCTTATCGCCGCGAATTTTCACAAACCCGTTATGTAGCCAGAATCGAGATAACGGTTTGGCTGTTACCGCTTCCGATTGAGCGATTTCGTTTTCATGATGGGGAAAAACTAAATCCTCGCCACCTGTGTGAATGTCAATCTGATCACCCAGCAATTCCCTCACCATCGCCGAGCATTCAATATGCCAGCCCGGACGCCCCTGGCCCCAGGGTGATGCCCATTGTGGTTCTCCTGGTCTGGCCGCTTTCCACAAAGCAAAATCCAAGGGGTGGCGTTTTTTCGTTTCGGCTTCGTCGTCTACTCGGCCACTGGCTCCCGCTGCCATTTGCTCCAGTTTGCGTCCAGAAAGTTTGCCATAGGTGGGGAATTTTTCGATCGCGTAATAAACATCTCCCGCGACTGGATAGGCATAGCCCTGCTCGATTAATTGCTTAATTAGATCGATAATTTGCGGGATCACTTCCGTTGCTTTGGGATAAGCATCCGCAGGCATCACGTTCAGCCGTCCCAAATCTTCTAGATAAGCCTCAATATATTTCTGCGTGATGTCTTGCCAGGGGATGTTCTCTTCTTGCGATCGCCGAATGATCTTGTCATCAATGTCAGTAAAGTTTTGGACGTAGCGCACATCATACCCGCGCCAGCGCAAGTAACGCCTTACCGTATCCCACACCACATACGATCGAGCATGTCCCAAATGGCAGTAGTCATACACCGTTACGCCACACACATACATCCGCACCTTGCCCGGTTCCACTGGATCAAACGGTTGTTTCTGGCGGGTTAAGGTGTTGTAGAGGGTTAAAGACATGGGATCAACTCATCCAAGCGGAGATGGGCAATAATGAAGACAGGCGCATGACTGAAACTTTTGCTTCAGTCTAGCTACCATATCGCTCTTGTTATTTTCTGACGTTTTGAACATCAACGCTATGCAATCAGCAGCGACTCCCCAATCAGCTTCCACCATGGATGTGCCCAAAGTTGGGCTGCCCGTGACTATCATTACAGGCTTCTTAGGCAGCGGTAAAACGACGCTGTTGAACCACATCCTAACCAATCAACAGGGCGTTAAGACCGCTGTTTTAGTGAATGAATTTGGCGAAATCGGGATTGACAATGAACTCATTGTCTCAACCGATGACGATATGGTGGAGCTAAGTAATGGCTGTATCTGCTGCACCATTAACAACGATTTGTTAGAAGCCGTCTACAAAATCCTGGAACGGCAAGACGGCATTGATTATTTAGTTGTAGAAACGACTGGACTGGCTGACCCACTCCCGGTTGCCTTGACATTTTTGGGTACTGAATTGCGCGATATGACCCGCCTAGATTCGATCGTGACCGTCGTCGATGCGGAAAACTTTAGCCTCGATCTTTTTAATAGTCAGGCTGCTTACAGCCAAATCACTTACGGCGATATTATTCTGCTCAACAAAGCCGATCTCGTGACGGAAGAAAAGCTGGCAAACCTGGAAACCCGGATTCGCGAAATGAAGGAAGGGGCCAGAATTTTGCAGACGATAAAGGCAGAGGTGCCGCTGCCAGTGATTTTGAGTGTGGGCTTGTTTGAGTCGGATAAGTATTTTGAAGCAGAAGCGGCAGTAGAACAGGCTCATGCTCATCATGACCACGATCATCACGAGCATGAGCATTACAACCATGAGCATCATCACGATCATCATGATCATGCCAACTGTGATCATGACCACGGGCATTGCGAACATAATCATGACCACGGGCATCATCACCATCATGACCACTCTAATCACCTCGAGGAAGATGGCTTTACGTCAGTCTCGTTCCAGAGCGATCGCCCCTTTGAGATCAAAAAGTTTCAATATTTTCTAGACCATCAACTACCCGAAAGTGTGTTCCGGGCGAAAGGAATTCTTTGGTTTAAGGAAAGCGCGAAACGTCACATCTTCCATCTCAGCGGCAAACGCTTTTCTCTGGATGATTCTGATTGGAAGGGCGCACCCAAAAATCAGCTTGTGTTGATTGGGCAAGGACTTGACCATGACACGCTGCGATCGCAGATTGAACACTGTTTAGGCAGAACAGACGAAAATGCAGGACGAGGGTTTGGTAGATAACACAACATGCGACAGGTGCTTGTTTGTCAATACTTGAATTGTGTGGCCAATGGCTCCGAAGAAGTCCTGGCAGCCTTTCAAGCCATTTCAACGGCTGATGTCGAAGTGGTGTCAGTGGGATGTCAGGGGCAATGCAATATGGGTGCAACGGTGCGTGTTGTACCGGATGAAATCTGGTATTGTCGCGTCAAGCCAGCCGATGTGTCGGACATTGTGAACCAACATCTCCACCAGGGAAAACCGGTTGATCGCTTGCTTCATCCTCGAATGCACCCTAAATTTGATTTTGGGAATTAAAATCTCGGAATCAAGTTTGTATTTGTTAGTCATTGCCCATCCTTTACGTCTGCTGCTCTCAAACACTGCTTTGGAGGTTCTCATGAGTCTATTTGGAAACATCATCTGGCTAATTTTTGGTGGCTTAATCAGCGGGGTGGGCTACATTATTGGCGGCATTGGCACCTGTCTCACGATTATTGGGATTCCCTTCGGGCTTAAGGCGATCGAGTTGGGCATTGCGTCCTTAACTCCATTCGGTAAAGAAATTGTGGTAAAACCCAGTGCTAGCAGTACGCTGACGGGAATCTTTAACGTGATTTGGATTATTTTCTTTGGCTGGGCGATCGCGCTTAACCACTTGTTTTGGGGCGTTATTTTGGCGATCACGATCGTCGGTTTACCGTTTGCCAAACAACATTTCAAACTGATGATCCTTGCACTCCTACCCTTTGGACGGGAGCTGATTTAATTTAGTTAATCCCACGCTTGAGCCTGTTATAATAGTTTGTTGTCGTGCCGATGTGGCTCAGTGGTAGAGCACTCGATTCGTAATCGAGCGGTCGCGGGTTCAAATCCCGCCATCGGCTTCTTAAAGAAACCCCCGGAATTAGCTAATTTCGAGGGTTCCTAGCTTTTTAGGCACATATTTAATTTAGTACAACTAATCTAGTTTTCATTCCATGTTGGGGCGTGTTTTAAAACCTTTTGGCATCATAGAAATAGTGCAGACGTATAGAGACTTGTCAAATGCTCTGGAGTCGGACGACCCCGATTGCGACTGAAGCGGGTGAGTGGGGACAAAGGCTACAGCAGTGGCAAAATTCGGCGCTATCTTCGCCGCCGCGGGATTTGCATCACCATTCCGCGCAAAGACGCTGAAAACTACCTTGCCATGCTAACTCTAGCTTCTAACATGATGTGGCTATCGCTTTAAAGCAGACCCTAGGGCTGACACACCTTCAGCAGTGCAGATGCTTTTGTGCCCAGAGTGCTGCTTGAGTGCGATCACGCAACTTTAACTGGGACAAAATATTCGTCAGGTGATTCTTCACCGTTCCTTCAGTTAGATGGAGTGCCTGAGCAATCTCTTTGTTGTTACAACCTTGCCCTAACAAAACCAGGATTTCTAACTCACGAGAATTCAGTGGTGGAAAGTGATTTGAGGCTGGCAAAATGGGTGGATGCAATTGGGCAAATACCTTGGGGGCGATCGTCGGACCCAATTGGCTATGCCCCTGATACAGCAACCGAATTGCCGCTGCTAGTTGTTTTGCTGGCGTATTTTTCAGTAAATACCCCAATGCTCCGGCTTGCAAAGACTGCCAGATGTAGTCATCTTCGTCAAAGGTAGATAAGACAAGAATGCGAATCCAGGGATAACGCTGATGAATTTCGCGAGTGGCAATCACACCATCGCACACAGGCATTCGCACATCCATCAGAATCACATCCGGTTGGAGTTGTGCTGTCAGAGCGATCGCATCCTGTCCATGCTCAGCTTGTCCCACGACTTGTAAGTCAGCCTCTAGACTCAGAAGCGATGCGAGTCCCTGTCGAAAGAGTGGTTGGTCATCTGCGATGAGAAGTTGAATCATCTGGGAATTTTGACTTGGAGGTGAGTACCCTGACCAAGACTTGTTTTAATCTTAAATTGTCCGCCTAACAGTTGAATGCGTTCTTGGATACCGCGCAGTCCAAAGCCAGTAGGAGGTGTATTCAAATCAAATCCGATACCATCATCTGTGAGTTCAAGCATAATCATGTCGGGAGTGACAGAACTATGCAAACTCACAACACTTGCCTGACTGTGTTTACGGATATTCGTCAGCCCCTCCTGAATCACACAATACAGTTGATAGCTGGTTTGTAGAGGCAATTGAGGTAGATTAATGTGATGTTCAATCGACAGATTTTGGCTTTGTCTAAATTGGTGAACTAGCGACATCAAGGCTTGATTTAAGTCAAACTCTGAATGCCGCATGGTGTGTACTGCTTGACGAATATTAACTAGAGACTGAGTCGATAATTCTCTGGCAATATTGAGAGCCTGTAGAGCTTGATTTGGATCTTGATGATATAGCTCCTGTGCTAACTCTAATTGAATATCTAAGGTTGTGAGAGTATGACCTAAGAAATCGTGAATATCGCGGGCGATGCGAGTCCGTTCCAGGGTTGCAGCCAATGATTCAACTTGTCGGGTGAGTGCGATCGCTTGTTGACGGCTCTGTTGTTCAGCAATTAGGACAAAGCTAAACAAAATAACGAATAGACTGGCAACCAAATAACTGGCAGTGTCATTGATCACCTCTGCCATTAGGATCTTTTGAGGGTTCGTGAGGTAGTCTGCAAGATGGGTTTGAACGAACGCGATCGCCTGCGGTAACCGCCAGGGAAAACTGACAATAAACCCGATCTGCCAAATAAACCCCGTCAGAATGACCGTCACCACCACATCTCGACGTGGCAGCAAAAAACAACCTTTGGCCAGAAAGATATAGAGAAATACTTCCAGATTCCAACTTGTTGCAAAGCGGGTAGGCAAAAGTGCGAGAACTTCTAGCGCAATATAGGCACGGCATTGCCAAAGGGGGCGAGCGCTGGGAAAGGTGAGGCTCAAAATAGCACAGGCAGCCAGAGACATGAAAGCAACGAGCAGAGATTGCGGCGATGTATATCCTGCTGCTCCAGAAGCCAGAACAAGCATCACCAGAATTAACCCAGTCCACTCGATGTAGCGGAGTATCTGATAGACGGGAGGAGGGGCGTGGATAGCTGGATTCACCGATTGACTCATTGTTCAAATTCACGAGATTGACGTAACCGTAGCATAATTCCTTGATGCCCTTGAATGCGGGGGGTCATGCTGAATATGACGATCGTCATTCATCTGTATGACCTTTAGTTGTGGAAACTTCCGACCGTCTGGAATACGCTTGCTGCTGACGCTTCAGTTTTCTGCTCATGCAACAGTTGGCATCGACCAATAAGGTTTCTATTCGACAGTTTGGTATCAATCCCGATCACTGGTATGTTGTCGCCCAGGGCGTAGAAGTTCAACGTCAACCGTTGAGTGTAGTGGTGTGGCATCAGGCGATCGTGCTGTATCGAGATTATCAGGGACAAATCCATGCATTGGAAGATCGCTGTCCCCATCGACAAGTGCGGCTAAGTCATGGACAGGTTGTAGGCGATCGCTTGCAGTGTGCCTATCACGGCTGGTGCTTTGATCCGTCGGGTGAATGTGTCGCAGTGCCGTATCTGGACGATCGCCAAAAATTACCCACTTGCTCGGTTCGCAGCTATCCCGTCAAGGAACACGATGGGTTTATCTGGATCTTTCCAGGGAATCCTGACAACGCTGAAACAGTAGAACCGATGAGGCTACCGGAATGGAATCATATAGATTTTATTGCTTCTGTTGCAGTAATACATTGCAATGCTCATTTTTCCTACATCATAGAAAACATGGTTGATTTATATCACGGGCATCTGCATCAATTACATCAAGTGTGGGAAGACCCTGTCCTCGTTGACTTGCAGGAGAAACCCGATCGCGTTGATATTCACTATGAAGGACAAATTTATTATCAAATCGATCGCATTTGGTCGTTTGCTCAACTGTTTATTCCAGCGCTGCGTCGATTACATTCGGCTTCATTTCACATGAGTTATGTGTATCCCCATTGGAAACAACGATACGACGGAACTACGAATTGAATCCTACGATCGCCTGCGTACAACGGTTGATGCAACGGCAAGCAACCGAGCTAACCTAAAGTAGGGATAAATTCTTAGCAAAGAAGGACTAGGGTGTGGATTTTGAACAAAGAAGAGTCGAAGCAGACGGCATCCGCGTCTCCGTTATGGAGAATGGAGTTGAGGTTGGACGGGCTTACATCTACTTAATGTACAACGATCTGCATAATCAACCGTTTGGTTTGATAGAGGATGTGTACGTGGATGAATCTCATCGAGGCAAAGGTATAGGGTCAGAACTTGTTAAGCAAGTGGTTGAGTTAGCTAAGCAAAGAAATTGTTATATAGCTATAGACAGGACTATTAGGACACAGCATCCTTCAGTACCGACTCCATTGCTTGGCGTAAAGACTCAAAGTTGGATAAACTTTGGCGAATGCGACTTTTCAGCCAAGCCCAGCACTTTTCA